>Ga0209475_10002098_pt1 | contig 21364 bp, 16 predicted proteins | sample tdDd471_FD_187128 | JGI IMG/M metagenome (GOLD analysis project Ga0209475, IMG submission 187128) | Marine sediment microbial communities from the Atlantic coast under amendment with organic carbon and nitrate - tdDd47.1 (SPAdes)... | ecosystem: Environmental > Aquatic > Marine > Coastal >... | reverse complement strand
TTCCTCATGAAATGGACCACTTCGACAGGATCGTCCCTGCAACTGAATGAGGATTTCGCTATTCAGCTGCTGAAATGGCTGAACGGTTATATTCAGACAAAAGGTGAGAATTATCAATACCTTGCCTCTGAATGGGCCAGACAATGTTCCGCCGTGCTGGCTCATCTGGTTCAGGATGCCAAGGGTACTGACTGGCGCGAGGCCATTTCGCTCTCTCAGGTGCTGCAGATCGGCTGAAACTCGTCCCATCCTTTGCCATTGTCACTTCCGGGCAGTTAACTTTGCCCCCATCTGGGACAGAAAATTCCGGCCGAATAGCGCCCAAAGCGGTCAAAACGGGCTTGTCGGCAAAAATTACCAAGTAAAATCAAACACTTACAAAAGCGAATTCCCGCCGGAGATATTTCTTAGTAATATCAGCAACTTAGAACCAGAGAGCAGAAGTGACCACTCAAAAAAGGGCTGTTTCGTATGCTCGTGTCTGCTGATGTTCTTTGCTGTGGCTTGCTGTGGCTTGCTGTGGTTTGCTGTACTCTCAGGTTGGCTGATGTATGCCGATGTTATCAAATGTATCCTGATGTATGGCTAATCAGACTTGACTACTTTACGGCTTTGCTGGATGTTGGTGGGTTTGGTTTTAGGGTTAATTTTCTTCAGTTTTCTGAGCCGCTAAAATATTTTCGACAAGTTTGTAAACTGTGGAGCCATTTCGCTTCGGCCATTTTTTACATGGTGGAGTATCTTTTTGTTTTGCTCTATTTATTGCATCTTGAATTCTTTCATCTGTGATCTTTTTAACATCAATATTCTTATTATAATTTGGTAAATGTCGTTTCAGTTTTTCATCACAGATTTTGGCACTTGAAATTTTTTTGCCATCTTCAAAATGAAGCAACAACCAAAACTCAAACTTTGGATTACTTAAAGCAAAACCATATTTATCGTTTGTATTATCTTCAGCCCATTGACAAAGCTCAGTTAATTGTTCATCTGACCATTTATCTTTGTCAACTACCAACCAAGCCTCATCAGGATTTTTTAAGCCTTTGATTTGCAATTGTTCCAACTCTTTTTCCATATCTTTCAGAACTTGCTCTGGAGAACTTCCATATTTTTTTCTGTCTACATACTTCACTTTAACTGTAGAATATTTAGTGTTAAAAATATTGAAATACTGTATTTCTGTTTCCGTTCCCTCAACCGAAAGCAGAAAAATTTTTCTGTAAGAATGCTTACTGATAGAACGTTTAAATTCTCTTCTGGGAGATTTCTTTTTTGCAGCAGACATCAATCGGTCTCCTGCTGGTTAATAATGGAACTATTTAAAAGAATCCTGGGAACACCTCCAAATCTACCCTGCAAATAACTTTTGCGTATATCTTTATCATTACGAATATCTTTATATTCACCTAACGAAACAATGTCAGAACTGCCTTCATTATCTCTTTCTGCAACCCACATTTCATCACGGCGCAAAAGATCCTGATCCATCAACAATACATCATGAGTTGTAAATAAAAGTTGTGAACGACTTTTCTCGGAGCAATTATCAAGATAAAACTCAAGCAATTGCCTTGTCAACAAAGTGTGTAAACTTCTATCTATTTCATCAATTATGTAAACCTTATTAAAATCACTTGGGGAGATTTGCATAAACATAGGAAGAAGATCAATAACTCTCTGCGAACCATCAGACTCTTTATCAATTTCAAATTTTATAGTTGTGCCATTTGCTTTTTTATGTAGTGCAACTCGTCGTTTTGTGGTCAAATAAGCCTCTTCCCCTTCTATATTCAGTGTACATCCAAGTTTTGAAAATATTATGGAATCAGAATTGTTTTCTAAATATTTGAACAGTCTTCTATTTTCTACATCAGACCTTCCAAGTTGATCAATTTTAATTTCCTCTACAGCAAGCGTTGAAATTCCAGTATCCAATCTTTCTAACATACTCCCCATAAGGTCAGAAATGTACTCGTTGGTAGAATAATGTGAACCAACTTTTGTACTAGGCCCAACTAGTGTGAGAATATCTCTGAACCAATTGTAGACCAAACGGAATTTATCAACATTCTGAGAAATTGAATTTGTTAAAAACAATTGCTTGTTATCAGTTCCTTCAGAGACGTACTTTAAAAAGTCTTTCCTTTTGCCTTTTTCTGATACGTTGATTTTGTATTTCTTTCCTTTGCGACTGTAGAGAATTTTTTCTTTTGTACTGTTAATCTCTACCAGCTTTTCTTCGACAACAGCATCTCTGGTTACCGAAAAACTGAATTCATAAATCAATTCATTGATCAATAACTCAAATTTAAAACGTGATGGTTTTTCTAAACAATCATCATCAAGAAGGAAGGGTTCCACGGGAATCATTTCGTCAGGTTTTGTACCTTCAACAACAAGATTTTTAGCAAATTCCAGTGCCTTAAAAAAATTACTTTTTCCCGATGCATTGCCACCATACAGCGCAGTAACGGGCAAGATTCTAACCGGGAACTTTTTTACCCTTGGAATCCTGTGCCCATGTTGTTTCTCTCTGCTGGCAACCATAGAAAATGAAACTTCATCTTTAAAAGACATCCAGTTTTCTATCGTGAAAGTAATAATCATTTTTATACCTCTTATTACGATTTTTCCTTTTTGTACACTTTAGAAATAAACCTTTCCATGACAAATAGCAAGTTTTAAGAGATTTTTTCTCCTAAAAACACCCAAAAGTCAAAACCAGTGGATGAATTGCATGTAATAACTACATTATTATGCACAAAAACAATTTCCAATATTTTGCTTGACAATCAAATTAGAAAGTCTTAATGTCCGCAGAAGTGCTATGAGTGCGTTTTTATTTATTAACTATCAGGTGATTTTATGAAGAATACAATTGTAAAAAATCAAACTCTTTTTGTTAAAGAGGTACCTATGCCTGTAGTTTAGCACTCGAATACACAATAACCTTTAAAGAGGCCGATTCGCTAGTGCGAATCGGCCTCTTTTTTTTGCTGATACTTCAACACTCTCGCCAGGTGGAAGATAGGCAAAGCATTTTTATTTTACGGAGAAAGTAATGTTGTTAAAAGAAAGACTAAGAGAAGTTTCGAAAATGGCATGGCCCATGGCGGTGGGCATGCTGTCCTACACCATGATGGGCGTGGTGGATACACTGTTAATGGGTCAGGTCGGAACCCATGCCCAGGCCGGGGTTGGTCTGGCTGCCAGTTTGGCATTTTTCTTCATCTCATTTTTCATGGGATTAAGTTCGGGCGCACAGACGCTGGTTTCTGCAGCCGATGGGGCCACCAATAAAAAGCGTTTGAATATGGCAGCCTCTACCGGGATTTTTGTGGGCCTATTGGCTGGAGTTACGGTAATTATCCTGCTCGGTTTGACATATACACCCCTGCTCGAGTTTGCGGTTTCCGATACCAAGATTATCAACAGTGCCAGCCTATATCTGGGCACCCGTCTGATCGGCATGCCCTTGACCATGCTGGGCATTGGGCTTTTGGCAGGTATACAGGGGGTGGGCGACACCAAAACCCGCATGTGGGTCAGCTTGTTTGCCAATGGCTTAAACGCGGTTTTGGATTACCTCTTTATTTTCGGCTACGGCCCCATTCCCGCCATGGCAGAGGCCGGGGCAGGTCTGGCCACCGCCTTTTCGGCACTGGCCGGAACCTTGTTATATGGGATTCGCTACTACCAGCTATTCGGCAAACCGATTCTGCCGACCATAGAGGTCATGTTAAGTTCGGTCAAGGTCGGTTTACCCATCGGCCTGCAGCACATGCTGGACATGACGGCCTTTATGCTGGTCAACTTTGTTCTGGCCCGAGTAGGCGCGAGCCATCTGGCAGCCAGTGAAATTGTGATCAACATTGCCTCGATGTCATTTCTGCCGGGCTACGGAATCAGCGAGGCCGGTGGCATCCTGGTCGGACGCTATCTGGGTGCCAAGGAGAAAGACTCGGCCATGGAGGTTTTGAAGTCCGCGCGGATACTTGCGGTGATCGTGATGGCGATCTTCGGTATCTTCTTTGCTTTGCGGGGTGGCTGGCTGGCAAGCTTTTTCACCAAAGATCCCGAAGTGGCGCGCATTGCCGGAATACTGATGATCTACGCTGCCGTTTTTCAGGTGCTGGACGCCATTGTGATGGTCAACCTCTGCGCTTTGAGAGCGGTTGGTGATACCAAGTTCAGCATGGTTTTGACTTTAGTTTGTGCCTGGGGTATTACTGTACCACTGACTCTTCTGCTGGGGCTTGTTTTAAACTGGGGCGCCTCCGGAACCTATCTCGGTTTAACCATCGAGATTGGAATGCTGGCTTTGATCAGTGGCTGGCGCGTCAAGGGTATTGCCAACGGCAAAGTGGGTCGAATGGATTTGATTCTGGGAGAAAGATAAGATTAACAGTTGTTTCATTTTTCCAGATCTGTTTCAGAATGATTCGCTGGAAGCGCCTTTTTATTAACAAGGTTAGTTTTTTTGTAGACATAAAAACTAGGTAAAGCCCTGTATCACAGGGCTGCCTGCCTACAGAATAAAGGCCGGGTTAATTGCCTGGAATCTCATTAATGAGTCGGAAAATTTTCGCTATTTACTTGAATATACAAAGTATTTTCGAGTCTTAGATTAAAATGGTTGCATGAAAGGGCATTAATACCTTATTATATGCCGTCTGTTTGGGAGAACGCAAAAACTCGCTGCGGTATTAACAGAGAAAAATTTACAAATTTCAGGAGAGAGAAATAATGAAACGCTTTATGTTATGCGTATGGGTAGTTTTATCCTTTGCCACACTTCAAGCCTGTGGAGAAGAAGAAGTCAGCAGTATCAACTGCATTACCAACAACGATTGCCCGCTTGGTCAAATCTGTAGTGATGGAGAATGCAAGGCCGGAATGACCGGCACAGACGGCGATACTGTCGAGGAAGAGAAACCATGGATAGGTGAGTGTCATTTTGATGAAGACTGCTCTTTAGGGTACAAATGCGTAGACGATTTCTGCATCCCCGAAGATATTCCTGATGGCGACCGTGAAGCCGTTGTTGATGGCGATCAAATAATTACCGATGGCGATACAGATCACTCCGGCATTGCTTGCAAAGATGATACGGATTGCACAGACTATCTGTTCTGCAACGGAATTGAAGTTTGTAATACTGCCGGCTACTGCGAAAACGGTGAAGCTCCCTGCAATGACGGCATCGAATGTACCACCGACACCTGCGATGAAGATACCAACCATTGTGATAACACCGCAGATCATACCATATGCCATGACGACGATCCCTGTAACGGTAACGAATATTGTGACGTGACCGCAGGATGTCAGTCGGACAACGCACTGGATTGCAATGACAATATTCCCTGCACCAACGACAGTTGCAAACCTGGCGTAGGTTGTGTCAATGAAGCAGACAACAGCAAATGTACCAGTGAAGTAAGTTGTCTGGTAGGCACCTGCAACGCCGTATCCGGCTGTACTTTTGCAACAGACGATACACTTTGTGACGATGAGGTAGACTGTACCACCGAGACCTGCGACGAAACCAATGGCTGCGTTTACGTTACAGATGACACTCAGTGTGCAGACGCATTCAGTTGCACCGGTGACTACTGCGCCATCGGCGAAGGCTGCAAAAACACTCCTGATGACAACGCCTGCACCGAAGTACAGCTCTGTAATCCTACCGCACAAGGCGCAAACGCTGAAACAGGCTGTGTCCTGCGTGATCCATGTTTCTCCAGTGCAGATTGTGACGATGGTGTAGCCTGCACCGAGGATATTTGCGACCCTGACAGAGGTTGTTTCAACAATCCCAAAGCCTCACTTTGCGACGATGGCTTTAATTGCACCGTTGATGTCTGTGATGAAGTCACCGGTTGCAGCAACACCCCGGACGACAGCTTCTGCGATGATATGAGACCCTGTACCGTAGATAGCTGTAGCGCAACCGAGGGCTGTGTACAAACTCCTAACCACGCCCTTTGTGATGATGGCCTGGCCTGTACCACAGAAACCTGCACCCTGCAAAGTGACTGTGTCTGGGAACCTCATAACAATCTCTGCGACGATGGTATCGACTGCACCGCCGATATCTGTGAAGTAGGCGTTGGTTGTCGCCATCAGGCAGACGATACCATGTGCAGTGAAAACCAGATTTGCGATCCATTATTCGGCTGCAAAACCAGACCGGATTGTACAACCAATGAAGATTGCACTGACAACGATATTTGTAACGGTATTGAATTCTGCAGTGGCGGCAAATGCTTCAGCGATGAAGCAACAGTTCTAACCTGCGATGATACTGTGGACTGCACCATTGATAGCTGCGACCCGGTTGCAGGTTGTGTCTTCACCCCTGACCACAGTTTCTGTGATGACTCTGACGAATGCACCGATAACGCCTGTGTCATTACCGAGGAATACAAAGGCTGCTATTCCCAAACTACCAAAGATACAGACAATGATTATTACATTGATGCAAACTGCACCGGCGGTAATGACTGCAACGACGACAACCCCGATGTTCATCCGGATATCGAAGAAGTTTGCGACGACAACATTGACAACAACTGCGATGGTTTGACCGATCAGCAAGACGACATTTGCAAACCATGTTCCGAAGGTTGCCCCACAGGTTATAAATGCTGTGCAGGACAGTGCCAGAACATCCTGACCAGCAACACCAACTGCGGTGACTGCGATGTGGCCTGCGGTACCGCCTGTCTTGGTGGAACCTGCATGCCGGCTGGTGTTTGCTCTGATGCACTTAATAATCTTATTACATCCAACACAACCTTGACCGGAACCACCTGCAATGCCTCGGACAGCTTCAACGCAAAAAACAAATGCGACGGAGCAAGCTCAAACGGTGACGGTAAAGATCACGTCTACGCCATCAAGCAGATTGCCGGCAACGAGATGAGAATCACACTTACCACAACCGGAACAGACGCAGATGACGGAGCCATTTACTACTTGTCAGACTGTTATGATATCAATACCTGTGTCGATTACAGTTGGACCAGCACCGATGATTACGATGCATACATAACACCGGGTTCAAGTAATGGTGGCGAAATAATTTACGTGGTTGTTGACTTTAAATACGGTGGTTGCGGAAGCTACTCCCTGAAGGTAGACTATGATTACGAGCCTTCAAGCTGTGAGTCTACCGGCTCTGCCCATTATAAATTCTTTGCTGCCTTTATTCTAATGTTGCTTGGCTGGACATTTATGGCACGTCGCAGAAAAAACAGTAACGAACTGGATTAGATATACAATTATGAAATCTATTTTTCCAACATACAGATGGCCGCAGTCTTTTACTGCGGTCATTTTTGTTTTTCTTGCCCTTACATGTTTTGCTGCTTGCAGCAAGACATTAGTTATCAGCGATTGTAAATATGGCAGCGAGAAAACAGTACATCACCAACAGCAAGAACTTGAATTACTGGCTCTTCTTGATCCGCTGACTTATCCCAGGCGCAGCAACAGCCTTTATGCAGCAGCTCGCTCAATGGCCGACAAGGGCCTTAGATACTGCGAAAAATATCCCGAAGAAAAATTTCTGGAATCCGTTCTTTTGAACACTGGAGTCTATGACAGATCTGCTACGGCTTACTGGCATACTGGAGACCCTGCCAGTGCACAGGCCAGAAAATGGCTTAAACTGACATTCCTAAAACTTTCCGAGGCCGGCTACCATAATTTTGCTCTGGCAGTACAAAAAAACCGTGAGCATTCGATCATTGCCATTGTCGCCACCCAGAAAAACCTCTTTCTGGAATTAGCTTTGCCGACAAATGTTAAAGCCGGTCAGAAGCTGGATTTCAAGGGCAACATTAATGAAGACATGGGAATGTTGAAATTCATTATTATGGAACCCGAAGGAAAAATCTTTGAAGACTTTGTTCCATATCTTGCCGGACGTTTCCACTATCCGCTGATTCTTGAAAAGAAGGGACAATACAAGATTGAAGCTTTAAACCGTGGCATGGATGGGGACTGGCGAACACTGGCCCGTTTCGGTTTCAATGTTGATAAAAATGAGCAATTTAAATCCAGCGTAAGATTAAACAGAACCAGTATGGAAAGTTATGCTAAAGATTCCTTGAAATGGATCAACGGCATACGGCTGAGGGAGAACACGGACCGCCTCAATAATTTTGAATTTCTGGAAGATATCCTGAAAGAGTCTTCTGCCAAAGAGGCCACAGCCTGGCCCTCGTCGACCAATGTTTCCCAACATCCTTTGACGATCAACCTGAAACATAAGATGGACTGCATTTACATTTCCAGCTTTACTAAAAATCTGCAAACTCTGATTTCAGAAAACCTTGCAACACCTTCTTATAGAAAAGCTGTTTTAAATTATGCGGCCTTCTCACATCAGGCCGCGGTTCAAAAAAGCTTCGACGGCTTCAGGGTCAGCGAAATGGTTTGTATGCCACATACCGAGCAAAGCAGTCTGCTAGGCCGGTTTCCCAGTGCACGAAAACAGCTTGAATATCACAGGCTCAGGCAAGAAAAACTCTCTGTGCTGCTGGGCTTTAACAATGGGGAAAACATTCAGCAAATCTCTGACAACTGGACTCTTGTGCAAAGCATCAAGCTGATAGATTCTCTTGGTGGATTGAGCGCCATCCTTAAAGGTCAGATGCCGGTTTTCAGCTCCAAGCGCTCACCTCTGACAAATAATGCCCTTGCCCCGGCGCAACTTCTAGACGAGGCCTTTGTCTCGGTTTGGCAGTCTTTACAAAAACAGAATGTCACACTTTCTAAAACCGACCCTGAAAGCGATGCGTTATCGTTGCTTCTGATGCAGATTCTTTTGTTCCAGAACAGAGTGACAGATTACCAGGCCGAACTTGACCGCATGACCGAGAATAGAAACCTCACTAACCTTTGGTTAAATGCGAGAGTCGAACTCGCCCGCGCCTGGCTGGCCGTTTACAAAGGGGACATTCCACAATCTATCAAACATATGAAAAAATCCATGGCTAGCTACCAGAGTCTGAAAATGGATTCTACCGTTGAAAACATCGCCAGACAGCGAATGATACTGGAACAAAGGCTCCAACGCCAGACGCACTAGGTTTTTATCCAATATAATCAGACACTTAAACAAAACACGAATGTCCAGAAGAGCCGTTGGCAAGGTTGACTTTAAAACCTGTCTATGATAGGATTCCGCGACCTCGAATGTGTGAATTGTCCTTTGCTAAAAAGAATTTCTGGAGGTTTTACCGTGATTTCTGGTGTTACAAATAATGTGGGTGGTTTATTGCAACTTGCCGTTGCAAAACAGGAAATAGACTTTTTTGCCTTGATTCTGGATACCGGTCCGGTTGTGGGCTTGGTCCTGTTACTGTTAATAATATTTTCCATAGCTTCCTGGGGAATAATTTTGTACAAATTCCTGTTTTTAAGGAAAGCACAGTTGCAATCTGTAAAGTTCCTTGAATTATTCTGGAAAAGTCGCCGACTGGATCAGATTTACGAAGGCAGTGAATCTTATTTGCGTTCTCCCATAGCTCAGGTATTCAGAACCGGCTATATAGAGTTAAGCAAATCCAGCAGATCAAATAGCGATGATGAAAACAGCGAGAAAGCTGCTTTTGGTGATATGGCCGATCTGGACAGCATTGAGCGCGCTTTGAGAAGGGCTTCTACCAGCCAGGTTACAATACTTGAATCGCTGGTTTCCTTTCTGGCAACTACCGGATCGTCTGCTCCTTTCATCGGTCTCTTCGGAACGGTCTGGGGCATTATGGAGTCGTTCCACATGATCGGCCAGGTAGGTAACGCCTCCTTGGCCACTGTGGCACCGGGAATTTCCGAAGCATTGATTGCAACGGCTACCGGTCTTGCAGCAGCAATTCCGGCGGTTATGGGATATAACTATTTTGTGCAGAAAATAAAAGTACTGGATGCCGAGATGGAAAACTTTTCCATTGATTTTCTTAACATAATCAAGCGTCATTTCTCGGCCAGATAAAGGTTGTTTTAAAATGGGAATGTCCAGCAATCAAAGTTCAAAGGGAAGAACTACTCTTTCAGAGATCAATGTTACCCCGCTGGTTGATGTGATGCTGGTGCTGTTGATAATCTTCATGGTTACAGCACCGATGATCCAACAAGGTGTTGAAGTGGATCTGCCGAATACCGAAACGGTTGAAATCAGCAGTGACGATGGCAAAAGCATTGTTTCGATTGACAAAGAAGGTAAAATTTTCCTTGGCGAAACAGAAATAGCAATAAACAATCTGGAAGAAAAAATTAAATTTAACGCCAAGATACAGAAAGAAAAACAGGTTTATCTGTATGCCGATCAAAGTCTCAAATACGAAATCGTTGTGCGGGTGATGGCTGTTTTAAAGAAAGCCGGTGTGGAAAACATGGGCATGGTAACCGAACCGATGGATTCTGACAAAGGTGCTAAATGACAGCTTTGGATGCCAGCAATAACACCTACTTTCTCTCCGGCGGAAGCAACCGCTGGATGATGTGGATTGCTGTCTCCATGATAATCCATTTTGCGGTTTTTGTACTGGCCTATTATCAGTCCAGAAGAGTCTCAAGCCCCGACACGCTTTACCAGAAGGCTATTATGGTACAGCCTGTGAAGTGGGCACCGGAGGAAAGACCCAAACACTGGATGCCCAGAATGGAACCAACCCCGGTTCCTCAAGCTGTCAAACCGGAGGCCATCAAGGTTGCCCCCAACAAGGTGGTTAAGCCTGAAGTGAAAGAAAAGACTCCCGTTAAAAAGCAGCCTAAAGAGAAAAGCGCAGAACAGAGACGTAAGGAACGTCAGAATAGAATGAACAAGGCGTTACGGAACATCAAAAACAATTACAAGAGCTGGGATGGCTCTACCAAAGGTGTTAAAGGGGCTCATTCCAGTGAAGCAATAAAGATACTTGGTTCAGCTTATGCTGGTCAGCTTATCAGTATTTTCAACGCTAACTTTTCTGTACCGGAAGTAATTCCCGAAGAAGAGTACAGCAAACTAAAATGTAAGATACTGATAAAAATCGACCACAGTGGCAGAATCGTAAAACATAAGTTGCAGCAGGGATCCGGAAATTCTCAGTTCGATTCCTCTGCCTTAAAAGCGGTTAAACTTACTAAACAAGTACCACTTCCAGATGAGATCCTTCAGGACATGGTCTACAAGGATGGTATTCTCATCAATTTCCGCTGGAAGAACTAAAATGGAAAGACGGTAATCAATGGCACATAAACCATTTATCCGAGGACTACTGGTAGTATTGCTCCTTTTGTTCACTGCTAATGCATCTGCTCAACTGGTCATAGATGTTGATCCATCCATGACCAGAAAATACCCGATTGCTATAGCCGAGATGAAGCTTTTCGAAGATGGCAAGGGTAACAAAGATCTTGTGGCACAGGTTAAACAGGGTCAGCAAACGCTGATGAATGATCTGGCAATTGCCGGGATTTTCGAAGTTTTAAATCCTAAATCATTTCTGGAAGACCCTAAAACTTCCGGAATCAGTCAGGCTCAAATTGACTTTACCCAGTGGTTGCAGGTTGGGGCAGACTATCTGGTAAAGGGCGGAATCTGGAACCTGGGTGCGGGGAAGATCAAGGTTGACCTGAGACTGTTCGATGTCACCACCGGAAGCGAGAAACTACAGAAAAGTTTTGAAGGTGAACTGGCGATGCAGCGCATGGTGATGCACAACTTTGCCGACGAGATAATGATGTTTTTTACCAAGCAGCAAAGCATCTTCTCCACCAAAATAGTGGCAGTCAGAAAAATCGACAAGACCAAGCAGATTTACATTGTGGATTTCGATGGTAAAAACGGTTACTCTGTTACCAGAAACAGCAGCATCAACCTGCTGCCGACCTGGTCGCCGGATGGTAAAGGAATTTATTTTACCTCCTACATGAATAACAATCCGGATCTCTACCGCATCAATCCATCAGGAAAAAAGACGGTCAAGATTTCTTCTTACAGAGGTTTGAATGTGGGTGCCAGCGTTAATCGTACAGGAACCCAACTGGCCCTGACACTCTCCAAGGATGGCAACTCAGAACTCTATGTAATGGATAGCAACGGCAGCAACCTGAAGCGAATTACACATAGCCACGCCATCGACTCATCTCCCACCTGGTCCCCGGACAACAGAACACTGGCCTTTGTTTCAGACCGCTCCGGTTATCCGCAGATTTATCAGGTAGATGTCAATGGTGGGGCTCCTGTCAGGCTGACCTTCCAGGGCAACTACAACCAATCCCCGGCCTGGTCACCAAAGGGAGATAAAATAGTATTCTGTGGTCGCGACGAACGTCTGGTCTTCGACCTCTTTATCGTAGATCCTAAAACCAGAGAAATTACCAGATTGACCCAGGACGAAGGCAACAACGAAGACCCGGCCTGGTCACCAGATGGAAGACACATAGTCTTTTCTTCCACCAGAACAGGTAAGAGCCAATTATTTATTATGTCGGCAGACGGAAGCAATCAAAGACAAATAACCAACGGCAAAGGAAAGTTTTCCACCCCCGACTGGTCTCCAATTTTAAAGGCAATGCCATGAAAATATTATTTAACAAAAATATCTCGTTTGCGGTTTTGATTCTCGTTTGTGCTTGCATTGTTGTTGCATGTGGTTCCAAGCCACCAAAGCAGGAAAGAAGCTCTGCCGAGCTGGCTGCGATTGCTGCCCAAAAGGCGGAAAAATGCGCCCCGGAAACCTATGCCTCGGCTCAGAAGGTTTTACAAAAAGCCAGACGACTTACAACCGAGAAAAAATATGACGAGGCCAGACTGCATTTTAAATCGGCTGAAAAACTGTTTGCACAGGCGATCAAAGAAGCCAAAGCCAATAAGGAATGCATGAACGAAGATCAGCAGCAGGAAGAGGTTGAAGAGGAACTGAAGATTGTAGAGCCTCCCATTGACCCCGAAGAGGCAGCCTTGAAAACTGCTGATTACCAGTTGGAAATGATTCATTTCCCGTTCAACTCGGATATTATCACTGACGAGGCCAGAGAGATCTTAAAGAAAAATGCACGCTGGATGCTTAACTTCCCCGAGGCCAAAGTTTTGATAGAGGGACATTGCGATAACCGCGGTGGAATGGAATTCAATCTCTCTTTGGGTGAAAGACGCGCCAGTAATGTTCGTGGTCTTTTGATGACACTGGGAGTTATGGAAAACAACCTCGAAGTGATTTCCTATGGTGAAGAAAGACCATTGGTTGACGAAGACAGCGAAGAAGCCTACGCCAGAAACCGTCGGACAGAATTCAAGAAGATCTGGAAAAACTAGCTTTACCATTTATAATAATTCAAAGGTGGCATCTTTCGCTCACACTGAGTGATTTTGTGAAATAAAATTGTATCGAAGTGTTATGAAATACTAACAATAATCCCTCAACACGCCTCCCTTCGATAGGAACTCGGGATGAGCGTTTGTTTTATGATAACAATGGAAAGTACAATAAAGTTTTCTCGAAAAGCACTTGACTGACATTAGTAATATTACATATATTTCCAGTTGGAAATTTTAAATCAGAGGAGTTTTTATGTTTAGCAAGTCATTGGAAATTGTGCCAATCGTTACCGACAAAGGGGCTAACGCTCTCTAGTGGTTGATTGATCATGATTTTGCAATACGCAAGAATTATATTAGAGTTTCAAAACGGATCTACAAGCGTTAATTCGCTATCGAATATACCACCACTTTAGTTGCCCCTTCGTCTGCAACAACGTATACTATTATATAATTAACATATTGCTTAAGTCTGACAGTGTACTATGCGCCCGTATAGCGCCGACAGGCTTTATGGCAACAATGAGTGGGAATCAAAATAATGACTTTTAATAAAGATATAAACAAACAGCTTTCACAAATGGGATGGTCCTCGTTTTTTCAGGATCAGCTGGAAAACATTGATGGTGAAACCGGTAATCCTGCCAGAGTAGTTGGTGTGAAAAGAAACAGCTTTCAGGTAAGTCATGGAGAAACGGAATGGCTTGCTACAGTATCAGGAAAACTTATTCACAAATCCAACGTTCTCTATCCTGTGGTTGGCGATTGGGTTCTTTTAAATGATACTGTAATTTCCTCTGTCCTTCAGCGCAGAAACGAACTATCCAGAGGTGCCGCCGGCAGACGCAACAAACAGAATGCATCACCGCAGCGTCAGCAAATAATTGCAGCAAATATCGACACAGTCTTTATTGTCTGTGGTCTGGATCGTGATTTTAATCTGAGACGCATTGAACGCTATCTCACACTGGTTTACAACTGTGCCTTAAATCCGGTAATAGTTCTGACAAAAGCAGACCTTCAGCCCGATCCACATGTTTTTGTAGACGATGTGGAATCAGTTGCTTTCGGAGTTCCTGTACATTTAATCTCGAAAGATGACACTGCTGGACTTATGCAGTTGGAACAGTATTTATCTTTTGGACGAACAATCACCATGATTGGTTCTTCCGGTGCCGGTAAATCTACTCTGGTAAACAGGCTCTATGGCGAAAACGTGCAAACTACTGGCTCAGTTAGCGAGAGTCTGAACAAAGGAAAACACACTACTACCAGTCGGGAGATGATCATGATGCCACAGGGAGCAATGATAATCGACAATCCCGGTATTCGCGAAATCGCATTTTGGGAGGGCGAAAAAGGAATTGAAAATGCTTTCCCGGAAATTGAGCAACTTGCTGGTGCTTGTCGCTTTAACAATTGCAGTCACATACAAGAACCGGGATGTGCCGTTATACAGGCAGTAAACGATGGAGAGCTTTCCAAAGCAAGGCTGGAAAGCTATCACAAAATGAAACATGAACTTGATTATCTGGCTCAGAGACAAAGCAAAAGTGCCGACAAAGTTGAAAAGGATCGCTGGAAAAATGTTGCTTTGAAAGTAAAAGCGATGAAAAAAGGAGGATATAATAAATAATTTGCAGAATCCTTAAACTCTGGCGAAAGATCCGGATTAAACAATAAGAATATAGCACGTTACGCTTAATGAACTTTGTTTTATTCAACGGCTGCCACGGTCCTGAAAATGGCATTCGGAGGCTGTGGCAGCCTACTTTTCATCGGCAACTTTTATCTAAGTTTTGTTTTACTCAATATATGCGTCGAATTGTAGTACCCGGATAATAGTATCCAAGAATGCTCTGGTACTTTAAACCTTGTTTGGCAAAACCCGCTGCTCCCCACTGGCACATGCCCACACCGTGGCCTAAACCGCGACCCTTGAAGTTAACCTTGCCGGATTTGATGCCAAAGCTGAAGAGCGTACTTTTAATCTTGCCATAACCAACTTTCTTGCGGAATTTTTCACCTGTAAGCTTGACCGTCTTCTGACCATCAACAAAGATCCGTATGGTTTTGACACGACCGGAATCATCGCGCTCCATAATATCGAAACGAAAACTTTTTCTCTTTGAGATAGGAACACCAAGTTTTTTTGCCAGCTCTGATTTTCGGATGTTGTAGGTCCAGTTGTGCGCCGGAGAAGCTGCATCGGTGGGACAAGTTTGTGGCACCAGATAAGGTTGAGGATCTTTCCAGATGCTGGCAGAACTTGCTGTAATACCTCCGCAGGTGGAGTGATAGTAGGCCTTGGCCACCTTGTTATTATGTACCAGAACTTCACCACGGGTTTTCTCCACCGCTTCCCGGGCAGCCTCGTCTTCAGCGGAAAAACCGCCGTAAACCTGATCCAATGCCGAACTGCCCAGATCGCAAACCTTGCGTGGGCTATTTATTTTTCTGTGTAATGCATAGCTTCTGGCAGCCACAGCCTGAGCCTTTTTGGCCTCGATGGGCCAGGACTTCAAACACTCCTTGTTTATCAGACCGTAGAGATAGCTTTCAAGCTGAATCTCGTTAACCAGTGCAATGCGGTTGTGGTTATCGGGCATTCTGACTGCAATCAGGTCTTCGCGATAAACACGCCCCTTGTACTGAACCCAGTTCTGGGTGGAGCGAATCCTGAGGCGTTCGGTGTCGATTGTTTTACCATCCACGGTAATGCCGTTTTCACTGGCGGTAATTTTGTGACTCTTTTTGCCTTCAGTCTGATAAACCAGCAGTTCAAGTTCTTCGTCAAAAAAGTGCAGCGAGACACCGGTTACTTCCAGTGAATTGGATTCGTTTTCAATACAAATGGTGAAAATATCAACCCTGTCCTGCACCTGAGCCATCAGCAGAGATGACATTGAGACAAGCAAAACCAGTGAAACAAACAAAACCCTAAAAACATAAATCTTCATAATTTATCCTGATCAAATCTGTTTGATACTTAATAATCGCAACAGTTTGGTATATTTAATGTATAAAATCAACAATAAAGAAGTTTTCTTGGTCAGATTGATTTTACCCCCCTGCTGAAATTGTTTCCTGAAACAAGGCAGACTACGAAATCAATTCTGGCTTTTAAGCATTACCAGCAGCATCTTGAAGTTTTCTTCTGTTTGTATGGCGTGCGGAACATTGGCTGGCATAATAATAGCCTCGCCTGCTTTCAGCTCGTGTGGATTGTCGTTTATCAGTATGGTAGCTTTTCCATCAAGAGCCTGAACAAAGGCATCAAAGGGTGCAGAGTGTTTACTTAAACCCTGTCCTGCACCAAAGGCCATATAGGTAAGATTGCCGGCATTATTTTTTACCAGCGTGCGACTGATTATGGATTCTTCCACATAGTCGGTAAGCTCTGCCAAATTTACCGCCTCGGCCGTTTTCATGGTGTTTTCTGTGATCATATTGCATGCCTTTCCAGTGTTATGCAGCTCTCTCAAGAAACAAAGCATCATCTACTTTAAGACATCACAACCAGTTTAATCTATTCCCATTTTTATAGATGTTGAAGATTGCTGTACAAATTGACAGAAGATAAAAAAAGGTGAACCAGATCGGCTCACCTCAGACTGTTGACAAAGTAAAATCTCTTAATATTATTCAAAAGCCACTGCTGTACAATCTTTTTGCATACTTCATAATGTATACATTTTAGTCTTTTCGTCATTCCCGCGAAAGCGGGAATCCACATGGCTATGTAACTGAAATGATTAAGAATATATTTTCATGTACAAACAAAAAAAGCAAAAACTCCGACAAACCAATGCCATTGATTCCAAATTCTGGATACCTGCTTTCGCAGGTATGACGGATGTTGATGTTTGCTTTGTTCAAACAACACCACTTTATCAGCAAACCCAGGTGAACCAGATCGGCTCACCTTTTAAATATTCTTTTCAGTCAAACTATTACTTGCCAATAACCAGCATTTTATTGCCGTCATCAATAGTTCTAATCTTTCCGTTATTACGGGCCGTGCGTTCGTCTATCCAGGCTTGCGGATCACTAACAGCAGTTATGCCGCCTTTGGCAAGAGTTTCCGCCGGCAAACTGGAATACAGATAAAGCTTGATGTTGGCCTGTCGCATCAGTTTCAAAACGCGGTCGGTTTTCCAGAGATATAACTCGAAATTTTCGTCGATGTAATCCAGTGCTTCCTGCAAGGGCATCTTCATAAATCGGCAGAGGTTATCCCAGAATAATATTTTGCTTTTGCCATCGGGGGCCAGTCCATTAACATCCGCCGGCAATCCTTCACGGCCTAAACAGGGAGCCAATACCAGAGCTTCACCACCTTCCTTGATTGCGCCTTTCAAAGCCATATCAAAGCAGTTTTGCACGCCATAGAGGGCATTACAGGCTGGTGGGCCACCGGGCGAGATCACCACATAGTCGGTTTTTTCGACTTCAAAGGCGGCAAGCTCATCGGCTGCGGCTGTCATGCGATTGCAAACCTTGTTTGGGTCTCCTGAAGATATCCAGTCGATTGAGGTTTTAGTGGAAATCATATCCAGGGCAAAGGTCGGTAATTTCTCTTCTAATAGTGCGCCGTCGCGAATCAGGAAGCGTTCGGACAATATTCTGGCATCTGCATTTGCCTGGGCAAAGGGGTTTTTATGTCTGGCAGGATCAGAATGCCAGCAAATTCTTCCAGCCAGGGAATAATCACTTTGCAAGGCTCCCTTATGGGCCTGGGCAATGGATTCTCTGGAGGCCACACCCGGTAAGACCTGTTTGTCAACCACGCTGTAACCGTTCATGTAATGATGCTTTGACTCGTGACCGTAGGTGCGGACTTCGAATTCGAGATATTCTTTCTGTATTTCGACTTCAGAACCTTCGCTGGTTTTACCCAAAAAGACATGTTCGTTGTTGTCGCAGTCATGTTCAAAAATTTCGGCTGTAATATCGTGTCTGTCACAAATTTCCTTGAAAAACTTTCTGGTGTTAGAACAGTAATATTCCGGATCGTGTGATCCTGTTGCCACAAATACGCCGATTCGGCTTGGTGATCCGCTGTTTATTTCCAGCAACATGCTTTCAAGAATCAAAGGTTGCAAGCCGGCACGGAATTCATCGGAGATAATCAAAGAAACCGATTTATCTTTAACCATATTACAAAGTCTCTCACCCTCTTCCGGGTTTTGGAGACTTTTATCTATCATTGCCATCAACTCTTCATCGTTCAGTTTTTCAGAGGATGGTTTGGGTCTCAGCATATCTCCAGCCAGAACCGATTCTTCGAAATTTAGTTTAAGTGTATCATCGCCATACGTGAAAGTAAGTTCTTTACTCATTACATATTCTCCTTGCCGAAATATATTTTTCCCGGAAATGCAAATTAGAAAATTTGATACCTGCTACTCATTGATGGGTGTCTGTATCCGTGGGATAATCTCACGATAGCCTTAAAAGGTCAAGTCCAGTGAACATGTTTTTAGGGCAATTCTGAATGAAGGGATCTGGCTTTAAAGCTCAATTTTCCATTGATTCTTTGCGTCTCCACCAGGTTGCAACATTATCCAGCTTCTCGGTTCTGATGGAGGGTGGTAAAGCTTTCTGAAAACGCTTGCCATAACCTTTGGTGGCAATTCTTCTGTCAAGCAGTCCAATAACACCCCAATCATTTTTATCTCTGATTAATCTGCCAACTCCCTGTTTAAGCTGAATAATTGCCGATGGAACCTGAAAGGTGGCAAACGGGTTTTCTCCTTTTGACTTCATATACTCAATGCGGCCTTCAATTATCGGGTCTCCGGGTGACTCGAAAGGCAGCTTGTCTATTACCACCAGACGCAAGGATGATCCAAGTACATCCACTCCCTGCCAGAAAGTTCCCGTGGCAAATAAAACCGAATCCACATTCTGTCTGAACTGCTCTAAAAGCTGACTTCGTGGTGCGTCTCCCTGTTTAAACAGGGGGTAGTCAATTTTGTTTTCCAATCTATCGTAAACGTCGTTCATGTTCTGGTATGAGGTAAACAAAATCAGCGCGGCACCTTTGGAAATGCGTATAAGCTGCCCAATTACTTCGGCTGCCCTTTGGGTAAACTGATGATTGGAAGGCTCCGGCATGACCTTTGGGAGAAAGATCAAACTCTGGTAGCGGTAGTCAAATGGCGAGAGAAACACATGTTCTCTGGCCTCTTCCGGCACTCCAATCCTGCTGCGGAAAAAATTGAAGTTTTCGCCAGTGGATAAAGTTGCCGAGGTAAAGATTGAATTAACCGGTTTGGAAAACAAATGTTGCCTCATTAAAGGTGAAACATCCAGTGGTGAAGCATTCAAAAATACTCCGCGCTTTCTTATTTCACCCCAATAAACATAGTTCTCTGTCTGTGACTGAATAAGGCTGAAAAAATCGTTGGCCAATTGTTCGATTCGAAAAACCAAACCCTCCGCTTCGTCATACTCGACAGCTTTTTCTTTTAGCAATGTTTTTAAATGGTTAAGGTGCGAATCAAGCTCAAGATATGCATCCTGCACCACATCATCCAGAATTTGCTCAGTAAGTTTAAAGCGTCCTTTCTGGAAGGTAAACAACTCAAACAATCTAACCGCCGAGGTCTTGACCTGCTCCACTGTTTTACGAATGCCTCTGACATCGGTCTTTCTGAATTTCAGCCAGCGAACAACATCATCCAGCAGAGAATAAACCCGGTAATTTGAAGCTGAGATTCCAAAGTAGGAAGTTGCAACAGACTCCAGCAAGTGAGCTTCATCAAAAATCACCAGATCGTGCCGGGGAATAACTTCACCGAAGGCACGTTCCTTGACCGCCAGATCCGCCAGATACAAGTGATGGTTCACGATAATAAGATCGGCATCCTGAGCCCGCTTGCGCATTTTGGTAACAAAGCAGCTTTTAAAATATCTGCAATTGGAACCAAGACAGTTGTCGGAATTACTGCTGAGTTCAGGCCAGGTGGAATAGTCATCGGGTAGGTTCTCAAGCTCGGCTCGGTCGCCGGTCTCGGTATGCTCGGCCCATCTCTCAATTTCGTCGAATAATGGGCCGTCTGCTGCAAAGCGAAAAAGTCGCTGTGCGGAAAACTGATAATAACGCAATTTGCAAAGGTAATTCGCCCTACCCTTCATATAAGTGGCCTTGATTGGCAAATCTACCATATCGAGCAGGTTGGGCAGATCCTTGAAGAATATCTGTTCCTGTAAAGTTTTGGTTCCGGTTGAAACCACAACTTTAAGGCCAGAGAGAATTGCCGGTACCAGATAGGCTAAAGTTTTGCCGATTCCGGTACCACCTTCAAGCACAAGTGGCACTTCATCAGCGATGGAATCTGCCACCATTTGTGCCATCTCCACCTGTGGGCCTCTGGTTCTGAAGCCTTCGATGTTTTGTTCCAGAATTCCGTGTTCCCCCAAAATACTTTCAACATCTGAAACAAGTCTTTCTTTATCGACCTGCATTATGAATTCTCTAAAAAATCAATCAGCATTATCGCCCCTGCTGCCGACAACAACACGGTTATAAGAATGCCGATAATTATGGTTTTAAGGCTTACGTTTTTCTTTTCTTTTTTGGTGGAAACCAAAGGAAACTCTGCCATGACCTTGCTGACAATTTTCTGGCGATATTTTAACAAAAGTTCATGATCAGGGTTTTTTAACAGTTTTTCTCTATACCTGTCCGAGGCGATTTTTATGGCTTCGTTTTTTACACAATAGTTATGAAAACTTTCCAGCAACTCTTCATTCTGAGGATGCCGTTCAAATTCTCGCCAAACTTTTGCTGCTCTGCTTGTGACCTCTTCTGATATTTGCTGTTCGACTCTTTTCTTTGAACCATAGGTCCACTCGGCAAAAACGAGACCACAGCGGTCACATGAAAAAAAGTTTTCGTTAATATGGCAACATTTGGGACATTGCTTGGTGGGCTTGCTCGCCTCTTTAATTACAGCTTGTTCGGTTTTTGGTTCAGAAACAACAGCAGGTTTCGACACTGGTTTCTGGTGATTCAGATCCTCTAGTGGTTGTGCTTCT
>Ga0209475_10002096_pt1 | contig 21381 bp, 34 predicted proteins | sample tdDd471_FD_187128 | JGI IMG/M metagenome (GOLD analysis project Ga0209475, IMG submission 187128) | Marine sediment microbial communities from the Atlantic coast under amendment with organic carbon and nitrate - tdDd47.1 (SPAdes)... | ecosystem: Environmental > Aquatic > Marine > Coastal >... | reverse complement strand
ACCTTGCGGCCGGTCGCCCCCTCCATCGCCGCCTGCACGTCGCCCTTGTAGGCGTTCAGGTCCAGCGTCGCGACGAACACGACGACCCCGAGCACCACGAGCGCAACGGCGGCAGCCGCGACGGCAAGCCAGCGTAGACGGCGCATGGGGTCCTCCTTCGTGTCGTTCAGGCCGGGACCAGCCGGTCCGCCGCCTCCAGGAGATCCTCGAAGCGGTCGATCACGGCGGCCGGGCGCTCGGTCTCCAGCAGCGCCAGGTCATGATAGCCCCAAGTGACCGCGATGCCGGCGACCCGGGCCCGGCGCGCCATGCCCAGGTCGAACACGGTGTCCCCGACCATCACCGCCCGGCCGGTGCTGGACCCGGCCTCGCGGACGGCGTCCAGCAGCAGCGTCGGATCCGGCTTGCCCGGGCCGTCGTCGGCCGACTTCAACACCACGAAACGCTCCAGCAGGCCATGCGCATCGAGCACGTCGTGCAGGCCGCGCCGGCCTTTGCCGGTGACCACCGCCAGCAACCAGCCGGCCGCCTCCAGCGCGTCGAGTGCCGCCCGGGCGCCGGGCATCAGCGGCTCGGCGGCGCTGTCCGCCTCCTTGGCGTCGAAATAGGCGTCGCGATACGCCTGCCCGACCCGCTCGAGCTGCAGCCCGCGGACCTGCGGCGCCAGCTGGCGGATCGCCTGGTCGAGCGGCAGGCCGACGATCTCGCGGACCTTCGCCGCACTCGCCGGCGGCAGGCCTTCGGCGCGGAACGCGCTGCTCATCGCCGCCACGATGTGGTGCTGGCTGTCGATCAGCGTCCCGTCCAGGTCCAGGGCGCAGAGCCTGAGGTCGCTCATCGGCTCACTCCTCGAACGGCTCGAACGGGTCGCGGCCGGCCGACTCGTCGAGACCGAAGAACTTCCAGGACCGTTTCATGTGATCGTCCAGCGGCGCCACGATCTCCAGCGGCCGGCCATCCATTCCGGGGATCCGGATGGCGCGGGCGTGCAGGTGCAGCTTACGGCTGACCCCCTCGCCCTGCAGGAAGGCGTCTGCCCCGCCGTACTTGCCGTCGCCGAGGATCGGCGTGCCGAACTCGGCCATGTGGACGCGCAGCTGATGGGTGCGGCCGGTCACCGGGAACAGCGCCACCCAGGTCACCTTGCCGCCCAGCCGCTCGACGATGGCATAGCGGGTCACGGCGCGCTTGCCGGTCTCCGGGTCGATCGCCATCTTCTCGCCGGCCCGACCGGGCAGCTTGGCGATGGCACCCTCGATGGTGCCGGCCACCGGCCGCGGCTCGCCGACCACCAGCGCCCAGTAGATCTTCATCGCCGACTTGGCGCGGAACGCCTCGGCGAGCCGCCGCGCCGCCTGCTGGCTGCGGCCCAGCAGCAGGACGCCGGAGGTGTCCTTGTCGAGCCGGTGCACCAGCCGCGGCCGCTCCTTGGCGTCGAACTTCAGCCCGTCCAGCGCGCCGTCGACATGGGTGGTGATGCCGGAGCCGCCCTGGGTCGCGAGCCCGGCCGGCTTGTTGATCGCCAGCACGTCGCGATCGCGATACAGCACCGCCTGCTTCAGCCGCTCGACCAGTTCGTCGTCGACCTTGGGCCCAACTCGCACCGGTCTGGCCGCCGGTGCCGCCGCCTCGTCCATCGGCGGGATCCGGATCGACTGTCCGGCCTCCAGGCGCTGGTTGGCCTTCGCCCGCTTGCCGTCGACCCGGACCTGGCCGGTGCGCAGCAGCTTGGCCAGGTGTCCGTGACCGACCGCCGGGAAATGCCGCTTGAACCAGCGGTCCAGCCGCTGGTCGGCGTCGTCGGGCTCGACCACCCGGGTTTCGACCGCCTTCATGCCAGCACCTGCCTTACCGCCCAGAGCCCGGCGAACAGCGCCAGGATCGACAACGCCGTGGACGCGGCCACGTAGACCGCCGTGGCCCCGGCCTCACCGCGCTCCCACAGCACCGCAACGTCGAGGGCGAAGCTGGAGAAAGTGGTGAAGGCGCCCAGGGTCCCGACCGCCAGGAACGCCCGCAGCTCGGGCGTCAGGAACTGCTTGAGCGCCCCGGCCTCGATCAGCACGCCCATCAGGAACGAGCCGACGACGTTGACGGTCAGCGTCCCCCACGGGAAGCCGTGGCCAGCGAGATGGCTGACCCAGCCGATTGACTTGTAGCGGGCAACGGCACCGATGGCGCCGCCGAGCGCGACCGCGAGAAGCATCTTCATGGCGCGCTCGGAGTAGCCGACTCCACGCCGAATATCCAGCCTTCCCGCCGCGACGCCGGCTCGGATGCCGGCGCCGACCACACGGCGGGCTCGCCGGCGAGATGCCGGAGGGCCGCCGCCGACAGCACCGCGTCGGCCTTGTCCTCGGTATCCAGCGGCGGCCCGGCGTAGGCGACGCTGTCGTGCGCGGCGAGCACCGCGTCGACATCGGCCGGCCGCTCGTACAGGCGGCCCGGGTTCACCCCGGCGCGCCGCACGTACAGCCGGGGAAAGATCTCGACGGCCGTCAGGGCCGCCGGGGCCTCGAACGGCCAGACCGCGGCCGACTCGGCGAGACGGTGCAGCAGCCGCATCCCGGCCAGCGACCCGGTCCCGACATTGGCCGCCGAGAAGCACTTGAACACCGGGTGCGGCCAGGTGATCGCGCCGCACGCCAGCTCGGTCCGCCGGCGCCGCTCGACGAAACCCTCGGGACGCGGCCCGGCCCGCCAGTAGTGATGGGCGACCGGCGACCCGGCCTCGTACAGCGCGCCGCCGTACAGGTCCTCGCGGCCGGCCGCGTGACGCTCGACGAAGGCCCACAGCTCGCCGACCGTCGCCGGTCCGCTCTCCAGGCCCGGGAAGTACGCCCCCGCGTCCTGGTGCGCGTAGGCGAACGCGAAGTCGAAGCCGGCCAGCAGCCGCTCGCCGGTCCGCCGGCGATCGAGGATGTGCTCGAGGACGTCGGTGCGTCGCCACAATCCCCCGGGCCGCGGCCCGTCGACCAGCCGCGGCGCCCGGCTCCCCGGCTCGCAGCGTGCGACCCGGATCCCCTTCAGCGTGCGGCTCTTCGATCCCGACCAGTCGATCCCGAGAAAGGCATCGAACCGGGGCGGGACGGTCATTCCTCGCCCCGGCGCTTGGCACGCAGCCGGTCGAAGTAGTCGAGGCGCTTGCGGATCTCGCGCTCGAAGCCGCGCTCGACCGGGTTGTAGAACCGCTGCCGCTGCATGCCCTCGGGGAAGTAGTCCTGGCCCGAGAAACCCTCCTCGGCGTCGTGGTCGTAGGCGTACCCGGCGCCGTAGCCGATGTCCTGCATCAGCTTGGTCGGCGCGTTCAGGATGTGCGCCGGCGGCATCAGCGAGCCGGTCTGGCGGGCCGCCCGCGCCGCCGCCCCGTGCGCCTTGTAAGCGGCGTTGGATTTCGGCGCGGTCGCCAGGAACACCACGAGCTGGCTGATCGCCAGGTCGCCCTCCGGCGAGCCGAGCCGGTCGTAGGTCTCCCAGCAGGCGATCGCCTGAGCCACCGCCTGCGGCTCGGCGAGGCCGACGTCCTCGACCGCGAACCGGGTCAGCCGGCGCAGGATGTAGGCCGGGTCCTCGCCGCCCGCCAGCATGCGCGCCAGCCAGTACAGGCCGGCATCGGGATCGGAGCCGCGCAGCGATTTGTGCAGCGCGCTGATCAGGTTGTAGTGCTCCTCGCGGTCCTTGTCGTAGACCGGCGCCCGGCGATGCACGTTGGCCGCCACCCCGGCGGCGTCGAGCGGCGCCTTCGGCTGCAGTGCGAACACCTCTTCCGCCAGGTTCAGCAGGAACCGGCCGTCGCCGTCGGCCATCGCCCGCAGCGCCGCCCGCCCGTCCTCGGTCACCGGCAGCTTGCGGCCCTCGGTCGACTCGGCCCGCGACAGCAGCTTCTCCAGGGCGGCGTCGTCCAGCCGGCGCAGGACGAACACCTGGCAGCGCGACAGCAACGCGGCGTTCAGCTCGAAGGACGGGTTCTCGGTGGTCGCCCCGACCAGGGTGATGGTGCCGTCCTCGACCACCGGCAGGAAGCCGTCCTGCTGGGCCCGGTTGAAGCGGTGCACCTCGTCGACGAACAGCAGCGTGCCGCGGCCGCCGGCCCGCCGCCCGCGCGCCAGCTCGAACTGCTTCTTCAGGTCGGCGACGCCGGAGAACACCGCCGACAGCGGCACGAACTCCAGGTCCGTGTGCTCGGCCAGCAGCCGGGCGATGGTGGTCTTGCCGCAGCCGGGCGGGCCCCACAGGATGCACGACGCCAGCCGGCCCTTGGCCAGCATCCGGCCGATCGGGCCTTCCGGGCCGAGCAGATGGTCCTGCCCGACGACTTCGTCGATCCGGTTGGGGCGCAGCCGGTCGGCGAGCGGACGCGGCGCCTGGGTCTCGAAGAGGCTCATGGACCGCAGTCTAGCCCCGCACCCGGGTGGTGAGCACCTGATCGTCGCGCCGGATCGACAAGATCCAGGTTCCGGGCGTTCCCTTCAGGGCCCGGTCGAGGGTGTCGACCCGGTCGATCGGCTTGTCGTTCACCGAGACGATCAGGTCGCCGCGCCGCAGCCCCAGTTGCTCGGCCGGCGAGCCGCGTGCCGCGCCGAGGACCACTACGCCCCGGGCCAGCTCGTCGAACCCCTCGTCGAGCGCGAACGCCGGCGACAGGTTGGCGACCCGGGCGCCCGCCATCGGGTTGCGCCCCTGCAGGTCGCTGACGTTCGGGGCCGGCTTGGACGCCGGTGCCTCCATGGGCATGCGTGCGGTGAAGGTGTGGCCGTTGCGCATGACCTGCAGCGTGATCGTCTCGCCCGGCTCGCGGGTCCCGATCCGGTAGCGCAAGGCCCCGGCGTCGCTGACCTCGCGCTCGTCGACCTCCAGCACCACGTCGCCGGTCCGCAACCCGGCCCGGGCCGCCGGGCCGCCCGGATAGACGTCGCCGATCAGCGCGCCGACCGGGCGGTCGAGGCCGAGGCCCTGCGCCAGGTCCATGGTGACCGTCTGGGTACGGGCGCCCAGCCACGGCCGGACGATCTTCCCGCCCTTGGCGGCATGCAGCACGGTGGCGACCATGTTGGAGGGAATCGCGAAGCCGATGCCGACCGACCCGCCGGTGCCGCCGCGCTGGTTCGAGAAGATCGCGGTGTTGATGCCGACCAGCCGGCCGTCCATACCGATCAGCGCACCGCCGGAGTTGCCCGGATTGATCGAGGCGTCGGTCTGGATGAAGAAGCTGTAGTCGCTGATACCGACATTGGTGCGGGCGAGCGCCGACACGATCCCCATGGTCACCGTCTGCCCGACCCCGAACGGATTGCCGATCGCCAGCACGATGTCGCCGACCAGCAGGTCGTCGGAGTCGCGCATCTCGACGGCCGGCAGCGGCTCGCCACGGGCGTCGATCTTCAGGACCGAAAGGTCGGTCTTGGGATCGGCCAGCAGCAGCTTCGCCGGAAACTCCCGGCGGTCGGCCAGCACGACGGTGATCTCGTCGGCCTTGTCCACCACGTGGTTGTTGGTGACGATGATGCCGCTCGGGTCGACGATCACCCCGGAGCCGAGCGAGTTGGCCTGGCGCCGCCGCTCCGGCAGCCGCGGCAGCATGTTGCCGAACAGCTGCTTGAAGATCGGGTCGTCGAACATCGGCGACACCGCGGGCCGCTCGGTCACCGTCGCCCGGCTGTACACGTTGACCACGGCCGGCCCGACCTTGCGGACCAGCGGCGCGAACGACAGGCCGATTTCGGCCCGCGATTGCGGAACCCGCTCGGCCCGGACCGGGCCGGCGCCTACCACGAACAGGGCCAGCAAGAGACACCCTGTCGAAACCGCTCGAACGAGCATTGCCTTCATCCCTGCGAACTGAACGCCTGCGAACTGTACGACGGACGCCGGTTGATGCGGCGCCCCGCTGTGCTACCGTTTCCATCTAGGTAGAACGGTCGATATCCCAAGGTGGGGCAGGAAGCCTCACCGCGCGAGATCGGGGGGCCCAGGTAACGATGCCGGGGCGACACCACAGTGCGGTCGAAGCAGCGCGCCACGCCGCGCAAATCATAGCGTCTCACGGCGGGCCGGAGGGCGATCTGGCAACCGCAAGGGCCGCGTTCGACATCCTCCGGACGATCACCGCCGAGCATCCGGACGAACCGGAACTGACCCGCGTCGCGGTGTGCGGGGCGGTTCGCCTGGCCGCCGCCGGTCGCCGCGGAAACCACATCGCGACCGTGCGGTGCGCCCACACCTTCCTCGGCGCCCTCGCCGAAGCCGAGCCCGACAACCCGCTGCCTCGACGCGCCTATGCCGAAGCCTCGGTCGACCTGATCTCGGCCGAGGCCCAGACCCACGGTCTGAGCGCGGCCCTGGACGTCTATCGCGGCGTCACCGCGCTCGGCGACGCGAACCGCGACGATGCCGACCTGGCGGCGATCAGCGCCAAGGCGGCCGCGAACCTCGTGGCGCTCGCGCTGGAAGCGGGCCGGCCGCGCGACGCCCGCCGGGCGCTCGCCGATCTCGCCCGCCTGGAGGCCGAGCAGCCGGCCGCCCCGATGGTCCGCCAGCAGCACGCCCGCGGGGTATTCAATCGGCTGGCGCATGCCGCCCGCCGCGACACCCCGGGCGAAGCGCGCGCCGCGCTGGATGCGCTGATCGACGCCGTGCACCGCACGCCGGGACATCAGGAAATCGCCGAGTTCGCCGCCGAGGGCGCCTTCACCCTGGTCACCGGCCTCGGGACCCGCGGTCATCTGGCGGCGGCCCGCGACGCCTACGACGCACTCGGCGCCCTCACCCGGCTGCCGGAAAGCGGAAGGGGAGCGACCGGACGGCTGGCCGACGCCGCCTTCAACCTGATCACCGATCTCTGCCAGTCCGGCGACCTGGGCGTGGCGCAACTGATCTACGACGAGCTCACCGGCCTGTCGGTCGCCCACGACGACGACCCGACCATCCGGCTCGCCCAGGCGAAGGCCGCGGCGAACCTCGCACTCAGCCACCAGCACACCGGCGACAGCGCGGCCGCCGGCGTGATCGCCGACGACCTGCGGGCCCTGCTGCTCGCTCATCCGGACGACACGGACCTGTTCCAGATCGCCGCCTTCCTGGACGAAGCCAGCGACTGACGACCCGGTTGCCGGCTTCCTCCCCGGGAACGCGAAACGGGCGGCCCGAGGGCCGCCCGCCGTGTCTTCGCAGAACCGCATGTCGACGTCAGATGGCCGCCGGCATCGCCCCCGCAAGCTCCTCGGTCTCGACCTGCATGGTCGGCCCCGAATCCTGGCCCCGCGCATCCTCGTCGCGGTCGACCAGCTCGATGACCGCCATCGCGGCGGCGTCGCCGTAGCGGAACCCGGCCTTCAGGACCCGGGTGTAGCCGCCCTGGCGGTCCTTGTAGCGATCGGCCAGGACCTCGAACAGCTTCTTGGTCATCGCCTCGTCGCGCAGCCGGGCATAGGCCAGCCGGCGGGCATGCAGGTCGCCGCGCTTGGCCAGCGTGATCATCTTCTCGACGATCGGCCGCAGTTCCTTGGCCTTCGGCAGGGTGGTGACGATCTGCTCGTGCTTGATCAGGGCCGCCGCCATGTTCTTGAACATGGCCTGGCGGTGGCTCGACGTGCGGTGCAGCTTGCGGCCGCTGTTGCCGTGACGCATCTCTCAGTCTCCTCGGTCTCGCGCCGCCGCCTCAGTACGGCTCTTCCAAACGCTTGGCCAGTTCCTCGATGTTCTCGGGCGGCCAATTCGCAATCTCCATGCCCAGCGACAGCCCCATCGAGGCCAGAACCTCCTTGATCTCGTTGAGGCTCTTGCGCCCGAAGTTCGGGGTGCGGAGCATTTCCGGCTCGGTCTTCTGCACCAGATCGCCGATGTAAACGATGTTGTCGTTCTTCAGGCAGTTCGCCGAACGGACCGACAGCTCGAGCTCATCGACCTTGCGCAGCAGGTTCTTGTTGAACGGCAGGTCGTGCGCTTCCTCGGCCTCGGCGCGATGCGTCGGCTCCTCGAAGTTCACGAACAGCTGCAGCTGATCCTGCAGGATGCGCGCGGCGTACGCGACCGCATCCTCAGGAGTCAGCGACCCGTCGGTCTCGACGGTCATCGACAGCTTGTCGTAGTCCGTCACCTGACCGACGCGGGTGTTCTCGACCTTGTAGGCGACCTGGCGGACCGGGCTGAACACCGCGTCGACCGGGATCAGGCCGATCGGCGCGTCCTCGGGACGGTTGGCGCTCGCCGGAACGTAGCCCTTGCCGGTCTCGACCGTCAGCTCCATCGACAGGGTCGCGTCCCGATCCAGCGTGCAGATCACGTGGTTCGGGTTCATGACCTCGATGTCCGACACGGTCTCGATCATGCCGGCGGTCACCTCGCCCGGGCCCTCGGCGCGCAGCCGCATCTTCTTCGGGCCTTCGCCATGCATCCGGATGGCGACCGACTTGATGTTCAGGACGATGTCCGTCACGTCCTCCCGGACGCCGGCGACGCTCGAGAACTCGTGCAGCACGCCGTCGATCTGGATAGCGGTGATCGCGGCCCCCTGCAGCGACGACAGCAGGATACGCCGCAACGCGTTGCCGAGGGTCAGGCCGAAGCCGCGCTCCAGCGGCTCGGCGACGACCGTGGCCGTCCGCTTCGGGTCGTAACCCGGCTGGATGTCGAGCTTGCTCGGCTTGATCAGGGCCTGCCAGTTTTTCTGAATCACGGCTGGAACCTCATTCTCGAACGGCGATCCCCGCCGCGGCCCAGAGGGCCGACCGGCGGGGTCGGATACGGGGTCCGGGGACCGGATCCCCGGAAAACTTCGTCAGACCCGACGGCGCTTGCGCGGGCGGCAGCCGTTGTGCGGGATCGGGGTGACGTCGCGAATCGCCGTGACGTGGAAGCCGACGGCCTGAAGGGCACGAAGCGCCGATTCGCGCCCCGAACCCGGCCCCGACACCTCGACCTCGAGGGTCTTCATGCCGTGCTCCGCGGCCTTGCGACCAGCGTCCTCGGCCGCCACCTGAGCGGCGTACGGGGTCGACTTGCGCGAGCCCTTGAACCCCATGGTACCGGCCGACGACCACGAAATGGCATTGCCCTGGGCGTCGGTGATGGTGATCATGGTGTTGTTGAACGAGGCATTCACGTGGGCGACGCCCGACGTGATGTTCTTCTTCTCGCGACGGCGCAGGCGGGCCTGGGTCGGTTGCTTCGCCATGGTCTTCGGTCCTCTTCACACACCCGCCGGCATGACGCGCCGCGGGCGATATTCCCTGGATGCGCCGGCCCGGCGGGCCGGCTCGGCCTGGGGCCGCTTACTTCTTCTTGCCGGCGATCGCCTTCGCCGGGCCCTTGCGGGTCCGCGCGTTGGTGTGGGTCCGCTGGCCACGGACCGGCAGCCCCTTGCGGTGCCGCAGGCCGCGGTAGCAGCCCAGGTCCATCAGCCGCTTGATGCTCATGGCCGTCTGGCGGCGCAGGTCACCCTCGACCACCAGGTCGGCGTCGATGGTCTCGCGCAGCCGCGCCAGCTCGTCCTCGGTCAGCTCGTGCACCCGGCGCTCCGCCGGAATACCGACGGTGCTGCAGATCCGGGCGGCCGTGGTCTGGCCGATGCCGTGAATGTAGGTCAATGCGATCACGACGCGCTTTTGCGTCGGGATGTTCACGCCAGAAATGCGCGCCACACCGTCTCTCCTCGTCCTCTACCAGAACCGCCGCACGCCGAACGCGGACCATACGACCAGCCTAAAGCCCGTCGCAGCAGTCCGCACTCCACACCCGCTTGTCCAGGGGCGCGGATTATAGGCGACAGCGGTCCCAAGTCAACCGAACCGCGATACTATTTCAACACCGTCGAACTCAGCCGAGAATGGCCTTCAACTCGCCAGTCACGGCGTCCATCGACGCCATTCCGTCAACCGCCTTCAGGGCCCCCTTCCCGCTGTAGTACGGGATGATCGGGGCGGTCTGCCGGCGATACACATCCATGCGCTTGCGCAGCGTCTCTTCGTTGTCGTCGCTGCGGCCTTCCTCGGCGGCGCGCTTCAGGATCCGCGCCACCATCGCATCTTCGTCGACCCGGAACTCGATCACGTGGTCGATCGCCAGGCCCTTCTCCGCGAGCATCGCGTCGAGCGCCTCGGCCTGCGCCACGGTCCGCGGAAACCCGTCGAGGATGAAGCCGTTCTTGCAGTCCGGCTGGTCGACGCGCTCGGAGATCATCCGCACCATCACCGAATCGGGCACCAGTTCGCCGGCGTCCATGATGCGCTTCGCCTCGCGACCCAGCTCGGAGCCGGACGACACCGCCTCGCGCAGCATCTCGCCGGTCGACAGCTGGCGAATTCCGTAGGTCTCCTCGAGCCGCTTCGCCTGCGTGCCCTTGCCGGCTCCCGGCGGTCCCAGCAGAATCAGGTTCATCCGCGTCTCCCCCGAATTTTCGACTTCTTGATCAGTCCTTCGTACTGATGCGCGAGGAGGTGCGACTGAACCTGGGTCACGGTGTCCATCGTGACGGTGACCACGATCAGCAGGCTGGTACCGCCGAAGTAGAACGGCACGGAGTACTGGCTGATCAGGATCTCCGGCAGGATGCACACCCCGGCCAGGTAAGCGGCGCCCAACACCGTCAGACGGGTCAGCACGTAGTCCAGATAGTCGGCAGTGTTCTTGCCCGGCCGGATACCCGGCACGAAGCCCCCGTATTTCCGCAAATTCTCGGCCGTCTCCTGCGGGTTGAAGACGATCGCCGTATAGAAGAACGCGAAGAACACGATCAACGCCACGTACAGCGCGATGTACAGCGGCTGACCGTGCCCGAGCAGCGCAGTCACCGTGCCGAGCCACTCCGGCCCGCTGCCCGCCGACATCTGCGCGACCGTGATCGGCATCAGCAGCAGCGAACTCGCGAAGATCGGCGGGATAACGCCCGACACGTTCAGCTTCAGCGGCAGGTGCGAGCTCTCGCCGCCGAACATGCGGTTGCCGACCTGGCGCTTCGGATACTGGACCAGGATCCGGCGCTGCGACCGCTCGATGAAGCAGATGAACGCGATGACCGCGACCGCCATGACCAGCAGCAGCAGGATGAACAGGGTCGACAGCGCACCGGTGCGCCCCAGTTCGAGCGTGCCGGCGAGGGCCCGCGGCAGGTTCGCGACGATGCCCGAGAAGATGATCAGCGAGATGCCGTTGCCGACCCCGCGGGCGGTGATCTGCTCGCCCAGCCACATCAGGAAGACCGTGCCGCCGACCAGGGTGATCACCGTGGTGATCCGGAAGAACATGCCCGGGTCGTTCACCGCCAGGCCACGCGGCCCCTGCAGGCTCTCCATGCCGGTGGCGATGCCGTAGGCCTGCACCGCCGCCAGCAGCACCGTCAGGTACCGGGTGTACTGGTTGATCTTCTTGCGCCCGACCTCGCCTTCCTTCTTGAGGGCCTCGAGGTTCGGGCTGACCGCCGTCATCAGCTGCATGATGATGGCAGCCGAGATGTACGGCATGATGTTCAGGGCGAAGATCGACATGCGCCCGAGCGCACCGCCCGAGAACATGTCGAACATGCCGATGATGCCGCCGGAGTTGTGGCGGAAGATCTCCTGCAGGGCCACCGGATCGATGCCCGGCAGCGGGATGTAGGTGCCGAGGCGGTACACCACCAGCGCGGCCAGGGTGAACCAGATTCGCTTCTTGAGCTCGGTTGCCTTGCCGAAGGCACCGAGGCTCATCTGCGAGGCGAGCTGTTCGGCACTGGAGGCCATCGCTTGATCCTAGTTCCGGTGGCGCGGGTGCCCGGACGATCCGGGCTCCCGATCAGGACTCGGCGGCCGCCCCAGCCGGCAGGACGACGCTGCCGCCGGCCTTCTCGACCGCCGCAACCGCCGCCTTCGAGGCGCCGGCCACATGGATCTCTACCTTGGACTTGAGCTCGCCCTTCGCAAGCAGGCGAACGCCGTCCTTGGCTTCCTTGACCACGCCGGCGGCGACCAGCGCCGCGCCGGTGATCGGCTGGCCGGCATCGACCTTGCCGGCCTCGATCGCTGCCTGCAGGCGGTCGAGGTTGATCACCCCGTACTGCTTGCGGAACAGGTTCGTGAAGCCGCGCTTCGGCAGGCGGCGGTAGATCGGCATCTGCCCGCCTTCGAAGCCGTTGATCGCCACGCCGCTGCGGGCCTTCTGACCCTTGTGGCCCTTGCCGCTGGTCTTGCCGAGACCGGAACCGGTACCGCGGCCCACGCGCTTGCGCGGGCTGGTCGCGCCCGGATTGTCGGACAGCTCGTTAAGTCGCATCGCTTCAGTCCTCAGCCTGGCGCGCCGGTATGCCGGCGCGCGTCATTCCTGGCGCTCAGCCCTGCTCCACGACCTGGACCAGGTGCTTCACCTTATCGATCATGCCCCGAACCGCCGGCGTGTCTTCCAGCGTACGGGTACGGTTCAGCTTGCCCAGCCCAAGACCGACCAGCGTATCGCGCTGGTCCTTCTTGCGGCCGAGGCCACTGCGGATCTGCTGCACCGTCACGGTGCCCTTGCTCTTCGCCATCGTCCCGTCTCCGTCCGCCCGGCGACCTTACTCGGTCGCCGCCTCAGCAGCATCGCCCTGCGGCGACCGCCCGAAAATCTCAGCGACCTTCTTGCCGCGCTTGCTGGCAATCGCACGCGGCGACTGCACGTTGGTCAGCGCGTCGAACGTCGCCTTGATCATGTTGTGCGGGTTCGAAGTGCCCAGCGACTTGGCGACCACGTCGTGCACGCCGAGCGCCTCGAAGATCGCGCGCATCGGACCGCCGGCGATGATACCGGTACCGGCCGGAGCGGCCCGCAGGGTCACCCGACCGGCGCCGAAGCGACCGTTGATGTCGTGGTGCAGGGTACGGCCCTCGCGCAGCGGCACCCGGATCATCGAACGCTTGGCGGCCTCGGTCGCCTTGCGGATCGCCTCCGGCACCTCACGCGCCTTGCCGGCACCGTGCCCGACCCGGCCACGCTGGTCGCCGACCACGACGATCGCCGCGAATCCGAACCGGCGACCGCCCTTCACCACCTTGGCGACGCGGTTGATACCGACCAGCTTCTCGACCAGTTCCGACTCCTCGCGATCGCGATCGCGGCCCCGGTCCTGCCTGTCGTTACGTGCCATCGTCCGGCCCCTTAAAACTTCAAACCAGCTTCACGCGCGGCGTCGGCCAGAGCCTTCACCCGCCCGTGATAGATGTAGCCGCCGCGGTCGAACACGACCTCGTCGAGACCCGCGGCCTTGGCGCGCTCGGCGACCAGCTTGCCGACCTGCTCCGCCGCCGACTTGTCGGCACCGGTCTTGATCTGGCCCTTCAGGTCCTTGTCGAGCGAACTCGCGGAAGCCAGGGTCCGACCCTCGGCGTCGTCGATGACCTGCGCGTAGATGTGCTTCGACGAGCGGAAGACCGTCAGCCGCGGCCGCCCATTCGCCTTGCGACGCAGCTGCACGCGGTTGCGCATCTGCCGACGCTTGAAGAGTTCCTTCGAGGAGAGCATGTCCCCTACTCCTTACTTCTTCTTACCTTCCTTGCGCAGGATGGTCTCGGTGGCGTACTTCACGCCCTTGCCCTTGAACGGCTCCGGCGGACGGAAGGCACGGATCTCCGAGGCGATCTGACCGACACGCTGCTTGTCAGCGCCGCTGATCTCGATCGCCGTCGGGCGCTCGCACTTCATGCTGATCCCCTCGGGGATCGGGTACCGGACCGGGTGGCTGAAGCCGAGCGACAGCACCAGGTCCTTGCCCTCGACGGCGGCACGGTAGCCGACGCCGTTGATCTCGAGGTTCACCGTGAAGCCCGCGGAGACACCGGTCACCAGGTTGTTCACCACGGCCCGGGTCGTGCCCCACAGGGCACGCGCCTTCTTGGTGTCCTTCGTCGGCTTGACGGTGATCAGGTTGCCCTCGACCGTCACCTCGACGTCGGAGGTGATCGCCGCGGACAGCTGACCCAGCTTGCCCTTCGCCGTCACCGTATCATTCGCGACCTCGACGGACACGCCGTCCGGGATCGCGACAGGATATTTGCCTACCCGCGACATAGCCGCCTCCGATCAGAATACCTGGCAGAGGACTTCGCCGCCGACATTGGCCGCACGCGCCTCGTTGTCCGACATCACGCCACGCGGCGTCGACAGGATCGCGATACCCAGGCCGTTATAGACCCGCGGCAGATCCTTGATCTTCGCATACACGCGCCGCCCAGGCCGCGACACCCGGCGGATCTCGCGGATCACCGGCTCGCCTTCCTGGTACTTCAGCTCGATGGTCACCTCGCTAACGCCCGACCGGATCTCGCCGGTCGAGTAGCCGCGGATGAAACCTTCCCGCTTCAAGACCTCGAGCACGTTCGAACGCAGCTTCGAAGCCGGGCTGACGACGACCTGCTTCCGGGCGCTCTGCCCGTTGCGGATCCGAGTCAGCATGTCCCCGAGAGGATCGCTCAACGCCATGGACCGTCCTCCTTCCTCACCAGCTCGACTTGACCACGCCCGGGATCTGTCCGGTCGAGCCGAGGTCGCGCAACGCGATGCGCGAAATCTTGAATTTGCGATAGACACCGCGCGGGCGGCCCGTCAGCTCGCAGCGATTGCGGATACGGATCTTGGCACCGTTGCGCGGCAGCTGGGCCAGCTTCACGGTCGCCAGGAAACGCTCTTCGATCGGGACCGACTTGTCCATGGCAACCGCCTTCAGCCGCTCACGCTTCGCAGCCTGCTGCGCTACGAGCTTGGCCCGGCGGTTGTTCTTTTCGATCGAGCTCTTCTTCGCCATTACGTCCTCCGGTCCCGTCAGTTGACGAACGGGAACTGGAAGCGCTTGAGCAGCTCGCGCGCCTCGTCGTCCGTCTTCGCCGTGGTGACCACGATGATGTCCATGCCCCGGATGGTATCGACCTTGTCGTAGTCGATCTCCGGGAACACGATCTGCTCCTTCACGCCCATGGCGTAGTTGCCACGGCCGTCGAAGCTCTTCGGGTTCAGCCCGCGGAAGTCCCGCACCCGCGGCAGGGCGATGTTCACCAGGCGATCGAGGAACTCGAACATCCGGTCCCGACGCAGCGTGACCTTCACGCCGATCGGCATGCCCTCGCGCAGCTTGAAGCCGGCGATCGACTTCTTGGCGCGGGTCACAACCGGCTTCTGGCCGGAAATCCGGGTCAGCTCCTCGACGGCGGCGTTGATTCGCTTGGAATCCTGGACCGCCTCGCCGATGCCCATGTTGATGACGACCTTATCGAGGCGGGGAACCTCGAACAGGTTCGAGTATCCGAACTGGGACATCAGTTCCGGCCGGATCTTCGTGGTGTACTGCTCTCGCAACCGAGCCATGGTCCGTTCTCCGTCTCTCGGCTCAGGCGTCAATGACTTCGCCGGAACGCTTGGCAACGCGCACCTTGCGGCCATCGTCCAGAACCTTGAAGCCGACGCGGGTGGGCTCGCCCGACTTCGGGTCCGCCAGCATGACGTTGGACAGGTTCAGCGGTGCCTCGCGCTCGACGATGCCACCCTGCTGGGTCTGCGTCGGCCGGGTATGGCGCTTCACCATGTTCACGCCCTGGACGAGCACGCGGCCCTCCTTCGGCATGACGCCCAGCACCTCGCCGGACTTGCCCTTGTCGCGACCGGTGGTCACCACCACACGGTCGCCCTTCTTGACGCGCGCGGCCATTACAAAACCTCCGGTGCGAGCGAGATGATCTTCATGAACTTCTTGGCCCGCAGCTCACGCGTCACCGGGCCGAAGATACGGGTCCCGATCGGCTCGCCCTGCTTGTTGATCAGCACGGCCGCGTTGCGGTCGAAGCGGATCGCCGAGCCGTCCTGGCGGCGCAGTTCCTTCGCGGTGCGCACGATGACGGCGCGATGCACGTCGCCCTTCTTGACGCGTCCGCGCGGGATCGCTTCCTTGACCGACACGACGATGACGTCGCCGATCGACGCGACCTTGCGCTTGGACCCGCCGAGCACCTTGATGCACTGCACCCTCCGCGCGCCGGAATTGTCGGCGACCTCGAGGTTCGTCTGCATCTGGATCATGGTCTTGGTCTCCTAAATCCGGCTCAGGCGTTATCGGCCGTTGCCGTGTCCTCGTAGAGGACCTCGAAACGCTTCGACTTCGAAATCGGCCGGCACTCGACGATCCGGACCGTATCGCCCTGCTTGAAGCGGTTCTCGGGGTCATGCGCCGAGAACTTCTTCGAACGGGTGATGAACTTCTTGTACAGCGGGTGCATGACCCGCCGCTGGACGGTCACGACCACCGTCTTGTCGCCTTTGTCGCTGACGACGGTGCCCTGCAGAACTCGCCTCGGCATCGCTTTCTCCTAACCTTCCGTCCGCCTCAGGCCGAGGCCGCGGCGCGAGTCTTCTCGCCCATGATCGTCTTCACCTTGGCGATCTCGCGCCGCACCTGCCGCATGCGGTCGGTGTTCTCGAGCTGCCCGTTCGCCTTCTGGAAGCGCAGGTTGAAGTGCTCCCGGCGCAGCTGCAGCAGCTGCTCCTTGAGCTGGTCCGGCGTCTTGGTGCGCAGGTCCTGGGCCACTTTGTTCGCCATAACTCGATCCTCCAGCCCGCTCACTCGCCCAGACGCGTCACGAACCGGGTGTCGACCGGCAGCTTCATGGCGGCGAGGCGGAACGCCTCCTCGGCCAGGTCGCGCGGCACACCGTCCAGCTCGAACATGATCCGGCCCGGCTTCACGCGGCACACCCAGAACTCCGGCGAGCCCTTGCCCTTGCCCATACGGACTTCGGCAGGCTTGCTCGACACCGGGATGTCCGGGAAGATCCGGATCCAGACGCGGCCGACACGACGGATGTGACGGGTGATCGCCCGCCGGGCCGCCTCGATCTGCCGCGCGGTGACCCGCGCCGGGGTCGTCGCCTTCAGGCCGTAAGCGCCGAAGTTCAGCGCGGTACCGCCCTTGGCCAGGCCGTGGATACGGCCCTTGAATGCCTTACGGTACTTGGTGCGCTTCGGGGACAGCATGTCTCAGTCTCCTCTCGCTCCGGCCGTCAGCGCTGGCCGCTCTGGCCGCCGGGCTGCTGCTCAGCGAGCCGCTTGTCCTGCGCCATCGGGTCGTGCGCCATGATCTCGCCCTTGAACACCCAGACCTTGACGCCGCAAGTGCCGTAGGTGGTGAAGGCGGTCGCCTCGCCGTAGTCGATGTCGGCGCGCAGCGTGTGCAGCGGCACCCGGCCTTCGCGGTACCACTCGGTCCGGGCGATCTCGGCGCCGCCGAGACGGCCGCCGCAGGTGATCCGGATGCCCTGGGCACCGAGACGCATGGCCGACTGCACGGCGCGCTTCATGGCCCGGCGGAACGCCACCCGGCGCTCGAGCTGCTGGGCGATGTTCTCCGCCACCAGCTTGGCGTCGATCTCCGGCTTGCGGATCTCGACGATGTTCAGCGCCACGTCGGTGCCGGTCATCTTCGAGAGATCCTGACGGAGCTTCTCGATGTCCGAGCCCTTCTTGCCGATCACCACGCCCGGGCGGGCGGTGTAGATGGTGATGCGCGCCCGCTTGGCCGGCCGCTCGATCACGATCCGGCTGACGCCGGCCTGCCGCAGCCGCTTCTGCAGGTACTTCCGCAGCATCAGGTCCTCATGCAGCAGGGCCGCATAGCCCTTCGCCGCGAACCAGCGCGAATCCCACGTGCGGTTGATGCCGAGCCGCAGCCCGATCGGATTGACTTTGTGACCCATCAGCTCTGCTCCTCCCGCTCGCGCACCACCACGGTGAGGTGCGAGAACGGCTTCTCGATCCGACCGACACGACCGCGGGCCCGCGGACGGAACCGGCGCATCCGCATGCTCTTGCCGACGTAGGCCTCCTTCACATAGAGGCGGTCGACGTCGAGCTGGTGGTTGTTCTCGGCGTTGGCGATGGCCGACTCCAGGGCCTTCTTCACCGCACCGGCGATCCGGCGCTTCGAGAAGGTCAGGGAGGCGATCGCCTTCGACGCGTCCAAACCACGGATGGTCTGCGCCACCAGGTTCAGCTTCTGAGCGCTGACCCGCAGGTTGTGGACGATGGCCTGAGCCTCGTTGTCCGCCAGCCGTCGGGCGTTTGCCTGCTTACCCATAGCCTGTTCCTCTCCGCGCTCAGCGCCGCGACTTCTTGTCGGCGGCGTGACCGTAGTAGGTGCGGGTCGGCGCGAACTCGCCGAACTTGTGACCGACCATGTTCTCGCTCACCAGCACCGGCACGAACTTCTGGCCGTTGTGCACCCCGAAGGTCAGACCGACGAACTGCGGCATGATCGTCGAGCGGCGCGCCCAGATCTTGATGACCTCGTTGCGGCCGGACTCGCGGGACTTGTCGGCCTTCTTCATGAGGTAACCGTCGACGAACGGTCCCTTCCATACGGATCGAGCCACCGTCGTTCTCCTTACTTCTTCCGCCGCCGAACAATCAGGCGATCGGTCGCCTTATTGCTGCGCGTCTTCTTGCCCTTGGTCGGCTTGCCCCACGGGGTGACCGGATGACGGCCGCCCGAGGTCCGGCCCTCGCCACCGCCGTGCGGGTGGTCGACCGGGTTCATGGCGACACCGCGGACCGCCGGGCGCTTGCCCAGCCAGCGGTTGCGACCGGCCTTGCCGAGGTTGATGTTCTGCTGGTCCGGGTTGGACACGGCGCCGATGGTCGCCATGCACTCGCTGCGGACCATCCGGACCTCGCCCGATGCCAGGCGCAGCAGCGCGTAGCCGGCGTCGCGTCCGACGATCTGCACGTAGGTGCCCGCCGACCGCGCCAGCTGTCCGCCCTTGCCCGGCTTCAGCTCGACGTTGTGGACGATCGTGCCGATCGGGATGCTGCGCAGCGGCATCGCGTTGCCCGGCTTCACGTCGACCCGCTCGCCCGCGACCACCTTGTCGCCGGCGCCGAGGCGCTGCGGGGCCAGGATGTAGGCCTGCTCGCCGTCCTCGTAGGTCACCAGCGCGATGAACGCGGTCCGGTTCGGGTCGTACTCGAGACGCTCGACCGTGCCGACCACGTCGAACTTGCGACGCTTGAAGTCGACCAGGCGGTAGCTCTGCTTGTGACCGCCGCCACGCCGGCGCGCGGTGACGCGACCGGTGTTGTTGCGACCGGCCTTCTTGGTCAGGCCTTCGGTCAGCTTCTTGACCGGCTTGCCCTTCCAGAGCTCGGAGCGGTCGACGATGACCAGCTGACGCTGCGACGGCGTCGTCGGGTTGTAGCTCTTCAACGCCATGGCGTCAGACTCCCGCCACCAGGTCGATCGACTGGCCCTCGGCCAGAGTCACGACGGCCTTCTTGTAATCCGACCGCTTGCCCGGACGGCCGCGGAAGCGCTTGGTCTTGCCCTTGACCAGGACGGTGTTGACCGCCCTGACCTGGACCTCGAACAGACGCTCGACCGCGAGCTTGATCTCCGGCTTGGTCGCGTTCAGCGGGACCTCGAAGGTCACCTGGTTGAACTCCGAACCGCGGGTCGACTTCTCGGTGACGATCGGGGCGCGCAGGACCTCGTAGGCCCGCTCGGCGCTCACCGTCGTCGGCTTCGGCTTGTAGGGTCGAATGCTCATTTCAGCCGCGCCTCCAGGTGCTCCACGGCGCCGCGGGTCAGGACCAGCGTGTCGCGCCGCAGGATGTCGTAGACGTTCGCGCCCTGCTGCGGCAGCACGTCCACCTTCGGAATGTTCCGAGCCGCCCGCGCGAAGCCCTCGTTCAGCTCCGGACCGTCGATCACCAGGACCGACTGCCAGCCGAGCTTCGCGAACTTCGCCGCCAGCGCCTTGGTCTTCGCGTCGTCGGCCGAAGCGCTGTCCAGCACGATCAGCTGACCGGCCTTGGCCTTCGCCGACAGCGCGTTCTTCAGGCCGAGCTTGCGGAACTTCTTGGTCAGGTCGTGCGCATGGCTGCGCACCACCGGGCCGTGAACCGTCTGACCGCCGCGGAACTGGGTCGCCCGCATCGAGCCCTGACGCGCGCGGCCGGTACCCTTCTGACGGTACGGCTTCTTGGTCGTGCCGCTGATCTCCGAGATGCCCTTGGTCTTGTGCGTGCCGGCGCGCCGCTTGGCGAGCTGCCAGTTCACGACCCGGGCAAGGATGTCGCGGCGCGGATCCAGACCGAAGATCGAGTCATCGAGCTCGATCTCGCCGGTCTTCTCCGCCTCGAGGTTGGTGACCTCCAGCTTCATGGCCTCAGTCCTTCTGATCCGTCTCGCCGGCCGGCTCGGCCGGGGCGTCCTCGACGGACGCGGTGTTCGCGGCGGCGGCCTTGATCGCAGCCGGGAACGGCACGCCGTCCGGCAGCTTCGACTTGACGGCGTCCTGCACCAGCACCCAGCCGCCGTCGGAACCCGGCACCGCGCCGCGGACCAGGATCAGGCCGCGCTCGGCGTCGGTCGACACCACCACCAGGTTCTGGGTCGTGACGCGAACGTCGCCCATGTGCCCGGCCATCTTCTTGCCCTTCCAGACACGGCCCGGGTCCTGGTTGTTACCGGTCGAACCGTGACTGCGGTGCGAGAGCGACACGCCGTGGCTGGCCCGCAGACCGCCGAAGTTGTGACGCTTCATGGCGCCGGCGAAGCCCTTACCGATCGAGGTCCCGGTCACGTCGACCTTCTGACCCGCGATGAAATGCTCCACCGACAGCTCCGCGCCGACGTCCAGCAGGGCGTCCTCGGTGACCCGGAACTCCACCAGCTTGCGCTTCGGCTCGACACCCGCCTTGGCGAAGTGCCCGCGCATCGGCTTGCTGGTGTGCTTCGGCTTGCGCACACCGGCGCCGAGCTGCACGGCGCTGTAGCCGTCCTTGTCCTTGGTGCGGACCGAAACGACCTGACAGCCGTCCACCTTCAGCACCGTGACCGGCACATGGTTCCCTTCGTCGGTGAAGACGCGGGTCATGCCGACCTTCTGAGCGATCAGTCCCGAACGCATCGCCGATCCCCTTAGAGCTTGATCTCGACGTCGACGCCGGCAGCCAGGTCGAGCTTCATCAGGGCATCGACGGTCTGCGGCGTCGGATCGACGATGTCCAGCACCCGCTTGTGGGTGCGGACCTCGAACTGCTCACGGCTCTTCTTGTCGATGTGCGGACCCCGCAGCACCGTGAACCGCTCGATCCGGGTCGGCAGCGGAATCGGGCCGCGAACGCGGGCGCCGGTGCGCTTTGCCGTGTTGACGATCTCCCCGGTCGACTGGTCGAGGACCCGGTGATCGAACGCCTTGAGGCGGATGCGGATATTCTGGCTGTCCATCGTCTTCAATCCCACGCCCTCGGAGGAGCGAAAAAGTGCCCCGGCTTGCCTTGCGACCGCCGGGGCCGTTTCATCCTCACTCGATGATCTTGGAGACGACGCCGGCCCCGACGGTGCGGCCGCCCTCGCGGATAGCGAAGCGCAGGCCCTCGTCCATGGCGATCGGCGCAATC
>Ga0209475_10002093_pt1 | contig 21405 bp, 23 predicted proteins | sample tdDd471_FD_187128 | JGI IMG/M metagenome (GOLD analysis project Ga0209475, IMG submission 187128) | Marine sediment microbial communities from the Atlantic coast under amendment with organic carbon and nitrate - tdDd47.1 (SPAdes)... | ecosystem: Environmental > Aquatic > Marine > Coastal >... | reverse complement strand
GACCACCCTCAAGGCGGGCTTCAAGTTCATCGAGAACGAGTCATTCTCCAGTACCTTCGACGGGCTGTTCTCTGAGATCAATCTAGACTCGGAAAAGCTGGGCAAGGGATACACCGAGCGCAACACCAAGCTGTGCAGTATCATCAAGGAGATCGCAAAGGGACTTGTGGGATTCTCGACCGACAACGACACCTTGGGCGATGCTTATGAGTACCTGATCGGCGAATTCGCCGCCGGGTCGGGCAAGAAGGCGGGTGAGTTTTACACGCCTCAGCAGGTCTCCAGCATCCTGTCAGAAATCGTCACCCTAGACAGCCAAGACCCCGCGCTTGGCAAGAAGGATTACATCGACAGTGTTTTCGATTTTGCCTGTGGCTCAGGGTCGCTGTTGCTGAACGTGCGAAACCAGCTTGGACCGCGCGGCATCGGCAAGATTTTCGGCCAAGAACGGAACATCACGACCTTCAACTTGGCCCGGATGAACATGCTGCTTCATGGGGTCAAGGATACCGAGTTCGAGATTTTCCATGGCGACACGCTGACCAATGATTGGGACATGCTGAGGGAGGCGAACCCCGCCAAGATGCCGCGCTTCGATGCGGTGGTCGCAAACCCGCCCTTCAGCTATCGCTGGGATCCCTCCGAGGCTCTGGGTGAGGATGCACGCTTCAAGAACTATGGCCTTGCGCCCAAGTCTGCCGCCGATTTTGCATTTCTCCTCCATGGCTTCCACTACCTCAAAGACGAAGGCACCATGGCGATCATCTTGCCGCATGGCGTTTTGTTCAGAGGCGGGGCAGAGGAACGGATCAGAACAAAGCTCCTGAAGGACGGGCATATCGACGCCGTCATCGGTTTGCCTGGGAACTTGTTCTTCTCGACAGGTATCCCCGTCTGCATTCTGGTGCTGAAGAAGTGCAAGAAATTCGACGACGTCTTGTTCATCAATGCCACGGGACCAGGTCGGTTTCAGAAGGTCAAGCGTCAGAACCAACTGGGGCCTGAACACATCCGCGACATCGTCGAAACGTATCGGTCCCGAAAACAAGAAGACCGCTACTCGCGGCGTGTTGAAATGGAAGAGATTGAGGAAAAAGGCTTCAACCTCAACATCACCCGATATGTGAGCATTTCAGAGGCTGAAAAAGAGGTTGATCTCAAGGAGACGAATGCTCGGCTGGTTGCTCTTGAACAGAGAATTGCGGACGCGAAACAAACACACAACACCTATCTAGACCAATTGATGCTGCCGAGGTTGCCGTAGGTCGCTCTGTCGATTTGAACGCTGATGGATTGCCTCTGCAGAAGCAGACGCATTTCTCAGCCGCTCGCAGACCAAATAGATCAAGTGATACGGAGGCTTCCGGCGGTTACTATGTGGTTACTTCGGGCGATTTTGGAGGGGTAGATTTCAATATAACCTATTGAAATCATTGGCGCACCCGACAGGATTCGAACCTGTGACCTCTGCCTTCGGAGGAAACAGAACACCGCAGAAAACTGCGGCTGTTCCCTGACTGTTCCTGCCGTGAAAGGCGGTGTTTGCCGTCATTTTCGGCGTGTAGCGCGGACATTCTGCGGACATCAATCCAACGCCTCCCGCGCGCGTGTGAGGAAGTCGGAATGATGGTGGCTGTATAGTTCGGAGGTCCGCTCGTGGCTGTGGCCCAGATAGCCCGCAATCTCGAAAAGCGGGACGCCTTTTTGCGCCATCCATGTGCCCGCCGTATGCCGTAGGGTATGAGGCGTCACGTTTTCCAGTTTGGCCTTTTCACATGCCGTCGCGAATGACCGCTTGATGTCTTTAATCGGGTGCCCATTGTCGTTTACGACAAACCCGGTTTCACCAGACCGAAGCTTGGCGGAGGCGAGAAACCAGCGAAGGCCGCGCGGGATGGGAATGATCGGGCGGCGCTTGTTGGTTAGCGCGCGACCGGGCGTCTGGAAGTTGATCCGGCCATTGGCAAGGTCAACCTGCGGCCAGCGCAGGGAGAGGATCGCGCCTTTTCGTGCGCCTGTATAAAGCCCAAGCAGAACGAAAAGCGGCAGGTAAAGCCGACAACGCGGGTCGCGCCGGGACGCGTTGAGCAGTTGCGCCGCTTCCTCACGCGTAAGCCAGCGGTCTTTGCCGGGCGGCTTGGGCGGTAGCCAGACGGAAGCTGGGCGCGTCAAACGGCCCTGTTTGACCTCGTGATTGATTGCGGCCCGCAGAACACCGAGTTCCCGGCGCAACGTGCCATCCGACACCCCGCGTTGCCGCTTATAGGCTTTGCATGTTTCCGGCGTCACATCTGCGACGTGGCGGGCGCCCCAGAACTGCCCCAAAGCGTCGATGGCATAGGCAATGCGCTCAGGCGCCGCTATCTCCATCGCGTGTTCGGTCGCATATCCTTCCAGGGCGTCCACTATCGGAAACTCCCCTGGATCACGGGGGCCGCCAACACGGGCTTGTTTTCGGAGCCAGTCCGCAAACCAGATTTGAGCTTCGTGGTAATCGCGGCTACCCGTGCTTTGCTCGTGGCTGCGTCCATTTTCGGTCCAACGGACATAGTAGGTGCCGCCTCGCTTATCGAGCGGGACGAGGCGCGGGCCTTGGTTTGGTCTTGGCATGGTTCCACCTTGGAGTTCGTGATGAAGGCGTCGAGATCGCAGGGCGTGTACATCGGTCGGCCCGCGACGAGGACGTAGGCAAGTTGCCCCGACTCGCGAAGGGTCCGAACGGTCCGTTCTTTGATCCCGAGATAAGCCGCCGCTTGTTTGGCGGTCATAAGGCGAGGCAGGGCCGTCATGCGATCCCCACCCGCCACGCTCCATTGGTGGCTTCTAGCCGCGTGAACCGCGGCAGATATTGCTTGATAATCCGATGCGGATTACCTTCTTTACCCAGTGACAGCTTCACTTCTGATCGTCCTCCCTCGTTTGAGGTTGATGGTCAGACGCTGTTGGCGCAGCGCCGGTGGAGGTGTTTTGAGAATGGCGGCTCGGGTCTTCGTGATCCGGGCCGTTTTCCTTTGCGGAAAGTCGTTTGGCGATATCCTGCATGTACTCCGATTGGAGGTGCATTTGATGGGACATGGCGGTAAGGGCGTTTTGCAGATCCTCAACCTGCTTAACTTCGAGCTTCCAGTTCGCCCAATCTGTGTTGGTTGCAAAGAAATCGGTGAAGCGGAATTCGCTCCATACCTTCAAGCCACGTTCGTTGTCGTCGATCAGCTTGCCACGATCAGTGTCGATTTCGTCCAGTGCTATGTCGAACAATTCCCTGGGGTCAATTTTCAGGATTTCGCATAGCCGCACGAGTTTTAGGAGGGGCGGATACTTGCCGCCCTCTTGCGTTGATAATTCCCAATTGGTCAACGAACTAGGGCTGACACCAGCCATCTTTGCGAGCTTCACACGGGACAAACCGGCGTTGACGCGCGCATGACGCAACTTCCCGCCAATTCCCCAGAATTCTTTGGGAAGGCGATGCTCGTCTGAAACCATGTCTTCGAATTCATCATCCATAATAGGGATAATAAAGCCCCCATTTGGTGTTTCGTGCAAGACGTAATCTGCATCTAGAAAATTGCTGTGGCTCATCTGCAACATATTGTGCCCTGTCGAACGTCGAAGGCAGGCAATTCCTTCGGAGGCCGGGCAGGGTCGAATCGGACTTGCAGCTAACACGAGGGAAAATTTGCTTTTGGCGACGATTTTGAAAAAACTGAAAACCGCCCGGCAATTTGGTGGTGCATGGAATGAAGCAAATACTCTTTGTGGTCTTAGCCGCACTGCTTCTGAGTGGTACGCGCGCTGTAGCAAGCGACACGATCAAATGCTTTGAAATTGCATGGGCTCATCCTGAGAATGGCGGGCTGGGCCTAAATCGCGGTCAAGCTGTGGCGCTATGCAATGGCGCTACTGATGCCGTCCAGGTAATCGTATGTTACGCGCTGGCATGGGCGCATCCGAGCAACGGAGGGCTGGGATTAACCGCCGGTCAGGCTGTCGAGCTTTGCACTCGTGCGGTCGATGCTATTGAAGTAGCCCAATGCTATGCGAAGGCTTGGGAGCATCCGAACAATGGAGGACTTGGACTAACGGCGGGTCAGGCAGTCGATTTGTGTAAATCGACTGCCTTGAATTAGCCGGATTGACTAGGTTGCCTCGTTCATCGCCGCATCCTGGATGGGATAGAGAGAACCGTCTTCCATATCTGGCCCATTTCCCGCCAGCGCCAAATTTCGGAGTGCCGGGCGAAGCAGCCCAATTGCATGGTCACGGTCGGAATCGTCCAAACCGAAATTCACAAACCCCATATCCATACCAAAGCGCATTCCAACGCCCTCGCCTAGTTCCGTAAGTGCGTCGTTGGTGAGGGCACAAAGGTCGGCCCCAAACACCGCTGTATCGATAATCCGACTGGCCATGCCCTCGCATGCCGATATCGCTTCCTCCGGTTCGTCTTCCATGATTTCAGATATGCCCAGAAGCCACCCTTCGGCGTCCTCGAACAGATTCCGTTCGTCGATCAACGCGGAAAGGTTATCCGCTGAAAGGCGTTCGAGGTCCGCCGACAATCCATCCAGAAGGAGGGCAACAGCTTCGATGTTAGTGCCGAATCCCTTTGCGCGTTCTTCGTCTAGGGTTGCCAACTGGGACCGCACTGATTTGAGCGTATTCGGCTCGGGCCCTGTATCCTCCGGCGTTTCGGATTCATCTTCCCAGGGCGGAGTTTTTTCGGGGTTGGCGTCGGACTTCCCGTCGATCAGAAACCCCTCTGTCACACCGAGCGCTTCCGCCAGGGTCCGCATGCGCGATACCGACGGTTCCTGACTGCCCAGTTCAAAGTTTTCCATGGTCCGGTACGGTATACCGGTGAGGTCCGCGAGGGCCTTACGAGAAAGACCCTTCGCCTCCCGGCTGGCCCGAACCCGCTTCCCAATTTCAACAACATCAACTTCAATCATTCTACTCTCCAAATAGGCCGTTTTCCGTTACGGGATTGCCAGCCCCACGGGCCTAGCGCGGGGCATCCCGTGTGCTACCCGTGAACACCCCAAAAACTGCAATCAAAGCCTTAGAGTTTGCGCGGGCGAATGAGACGAACGCGAAGCGGGCAGGCGATTCGCATCGCGCTCCCATTTCATCGAATTTCTGATTTCCAACCGTCATTGGAGCCACCTTCCGTGCTCCGTGGGTGGCGGACGTAGGTCCGGGGGCGGTTCCGTGGCACATGCCCAGCCATCCTCCCGGACAGTTGTCGTTGTAGTGTGCTTCATAGGGGCGGCTTCGCCGGCGCGGCCGTCGGCCTTACGCGCCAGGTCTTCGCGCCGGCGCGCTTCGAACAGGCGGCGTGCTTCGGTGAGACGATCTTCCAGCTTGTTCCGTTTGATCAGGTCCGCGAAATCGCCGTCGTAGTTCTGGACGATTAGGCACGGTTCCATGCGCTCCGTGAACGCGGGCATGGGGCGTGTCACGGCCAACACCCGATTATCCTCCGGTATCCCGTCGGTCGCCTCCGGGCGCTCCTGGGCCTCTTTCCGCTCCGTGACCCGCCATTCGTGCCGACCGTCCGCAGTGGGCACCAGAACCAGCTTCTGGCGGTTCTCACGCAGCGTCTGGCGGAACTTCCGCAGGGAGCCCAACGGATGGAAGAATTTGAGCGGCCCTTCCCCTACGGGGATGACTTCCCCGATCCGGGTTTTGCGTGTTTCGATTTCGCCGGTTTCCGGGTCATGCTTCACACGCCCGCCGGATACCTGCTGGAATAGTTCGCCCAATTCCTCGTCGGTCAGCCGGTCGAATTCGTTCGGTTTGAAGACGTACTTCACGACCTCGTTCGGCTTATCGATCCGACTATCGTGGACGTAGCCCTTGGGAAAGAAGTTGCGGGCGAACGTCAGAAACTCATTCCACCGTTTCTTGCCCAGATAGCGGCGGCACTTGAATAACACATGGCTATGAAGGTTCAGCATCGCCGCGCCGTCGTCGGCCCGATGGATCGTGTTTTCGATGTTGTAGAATTCGACCTCAATGCCGAATTGCTTCAACAGCGGATGGCTAGCGAATTTGGACATTCGCCGCGTATGCGCTTTGTGGTTTGTCCGGTAGTCGTTGAGGGGCGTCCAGCCGCCCGATACGACCAGCATCCGCAGCTGGTTTTTCCGCGTCGTGTCGAACAGGTAGCGGAGGCTTTTCAGCATTTCGTGAACGTTGCGGGATTGAACGCTCGGCAGCATGTTGCTGTTCCGAACGGCGGGGATCGGTTTAGCGATACCGGACACAAGCCCAACCATCGCCATTTCCCGCCCGTGCAAGCGACCGTCGATCCCGACATTGCCAAGGCGGCGGACAATCGCCTCGGTCTGTTCTTTCAATTGGCGTTCGCGGCTCTGGCCTTCCACGTAGCTAGAGCGGCCAACGTCTCGACCGATCAAAGCTTGATCAAGTTCAAGGCCATCAATTGTAGAAAGTGTGTGGACAAAGCACGGTGGCGTCGTAATCATTCCAGCCACCCGAAACTCAAAACCAACGGATAAGCGCAGGTATGACGTACCTCTACAAAGCTGGTTTCGTGGTAATCCTTCTCCTTATTCTGGCTATAGCGATTGCCTGTTTCGCGGTGATGGTCGCGGTCGGAACGGCCGCGTTTCCTCCTGAAATCATGCTGAGAATAAAGGAGTATCAGACGGTTCTTGGGGCAATTGTCGCGGCAATCGTAGCTATGGGAACCGGCCTCTCCGTCTTTGTAATCGCCTATTTGCCAATCGCTGCCACAAGAGAACAAAAGCGGGAAGACGAAGCCGCTCAAAGGCGCACAGCTGCTGCGATCCTTTTCGCAGACAACCTGACTGTTCAGACGCAAGTCGCCTATTCGTTCGCGGACGACCGAGAGATTGAACCGCCAGAATCCTTCAAGAGCTTTGACCTGATAAAAACCCAAACTCCCGACGTAGTCAGATTGATCGGGCAGATAACCTCCGGCCTTGGCCGACTCCGCCAAGCGGGAGGATTCAGAGCGTTCATGGACTCCGAAGAAAGATTTGAGAAAAGTTGCAAGTGGATATTCGAAAGAATGGACGAACTTACAACGAAGTTGGTCCAAGCGGACACGCTGAACCACTTGGAGACAAATACCACTAGTAATGGAATGAAGATCTACGAGATTGGGATCATAAGTATTCGCAGAAGAATTGCGGAAGAAGCCGCAGACGATGACGACGAAGATCAAAAGTGAAGCGGGGGCCTTGCCCCCGCGCCCCCGTGTCTCGCCGACGGGCAGGGGTACAGGAGAGTTCGCGCTACGCTGCGCTTCGCACGAGCTTCCCGTACCCCCCGCGACAGGCTGGGCAGCCGGTGTCTGCGTCAAGCACCTTCCACCCCGCTGGCGCGGGGTCCCTGCGAAGGAACTTGACCCAGCCACCGCCCGCCGGAGCGTACCCGGATAGACCGTGAATTGGGGCAGGGATTGGGGGTTAGTCATGGTGCCCTCCCTGGCGGGAAGGGCGACCATGACGGGAGAGAACTTTGGCGACTGTGGCGGGGCGTATGTTTAGCCCTTCCGCAATCGCTTTGTTGGTTCGGCCCTGGGCTTTCTCGGCAACGATTTGGGCGTCACGGTGGACGCGGCGCGTCTGGTTGTAGCGGCGCAGGAATAGGCCAATCAGGAATTGGCCGTCCCCAGTTTCCTCCGCGATTTGCGATATGGATTCGGCACGGGAGCGGCCCTCACTCCAAAGGGCCTGGAAACGCGCTCCGATAACCTCAGCCTTTTCATTGAACGCATGGGAGCGTTCCTCGCGCGCGTGGGCCTTTGCCGATTCCTTCTCGGCACGGATGCGTTGTTCTTCCTGTTGCAGGTCGAACAGTCGTTGCCCTTCGATGAGCAGAAGAAGCAGGGTGTCCGCATCGACGGATAGCGCCATACGGAACGCCGCGCCGTGTTCGATCGAAATTTCGAACCCATTGCCCGCGCGCCGAATACCGAGCCGGGAAACGTCCGATAGGAGGTCCAATCGCCGCTCAGACATGGCGCACCTGCCATGCCCGGCAACGCGATGTGCGGACGCGCGAAACCGCCGCTTCTAGAGCGCCGAAATGGTCAGATTGTGAGGGTGTGCCGGGGGCCGCATTCCGCAGTTTTGCGGACATACTGCGGACAAGCGGTGTTTGGAAGGGCCTGAAAGTGGCGCGCCTCGGAGGAGAAACTTCGAACCGCCATATCCTAGAAACCTTAGAAAACTGGAACGAATACCTAAAATCCACCGGCATTGATCTCGAAGGGCCGTCCCCATGAGTTACGCGGACGGCAACAGAATTTCAGCCAATCGCATGAAGGCGAAGGCACCACCGCCGTTTTCCCTGCGCTTGAGCGAGGGAGAAAAGGCGCGACTTCGGGCCGAGGCAGGGAACCAACCCCTTGGGGCCTATATCCGCTCCCGGCTGTTGGGTGAGGATGCAAGCAAGCGCCGAGCGGCGCGTCGTCCTCGCTTGGAGGAGAAAACAGCGGCCCGCCTGCTGGCAGAGCTGGGCCGGTCCCAACTAGCAGCAAGCCTCAATCAACTCGCCCGTGCCTCGAAAAGCGGTAGTCTGCCTATTACGGAAGAAACCGAAGCCGCCCTAGTCAAAGCCTGCACAGATATCCGGCGAATGCGGGATGAACTCATGCAGGCTATGGGATTGGGGCCGACAGGTGGATCATGATCCTGAAGGCGTCGCAGCGAGGCGGCGCGAAGCAACTCGGGCAGCATCTCCTTAAGACCGAAGAAAACGAGCATGTCGAAGTGCATGAAGTCCGGGGCTTTGTCTCGGACGACGTTATCGATGCGTTTCAAGAGGCCTATGCCGTAAGCCGGGGCACTCGCTGCAAGCAATTCCTGTTTTCCGTCTCGATGAACCCTCCGCCGTCTGAGAGCGTGGGGGTAAATGTCTTTGAGCAAACGGCAGACCGCATCGAGGCCAAGACCGGTCTGAAAGGTCATCCCCGCGTGATCGTCTTCCATGAGAAGGAAGGGCGGCGGCATGCGCATGTGGTGTGGAGCCGTATTGACGCCGAAGAAATGAAGGCGGTGAACCTGTCGCACTTCAAATCCAAGCTCCGCGACATCTCCAAGGAACTCTATCTCGAAAACGATTGGCAAATGCCGCGCGGCTTCATCGACAGTGAGGCGCGCGATCCGCGCAACTTCACCTTGGCCGAATGGCAACAGGCTAAACGCATGGGGCACCATGCCCGCGACCTGAAATCCATGATGCAAGAATGCTGGGCGGCGTCGGACTCCCGCGCCGCATTCGAACATGCCCTCGGGGAACGGGGCATTGTGCTCGCTAAAGGGGATCGGCGGGGCCATGTCGCGGTGACGCATGACGGCGAGGTGCTGTCCGTTGCGCGATACATCGACAAGAAGGCGAAGGACGTTCGCGCTAAGCTGGGCGAGCCCGACGCCCTACCGAGCGTCGATGATGCGAAGTCGCGGCTCGCACTCGATATGGGTAACGCCTTCAAGCGCCATGTGGGTGAGGCCAGGACGAACCATGCTCAAGAACAAACAAAGCTCGATGCTCGCCGCCAGGACATGACGGCGATCCATGCAGCCGAGCGCCAAAAGCTGGATGCCGCGCAGCGTGAGAGATGGAACAAGGAAATCCTGGAACGGGAGACACGCCTCAACAAAGGCATACGGGGCGTTTGGGATCGGCTAACCGGCAAACATGGGCGGATAGTCGAAGAAAACCAGAAACAAGCCTATGAGGCCCTACAGCGCGACAGGGAACAGCGGGATTCCCTAGTCGCGGCCCAACTCAAGGAACGCCAGGAACTACAAAAGGAAATCCAGGAGGCGCGAAGCAAGCAGGCCGCGCTATTGCTCTTGCTGAGGCAGGACCGCCAAGAGCAGCGCAAGGCCCTTGATGTGCCTGAACGGCAAGAACCCAAGCCAGCGCCCGCGCGGAGTCCAGAGGTTCGAAGGGAAGCGTCTCAAAGGCAAAGTGCTCCGCCGGTCAAAGAGAACTTCAAGCAGGTGGCCGAACAGCGCCAGGAACCCCCGCAAGCGGTTCGAACCGTGCCAGAGGCACCGCCAAGGCAACCAGAGCCCCCGGTTGTACAACAGCCGCAACCGAAGCCGACGCCTGCAAACGATCATGCGGAAAGGCTCGCAGCCTTACGGCAAGAGCCCAAAACACCTACGCCCGAACCGGTCAAAGCGCAGGAGCAGCCACAGCCTGATATTTCGGCGCGACTGGAACAGCTTCGGCAACAAAATCAGCCGCAACCGCCAACCCAGACCCCTGACAGGGATCGGGGTTAACAGCGCGCAAACGCACCCGAAACCAGCACCCGCATCGACGCCCCGATTTTCAACCCGAATTCCGGGTAAATCCTGTAGAATTCGAACTAGGTAAGAACAATAAGGAACATCATGATGGCAAAACGTCTAATATTTGAGGAGCTGGTTGGAAAGGAATTCCGATGGCCGCAGCCTGGTGATGACCCGTTCAATATTGACGACGATGGTGGCAATCATGCGACCATTGCGGATAATGATTTTTCGCGCTTCGTCTTGATGTCTGAAGGTTATCAGCATTCCGCAAACACGCTTGTCGAAACAGCGTTAGAGAATCCGGCGCAAATGGACGTTTTGATCTATCCGATCTTGTTTCTCTACAGGCATGCTCTTGAATTGAATCTGAAGTACATCATCAATATTTATGGCCGTCACGTTGGCGTCGATCCAATTTGGAATTCGCATGACTTTAGGGTGCTTTGGCCTCGCTTTCTGGCGGTTCTTGACGGTTTTGGGACGGATGATCCCGACAAAGCGGATGACATCGTAGGCGGCGTGATTGCACAGTTCGGTAACGTCGATCCGAATTCATTCTCAAACCGATACCCGCATGACACGCGGGGCAATCCCATACCCCTCGTCCGGGATCGGATGAACCTTGAGACGCTCAAAGACGTGATGGATGGTGTCTTTGGATATTTCTCAGGCACCGACGGCTATCTGAGTGACCTCGTGGACGCGGCAGGGTGATGGAAAGGGACGCTTTAGGAGTACCGTCATCTTCGCTTTGCAGCCGTAACGGCCACGAATCATTTTGGCCAGGCATTCACCTGGCCCTTCTTCCTTTTGAGAGACGGGTTGCACCTGCAATCCTTGGCCCTCGCCGAGAGCGGGGGTAGCAAGCGCCAGGAGGGTCCGAACGAGGGGCCCCGTTCGCGGGGATGCGTTTGGATGCCTTGCGCGCGCGAGGGGCGGAGCCCCTTCATTTGGTTTCTTGCTGGTACTTAGAGCTTAAAACTCCTTAGAGCTTAAAACTCGTTATCGCGTTGTATGTTTCTTCATCCTCGACCTGTTCTACTAGGTGCTCTACCCATTTCTCGGAGTAAGTGTAGTCACGGTGAGCGGGGTGATAGATACAGTATTCTTTGTTCGTGTTTTCCGGTTGTTTTGAGCCTTTTCGAGGGCGAACTTTGAACATCCGCCATGCCTGAGTATGATTGTGAGATGTGAAAGGTTTCTTTGACCTTTCAGCCACCAAAGTGGCCACCTTTCCAGGTTTGTGAGGGTACAAGTGATCCGCTGCCTTGTACTGCACGAGCACGTTCCGGATCTCTTTACCTTCAGCCGAGTCAGGCCGAACAAACTCAAAATGTGATCGCGCCTTTGAAGCCGCGTCCATGGTATAAATTACGCGAAATTGATACTCCAAGTCCGCCAACTGCTCGTCGCTAAGACCTTTTTCCATTCGCGCGTCGATGGCGTCGATATGAGCTGGTATTTCATACTTGTTCAGAGCGGCAAGTTGCTCAATATCCATACGTGTGAACTGCAGTGCGAATGCCAAGTCGTGCGAGAGGCTTAGGTTGTCGCCGAAAAGATCGCATAGGGCCTTGTCGAAGTTCAGGCAGCACGCCTGGAAAAGCCCTTGCCATTTTGTATCGCTCTTGCCCAACAGTTTGTGCTCAACGTCATCGCGAATAGTTTTTAATGCGCGAAGATTGTTTCGCATCCCTTCGGATAGAGGACAGTCTTGCTTTTCAAGCATTTGGCTCAACAACAGTGAGCGCCCGTCTTTTTGGATGATCTTCGTACCTTTTCGCTCGTAAAACTCGTGAAGGAGGTAAGTCCAAGCGATATTTACCAGTACCGCGAATACCTCGGTTTTAAACTTGAGCGAAGGGCTGTTGAAAATCTGAACGGCAAGGATCATAGCCTCGCGGGCCCGAATAAGCCGCTCGTCTTCGAATAGATTAAGTCCTGTCTTCGGGTCGTAAGAATGTTTCTTGATCTGAAAAAATTCTACTTCTTCGTCCGTAGCAGCTTTCTGCTTCGTATCTTGCTTAACGCCTGTCACTCTTGCGCTATTGATTGTGGCGCTCCGGCCAATATTCACGAGAGCTTGGATGTCTTGGTTCCGCCACCCCTTCTCAAGCAAAGCCTTAACGACACGCTTCTCGTCTTTTGTTAGGCCGCCTTTTGGATTCCTGTGCACCATGCCAGTCAACCAACTCGCTTCTGAACTTGCCTAACCAATTTGGGCGAAGCGAAGTTGCTGTCCGAAAGGGGCCTAGTTTGTGTTTGAATTCTATGTTGTTCCTTTTTCATGGCTCTCATCTTCATCTACTACCGTAAAGATAGCAAGAAGATGCACCAATGACTGAGTATATGTTTTTCCTAACTTTCAGACACTGGGGCGGGGACCCAGGAAATTTACTATAGCTTCTTTCAAGCCTTCCTTATTGGCTGGTTTAAGAGAGCATTCCCAAACAGTCAGGACATCCCAACCCATCTCTTTGAGCGCGCGTGTGTTTGCCTCATCACGATTTTTGGTTCTCTGAAGTTTCGGTTCCCAGTATGGCAAGTTAGATCGTGGCTTGTGAGCGATTGGGCAAGCGGGATCTTCGTGCTGATGCCAGAAGCAACCATGCACGAAAATGACCTTCCGCCTCGCCGGAAAGATAAGGTCAGGTCGACCTGGCAGGTTTTGTCTGTGAAGACGGTAACGGTATCCGAGGCCGTGGATTAAGCGCCGCACTGTTAATTCAGGTTTAGTATCTTTGGCACGGATCGCACGCATATTGGCGCTACGTTTTTCCGGCTCAATACGGTCAGTCATATTATCGGGATAGTGCCGCGCTGATCTTCTTGCAGAATTCGTCTTTTGAAGGGGCAGTTTTGTAAAGCACCGCTGTTTGCAAGTTTGAGTGATGGGTTCCTTCTACCTTGTCTAGCTTCAACCGGTAGCCGCTACTGCCGTCAGGATCGAATTTATACGACATAAAGATAATGTTTACGTTTGGCGAGTTGATATCTGTAGAGCGCATAAATTCAGCATCATCGCAGATGTAATTGTAAACTTCATCCTGAATGACAGCGACGATTTTGGTCTGCCAATGATGGTGGTAGTAGCCCTTGCTTATCAGTTGGTGAATGTAGCGCTTGTAGACGTTCTTCCAGTTGAACCCTGTGTTTCTTTTGGATTCCAACATTTGTCCTGAGATGATCGCGTCATAGGCGTCGCGAACAGTCCCAGTGATGTCGATAGCTTGGAGTTCGACCGACAAGAACTGGCGGATGTTTTTTCCATCGTCCGTATCCGCAATCACAAAATCAACGTTGCCAAAGTCCTTCATTTGGACTTCGCGCGCGATCCGAGGATTCTTTGGTTTTTCGCCGGGCCAAGCGTGCTCAACGACTTCGTTCAAGAAATCTAGCGCATAGAACCGCTTTGGGCAGACACATACCGGAGAGCCATCACGTTTCTTGATGGTGCAAACGGGATAAGGTGATTCGGATGCTGTACTTCGCTTGGTACACTGCGTTTTCGTGAAAGGGCATTCGTATGCCTGCTGCGCTGGGTCCGCCCCGAGCTTTGCAGGTTTTCCTAAGATTTCAGCTATGTAATCAGTTGGATCAATGGTCACATTTGCCCCGGAACAGCTTGAACATGCACTATGCTACGCGAATCTTTTGGTTGCGTTCTTTGATAGTATGCTGCTCGTCGGAAGTTGCAATAGCCTCCCCAATTTTCCGCCCAAGTAGCGGGGGGACGGCATTTCCAACCTGAACGTACTGTTCGGTACGGGAGCCTTGGAAATGGAACCAATCTGGAAACGATTGAATTCGTGCGGCTTCGCGGACGGATATCACTCGGTCTTCATCGGGATGGATATATGCACCCCAGTGCAAATCGCACTTGGTTAAGATTGTGCAGGACTGACTATCCCACGTCATCCGGCCGTACCGTTTCGTATGGTCGCACCTTCTGGCCTTCTTCATTCCTTCGGGCAGGAGATCAACTGGCACGTCGCGCCAGCTACCACCCTGGGGGATATGTTTCATACGTTCGATGTTCACAGGGGCCAACCGCGGTGCAGCATGATTGTGCACAGCATTTGATCCGCTGCGGAGCTGGCTCTGATACTCGCCTATAGCTTCCCGAGCATACGGTAAAATGCCCTTGTCCTCACCATTTGCTAGCGCAGGCAAGTCGCCAATCGCGTCTCTAATTGTTGTAAATGGCGTAAGGCCAGGGCCGTGTGTCTGTTCTGGCCATTCAATAGGAATACCTTCACGGTTTCCAATGAATACAACACGCCGGCGTTCTTGAGGCACGCCGTATTCTTCTGCCCGCAGAACTTTGTGCTCAACGTGATATCCAAACCCACGGAGCCCGGAAAGAATTGCTTGCACAGCAGCACCGTCACCGGCGGACATAATCCCCATGACGTTTTCCATGACGACCCATCGTGGCTTTAAACCATCGACCAGCCGCAAATATTCTTTGAATAGCTGGCTACGTTCATCATGCATGCCGCGCTGGTGATTGTAGACACTATACGCTTGGCACGGCGGTCCACCGACCAAGCAGTCAAGCTCACCTGCCGAAAGCCCCGAAGCCTTCAGCAATGTCTCGGCTGAAACCTCCTGAACGGGACCGGGAAAGAACTTTGCTTCCCTGTGAGTTGCGGCAAAGGTCTGACCGGCAGCTTCATCAAAGTCGTTTCCAGCGAGGACATGGAAGCCCGATTGGCGAAGGCCTTCGGTCAATCCACCAGCGCCACAGAAAAGGTCGATTGCTGTATAGGTTCTATCCATCGGCCTGTCCCCTTACTTTCTAAGCTGCAACGGTAGCTGCAACTCGCCTTGTTTATGCCGCTCAAGGAATTCTACGATTGCCTGGCGAGTAAGCCATGACAAAGAAACATCGTGCCGTTCTGCAAGCTCGCTCAAAGCAGCATGCTCAACGTTTTGCAACGAAACCGTGATTCTTTGAGCTTTTTTCAACCCAGACATAGTGTATGTTCTTTTTATGTTCTCATCAAGGGAGAAAATTTGTTCATCATAGAGCATCAATGTGCATCACTTTGATGTAAGAAGCAATCTGAGTCATTTTTCATTGCGCACAAACTTGTGGAAGGTCGATCCAACAGACCCAGTGTTGGCCGGGATGAAACGGAGGATCGTTTCAATTGGGGCTTGGCCCCAACTAGCCGTGGGGGATGCAACGGGGGCGCGCAGCGGGCCTCCTTGCCGAGCAAGCGAAGCGCGGCGAGACAAGATGGTGTTGTAGTACAACACACATCTTGCGGGTCACCTTAGTGGCCGGTTTTCCCTTCATCTTCAGGAAACAGAAAGTGTGGCCGTTGACCTATGGAGGTCGCAAAGCGTCTCAGTTCAGGTCGTGTGACATGACGCGTGCCATAGACCATGACGTTACGCATTCGGACTCCGTTATCGAGCGCCGGGGTAAGGGTGTGTGAGTTGGCGGCATCGTGAAGCATCTGCTTTGTCTGACGCACTAGCTCGGGCATCACCCTTTCGTGCATCGCCATCGGCGGCGGCACAAATCCGTGCCAAAGAAACGCTGCCTCATATACCGCCCATTCATAGCGGGAATATTCCACGGTCCAATCCGTCACCTCTTCAGGAAGTTGTAGCAGTTGTTCATCCAACTCGGCTGCAAGTTTCGCAAATTTGGCGGACGCGTCGTCCGGCGAAAAATTTCGGTCTGGGAAAAGGAACTGCGGGAAGCTGCCGATCTTCTCGGCGAACTGCCGTAGGTCTTCTCGATCTACAAGGCGTGCATATCCGCCATTTGCGGCTTGGAAATGCACGGCGTTAAGTTTTCCGAGGTCAATCGCTGTGTGCAGAAGATTTTTCAACTGCGCAATTTCTGGGGTCATGGCGCTTTCATGCTCTTGCGCAGGCGGGGGCATGAACCCGTACCAAAGAAACGCGATTTCGTAGACAAGGAATTGGTCCCGTTCGCTTGCATCGGCGGGCTCATCTTTCTCGTCTCGCGTCACGGTATTTCGCGTGCGTGCCGGCGGCATCTCCGCCGCTTGACCGTCTTCGCGATACGGACGGAATGGCAGGCCGATTTGATCGTAGAGCGCCCGTGCTGCGTCTTCATTGCGCAGGCAAAGCCAAGCAAGATATCCGACAATGTATTTTCGGGTTCCTTTACGGATAGCCGCAAGTTCTGTCTTTCCCTGTTCCCCATATTCGCGGGGGTCCGCTATTTTGCTTATGGCCACCGGATCGCGTCCGGGAATGGCATTGTGGGCATTGATTAGTGCACGCACTTCACGGCAGAGCGTCGCGTTCGATACACCCAGCGATTCTCGGGTGGATCGGATCGTATCGACGAACAGTTTGAGCTGCTCCTTCGGGATGCGCCTAGCGTCCGGCCAGTAATCAGGCGGCTCCATTTCGGCCTCGATTTTGGTGCCCAGGCTGAAAAGTCTTCTCCCCCATCTCTCCCCCAAGTTTCCGCCATCTTTCCGCTGCACAGCGATTTTAGCCGGTTCTAACTTCTCGGCCAGGACGTAAAGCGTAAGGAACTTCGAAATGTTCAAGCAAAAGCAGAATGAAGTCGGTCGGTCGATTTTCATGTCGTCGGTCGAGGGATTGGCGACAACGGGAGCCTGCGTGGCGTCGTTCTTTCTGACGCCGCTCGTGTACAGCGAGAGTGTCGTGTGGATCAAAAATTTTGCGATCCGCCATTACGGCGCCGGTTGGGACGATTTCATCGGACTCATCTGGTTCGTCCTGGTCGCCATCCTGACGTTCTTCATCGCGCGAGCCTCGCTCGGCACGTTGCTGATCGTCGGCGGCATGGCTCTCGCGACGCGCTTCCTGTGAGTTTCAACCCCGTGAACAACCAGCAAAGGAGAAAAGCTATGTTCACCAAAGACAAAACCGTTGGCAGTGGTAGCTATCGCGTCACCAAGAAGGTGACGGATTGGGACGCTGTGCTCGGTGCGATCGTCATCGCGGGTATCGTGGTGGTGATCCTCGCCAACCTGTAAGCCTTCGGCTCTGGCCAAGGCGTCCACTATCTGGCCGGGGCGTCACTGACACCCCGGCCAGTTTTCTTTCATGGTGAGGCGTTCAGCAATGTCGGACTCGTTCAATGAAGAGTATCGGTTCGGTTCAGCGGGTTGGGCGGATGACGCGGATATCCGCAGCGCTGGGCTCCTTGCCCATGAAGGGCCGCAAATCGGTTTCTCGAATAGTCGTTCCGTTCACGTGCCTGGCGATGCGCCCTTAATCACTATCGGCGGTGCGGGGGCCGGGAAAACGCGTGATCTACTAGGATTCTTCGTATGTTCTTCGCCCGGTCAACGGGCGATGATCCTTGATCCGCGCGGCGAGCTGGGTGCAATCTCGCACCACGTTCACGCGGCCTATGGGGACTTCATGTTTACGTGGAGTCCGATTGGGTTCGGCGGTTCGCCGGGAGATCGTTGCAACCCGCTCGATATCCTCGACCCAAGAAGCCCAAACTTCCATGCCGATACGGCGTTCGTTGGGGAAGGCTTGATCCCGCTCTCGGGTTCAAGCAATGGGCACTACTTTGAACTTCGGGCGCGGGAGTGGGTGACGAACATTCTGAAGTCCCGCGTCGAGCAAAACGGGGGCACCAGCCTCCCGGACCTTTATCGGACTATCAATTCCGTCGAAAGCGACCGGCATGCGTGGGCGGACCAGCTCGAAGCAATGCTGAAGAGCGCGCATGAAAGCGTGCGGCGTACCGCTGCTGAAATGCTAACGAAGCAACAGGACACGCCGAAGGAATTCGGTTCGATCCTGGGTGAGATATATGCGCATCTCAATTTTTTAGACGATCCGGTGCTGTTGGCGTCGCTGGAAAACGCCGACTTTTCTCTGTCGGCGCTTACCGACGCGCGGCAACCGGCAAAGGTCTTTCTGAATGTCCCCGCAGAATACTTGGGGATTTGGTCGCCGCTGATACGGCTCTTCTTTACCGTGACGATGCTCTACAAGGCACGCGCGCCACAAGCGCCGCGCGTGCTGTTGCTTGTCGATGAAGCGGGCCAGCTCGGTCGCTTCGAGGCACTCTTGCGAGCGTTCACGTTTGGCCGGGGCGCAGGCATTCGGGCCTGGGCGATTTTTCAGGACGTCGGGCAGATCGTCCGCAACTTCGGTGCCCCGGCTTTGCAAAGTTTTCTGGGCTCGGCGCAAACCCGGCAGTTCTTCGGCGTGCGGGATTATCAGACGGCGCAACTGATTTCCGAGATGCTCGGGTCGGAAACGCTCGAATTCGATGACACCCTGCAACAAGCTGAAGCTCGTAAGCGAAAACAAGATACGCTGCGTGCTGTAATCGGTGGGCGCGACCCGTTCGAAGCGGCGAGGGAATACGCGCACTACACTTATAAGGCCGATCACAAAGCCAAACAGGCGCGGCCTTTAATGTCGCCGGATGAAATCCTGGCGATGCCTGAAGACAGGCAAATCGTCTTCATCTCCGGCATGAATCTCAAGCCGCTGTACCTGGCGAAGCATCCTTACTTCACGCGCCGTGAGATGGCGGGGCGGTACTTGCCCAACCCTTATCATCCTCCTGTGGATCGCGTGCGGATCGCTGGGCGGCTCGGCGCGCGTTGGGTGCCCGTCATTACGGAAGCGGTGCCGCGAAGGTTCATGTCATTCCCCCAATTCAGTTCCGGTCATTGGTCATACCCAAAGGGGTACCGACCGGACTAAGCCACGAGGAAGTTTGAAATGAGTACGGAAACGACTGCTCCCGCTGTTTCTCCGCCGAGTCCGTCGCCGGATATCGCGACGAAGGCTGAACTTACTCACTTGCAGGAGTCTCGGCCTGCACCTGTGCCCGCACCGTCGCTCACACCCGATAATGCGACGACGATGGCCGTTAATGCCCAGGTCGAGGCGGATAATGCACGGCGAGCGGCTGACTTGCAGGAACGTCTGCAAAGAATGCGCAACGGGATGGAACGCGACCATGCCTTCGCGCAGGTGAATGGCAGGGCCAGAGCGGATTTCGACCGTGCCCGGTGATGTGAATATGTACCTAGTGCAGCCTATAAATGTTCATGATATGTTCTCATTCTCGTTTCAATGAATGGGGAGAGAACCGAAGCAAAGGAAGATGATCGTGCAACAAGAGGAAAGCCGCATCCAGCGCAATGATATTGAGGGTGACAAGCTGGCTGCGGACCGCGCCCATACCGCTACGCCTTCGGCAATCGATGTCGAAGAGTTTCTTCCTGAAATGGCCGAATACGATCTGACCGAAGAGCAGGCGATAGATCATCTGATCACACTCGCCTGGATCATGAAGGCCCTTGTCGATCTAGGTATCGGTGTCGAATCTATCCACGACTTTGTGCCAGCAATGAAAGCGGTTTGTGCCGATTTGGAATCGGCTGAGGTAGACTCGAATTGTGTTCCGCTCATTCGCCAATTCGAACAATCCACGCAAATGCATGGGGATAAGGACAAGGAGTCATGAACCGCGAAGCCATCCGAAACGCTGTCATCTATTGCCGTGTGTCGAGCACGGCGCAGACGAAGCGCGGCGACGGTCTCGGCTCGCAGGAAACGCGCTGCCGGGAATACGCGCGCGTTCGGGGCTATGACGTTGTTCAAGTTTTCACTGACGATCTAAGCGGGAGCGCGACCGAGCGGCCCGGCGTGAAGGCGATGCTGGCCTTCCTCAAAAAGAACCGGCGCAATCCACATGTTGTTTTGGTCGATGATATCTCCCGCCTCGCACGATCCGTAAGCGCGCATATCGAACTGCGCGCGGCGATCACGCTCGCAGGGGGATTGCTTGAATCACCGACATTGGAATTCAACGACGATGCCGACAGCGAGTTGCAGGAATACATCTTGGCGACAGTCGCGCAGCATCAGCGCCGGAAGAATGCCGAGCAAACCAAGAACCGGATGCGGGCGCGCGTCATGAACGGTTATTGGGTTTTTCAAGCGCCGGTCGGCTATCGCTATGAGAAGGCGGGCGGGCAAGGCAAGGTGCTTGTCCGAGACGAGCCGCTCGCCTCCATCGTCCAGGAAGCCCTTGAAGGTTACGCTTCAGGCCGGTTCCAACTTCAAGCCGAAGTGAAGCGTTTTCTTGAACGTCATCCCGAGTTCCCGCGAGATCGTTATGGCGTGGTCCGCAATCAGCGCGTGACCGAACTGCTGACCCGCGTGGTCTATGCCGGGTATGTCGAAGCACCGTCATGGGATGTCGGTCTGCGTGAAGGCAGGCACGAAGGGCTCATCAGTTTTGAAGACTTCCGCAGAATCCAAGACCGTCTGAACGGCAAGGCGCGTGCGCCGGTGCGGAAGGATATCAGCGCGGACTTCCCGTTGCGCGGTTCCGTTCTTTGTGGCGATTGCGGAACGCCGCTGACGTCGTGTTGGTCTTCCGGGCGCAATGCCCGCTACCCGTATTACCATTGCCCGAAGCGCGGCTGCGAAAGCTACGGCAAGTCCATCAAGCGCGACGTTATAGAAGGGGAGTTCGAAACCCTGTTGCAATCGCTTGCTCCCTCCGAAGGGTTGTTCAAGATCGCCTATGCGATGTTCAAAAAGTTCTGGGACGAGCGACTTCAGTCGCAGGGCGAACGGCGCAAGTCCTTGGAGGCCGAAGTGCGGAAGATAGAGCATGGCGTCGAGCAACTGCTCGACCGCATCGTTGATGCCGACTCGCCGTCCGTGATCCGTGCGTATGAAAAGCGCATCAAGGAAATGGAAGCGCGGAAGATCGAATGCCGGGAACGGATCGAGAAATGCGGCAAACCGCTCAACAGCTTCGAAGAGTCAGTTAGAACCGCCCTCACATTCCTCGGAAACCCGCAGAAACTATGGGCTTCTGACCGCTTGGACCATAAGAAGGCAGTGCTGAAACTCGCCTTTGGGGGTCACTTGGAGTATGTGCGGGATGAGGGGTTTAGAACCGCTGATCTGGCCTTGCCTTTCAAGGCTTTAGCCAGTGTTTCAGGGTCCAAAAGCAAAATGGCGCACCCGACAGGATTCGAACCTGTGACCTCTGCCTTCGGAGGGCAGCGCTCTATCCAGCTGAGCTACGGGTGCCTGGCCATGTTCCGCGCGACGGGGCGCGCGTCGAGCGGGTTATATA
>Ga0209475_10002092_pt1 | contig 21407 bp, 16 predicted proteins | sample tdDd471_FD_187128 | JGI IMG/M metagenome (GOLD analysis project Ga0209475, IMG submission 187128) | Marine sediment microbial communities from the Atlantic coast under amendment with organic carbon and nitrate - tdDd47.1 (SPAdes)... | ecosystem: Environmental > Aquatic > Marine > Coastal >... | reverse complement strand
ATTTTTTTGGACATGGGGGTGATGTGAAAACAACCTTGAATTATTCAGTTTTGGTCTAAGTAATAAGGCAATTTGATCATTACTATTAAAAAGATACTAACCGTTATGCCGACAACACCCAATTTTCTGAATGGCAACCCAAATGTCTGCCAAGTATTTAGATTGGCATCTGCATACAAACCACTTACGAACTTATAGAGGCAAAAGGATCCAAATAGGCTGAGCCAGAAACTAAATCTTCTAATTGGAGATAGCACAACAAGAAATACTAGCAAGGCAATCAGCCATTTCATAACATCAAATAGCCAATTTCAGAATGTCGGTATGGTAGCTCTAAAGGTTCGGCATGATACGCTTAAAACGATTATTGCGACAACTACAAAGCCCAATCTAGTCATTTGTGTGCCCTAACAGCAGTCCAGCAATACATGTCCATTATCGACCTCGGCGACTCTCTGTTGACGGTTAAGTTGTAGAAATGCAGACCCAAATAGTTAATCTTACTCAGGATGAGACTTTCAGTTTCCTGGGTTTTGATTTTCGGCGGATTAAAACACGCCGTGGAGCGTGGGGGGTACGAGTTACTCCACGCATGAAAGCACGGACATCTTTGCTGCAAAAGCTCAAGGATGTGTTCCGTCGGTTTCAATCCCAACCTGTGGGCAGGGTTGTTGATCTTATAAATCCTGTGTTAGGGGGCTGGCCAAACTATTTTCGGGTTGGTAACTCCAGCAAATGCTTTGGCTATGTCAAAGACTGGGTGGAGAAAAAGATCAGACGACATTTAATGTATGCCTGTAAACGCCGTGGTTTTGGCTGGAAGAGATGGAGTAGGGCTTGGCTGTATGAAACTCTGGGACTGTATAATAATTACGGAGTTCGATATCATCGTGCCTAAAAGTGCTGCCAGCATAATAGATCTCATAAACCTTGAAATGAAATTAACAGTGAAAGCCTAGTGCGGGAAATCCGTACGCTGGGTTTGTTGAGGCGGGGGTTGGAAACGGACTCTTAAGTACCGCGCCAGCCTTCGACCCTACCTGTGGGAGCATGGGGGTGAGATTCCCCCGGGCGACTCGACTCTTAGATGGGCGGCACGATAAAAGCTGATAAGTTTTTGGTCTCCTGAAAACCAGGATTTCAAAGAGATAGTCCTAGTTTGCAATTTTTCTTCAATGTATAACATTGCCAAGGGAAATTTTAATAACTTCCTCGATTTGAGGAAGTTAACATGCAGCATGAGTCATCGAGGGAATTATTTTGATAATGGTACCGCTGAGAGATTCTGTGTATTTTTTGATGATTTAGCATATTAAACAACAGATTTATAAAGATTGCGAAGGTACAAGCAAGATATTTTTCACTATATTGCAATGTTCAATAATTCGGATGGCCATTCAGAGCACCTTCTAAGGGGCTTTACCTTTTTGGAATGCCCCTCCAAAGACATATCCTACACTCTTACAATCACAATTAGGAGTATCCCTGGCCCAAATAGGGGATACTCCCCATATGCTCTCTCTTTACAAGCGAATATCTTAATCCTAATATCCTCACAGGCATACAGGTTGGGGCACTGAGGATTCCGGTGTCATGTGATTTCCATGTGAATACGCAGGTGTTCATTAGACAACTAATTACTGACGACCTCACAATTCGTAATTGAAGATATGTATATTCCCTCGGAATCCTTGTATAAAGGCTCCTAAGAATCAACCATTCGATTGTTTTGCGAGAAAACAATACGACTTGCCTTTTCAAACTATAGGATGAGCTAAATGAAATACAGCAAAGACTACTCTGTACAAGGGAGCGGTGTTCCTGTCGTGCTGCTACACAGTTCAATGAGCAATAAAGAACAATGGCACAAATTATCTTCTGTTCTCACAGAACGTTTTCAGATACTAGCCATAGATCTAATTGGTTATGGAGAAAGTGAGTATCCAGAAGATCCCGACTCCTTCTCTCTTAAAGATGAGACGCGAAGGGTACAGAGCATTATTTCACAAGCTCTTAACGAACAGCCTTTTCACCTTGTTGGGCACTCTTATGGTGGTGCAACAGCTCTAAGACTGACGTATGAAGCTGAACTGACGATAAAAAGTCTATCAATCTTTGAACCAGTTGCATTTCATCTTCTAGATAAAGGAGATCCTGCATTGTCCCAAATAATTGACATTGTAGATAAAATTAATGTTCAATTACAGCAAGAAGATTTACCTGCTGCCACGAAAATCTTTGTTGATTTTTGGAGTGGAGAAGGGACCTTCGACAATATAGTCACTGAGAAACAAGTCTATCTGGAACGATATATAAGAAAAGTTGCATTGGATTTCCAGGCACTGATAAACGAACCTCTAACACTTCAGGATTATCAGGAAATCACCCTTCCAGTATGCATGATTACCAGCCCACAGAGTCCATTGCCTACGCGCCAAATTGTTGACAACCTTAGAATAACACTTCCCCACATGGAATTACATCATACGGCTGGCGGGCATATGGCTCCCATTGGAAATGCAAGAGAGGTAAACCCCATTTTTGAAGCCTTTCTCAGGTCATTCTGAGTTTTTTAGGAATTCCATGAGGTGGGAATGCCGGTAAATATCATGATCTAATCGTCATAATTGAAGTTTAGAATTGGGTCAAACATACGCATATATTTTTCACTAACCAAGCCTAAACGAAGTGCAATCTTAGGGTCAAGAGCTTTAAATTCTGCCGAGGAAGTGGCGCAGAGCACAGAATCAGAATTGTAAATTTGACTAGACATTATGACAGATCTGCCTGATTCTTTTTTCTCAAGATTGCCGACAACAGTAATTTCATCATCCGCAAAAACGGGTTTAATGAATTCGACCGTAATCTTCTTAGTAACACCTAGTTTTTTGCATAGGTAGATAACTCCCCAGCCCATAATTTCATCTAGAACCGTAGAAACAATTCCACCATGAACGGTTCGATCCCATCCTGCCAAGCTAACTGGTATTGTTAGAAATGAATACAGTTGTTCTGAGTCTGTGAAAAACTCCATATGCAGGCCGTTGTTATTACTGACACCACAGCCGAAACAGGTCTGGTCCTTTGAATTTGGTATGATTTTGAGTTTGCTTTTATTAATTTTCATTAGACATGAAATAGCAATAAATTAAGTGAGTTAACCTGAATGTTCATGAAATATCCAGGGCTTTTTTGAGAAATTCTTTTTTGCTCAACCTCCACGTTGGGAATACTAAAAGTATTATTACCATAATATTAGAGAAATTCCTGTAAGTATCAGGTTGTTACCGCCACCGGACATGCTAATTCGCATTCTCGACAAAATATTGCCCTTTTCCCAGGCTCATCCTGCCCTTCGATCTCAATCGGCTCAAAATTATCACAAGCTGCATCCATGATTGCACTGCACAGTGGTCGGCTATAGACCCCGGTTCTCCCTGGGAGCTCTTCTAATCCATATTCCTCAGACGTATACAGCTGTTCATCGAAAGCCTTTACTGGACAAGCTTTTCGACATGGCATGTCGCAACTGTCGCAGGGATCAAATTCAATAGGCCCGGTAGATGAGATCTCCCTATCGATAATCATGGCTCTCAGTCGTTGGCGTGGGCCAAATTCCGGCGTTATCAACATGTTGTTTTTACCGACACAACCTAGGCCTGCCAACACCGCTGTATCCTTCATGTAAATTCCACCCAGCTCAATATGATATGGCATGGGGAAACATTTAATGCCCTCATTTTCAAGCCACCCCCTGAGCTTTTTCATTATAGACATGAGGATTCTGTTCCCCGGAGTATTTCCGGACTTTGACTTCCCCCCGAGGATCCACCAATCAAGTTCGGGTTTTTCAGAGGGATGATTGAGAGCGATAATAATAACCGATTTTCCTGCCTCTGGCCAATCAACAACACCGGTTTTCCGCCCTTCTACCTGCTTTGCAGCCACATTATCAAACTCAGGCATATTTTCACTGATTTGGTGTGAAGGTGACTTTTTCAGCACTTCAACATTTGAAAAACCAACAAGATCTGCTCCAAGCTCCTTGCTTTTGAAGACTATTTTTTCAGCTAATTTACTGTAATCACGCACTGACATATCTTTTCCCTTCATAATTCAATTGTTTCCCAGCAACAATACCCATGACTGACCAGGATCATTAGTTATAGCCCCATGGGCTCTTTGTGGAAAATTCTCTGGTCCATCAAAGCTATTGGTTCAGAAATTATAGGTTCAAAGTCCATCAAGTCGAGTATGTCTTTTTGCAACTCAACTCCAGGAGCGATCTCAATTAATTGTAGTCCATCTTTGACCAGCCGAAAAACGCATCTCTCCGTAATGAAAAGTACCCATTGTTCTTTTTCTGAAGCGTATTTACCACTGAAGGTCACCTGTTCTACATGATCCACAAATTTCTTAGATCTTCCTTCCTGAACTATTTTTACCTCGCCGTCATTTACACCAATTTTTAAACCGCCGGCAGTGAATGTACCTGTAAATATGACTTTCTTAGCATTTTGAGAAATATCAATAAAACCACCAGCACCTGATAGTCTCCTTCCAAACTTACTTACATTCAAGTTTCCAAATTTATCTGCCTGCGCGAGTCCAAGAAACGTAACATCTAATCCCCCACCATGGTAAAAATCAAACTGGGATGGTTGGGCTATTATTGCCTGGGGGTTATAGCTAGAGCCAAAACTAAGGCCGCTTGCAGGCATTCCCCCGATGATACCGGGTTCAGCCGTAAGAGTTAGCATCTCAAGAAGGCCTTCTTCATTGGCAACATTGGCGATTCCTTCAGGCATACCTATTCCAAGATTAACTATATTACCTGGATGCAACTCAAAGGCTGCCCGTCTGGCAATTATTTTCCTGGCATTCATTTCCAGAGGTGGGACTGATTCCATGGGGATTTTAGCCTCACCGCTGAAGGAAGAGTTATACTCCTCTGCAAATGTCTGCCAGTGATTATTCTTGTCAGTTGCAATAACAATTGCATCAACCAATATGCCTGGAATCACAACCTCCTTAGGGTGCAAACTTCCACTTTGCACGACCTGTGCAACCTGGACAATGACTATCCCTCCTGAATTTTTGGCTGCCATTGCCTGTGCTTGTGATTCCAAGGTAAGAGCTTCACGCTCCATTGTGATGTTACCTTCATCATCAGCAGTAGTGCCTCTGAGGATGGCGACGTCAATCGGAAACGTGCGGTATGCTAGATATTCTTCACCATCAAAATCAATTACTTCAACTATAGATTCCGTCGTAATTTCATTTACCTTTCCTCCCTCAAGACGAGGGTCCACAAAGGTATGGAGTCCTACTTTGGAGATCGTTCTGGGTTTGTTCGCAGCAATGTCTCTATACATGTGCGATATGACCCCTTGAGGAAGATTATACGCAGGTATTTTGTTATCGATTGCAAACTGTGAAAGCAATGGAGATGCACCATAGTGGGCCCCTATTATTTTGCCCACCAATCCGTCTATACCAAGATGGCTTAATCCCTTTGACTTGAAATCACCCTGCCCAGCACCATAAACAAGCGTGATGTTATGGGGATGATTCGTCTCGAGGTAGTTGTCTCGTATTTCAAGGGCTATTTCTTCCGCAAAACCAGCTCCACAAAAGCCGCCAGTTGTCACCGTTGAATTATCCGGGATAAGGTCGACTGCTTGTCTGGCGGTCATCAGCTTACTCGTATTGCGCTTCATTTTATTACTCGAATCTGCGCTTTTCATTTGTTCTCACCTGCGTTGTAACTATTTGTTATTATATTTTAAAACTAAACATACATACCGCCATTACAGGCAATTATCTGGCCTGTAATGTATGAAGAAAGATCCGAGGCCAAAAAGGCAACTGCATTTGCTATATCGCTGGGGGTGCCAGGGCGTCCCAGAGGAATCTGTTTGACGAGAAAATCTTTTACCTTGTCTGGAACTTCTTCTGTCATTGGAGTATCTATGAACCCAGGAGAGACAGCGTTGACGTTTATATTATTTCGTGCAAGTTCTTTTGCCAGAGTTTTAGTAATAGAAATAACTCCACCTTTACTTGCTGCATAGTTAACCTGTCCAATGTTGCCCATTTGACCGGAAGCTGATGAGATATTAACAATTTTTCCATAATTGGACTCAACCATCATTGCTGCTGCTGATTTACAGCAGTTAAAAACGCCCTTTAGATTGACATCAATGACCTGATCCCACTCTTCTTCCGACATCTTCAGCAAGAAGTTATCACGTGTGATTCCAGCGTTATTAACCAAAATATCTACTTTACCAAATTGTGATTTCAGCTGACTAAACATCTCATTTACAGCCTTTGCGTCCACAACATTTGCAGAGCAGGCTAGTGCTTCTCTACCCATTTTTCTGATGTCTTTTGCTGTGGCTTCTGCATTTGCTTCCGAGACATCGTTTACAACAATATCTGCACCGTTTTTCGCGAGTAAGAGCGCAATTTCTCTACCGATCCCACTGCCGGAACCAGTAACGAGAGCAACATTCCCTTGAAAATCCATTTATAACCTCAATTATCTATTCAATTATTTCAATGGCACACGCCAGAGATACGCCGCCACCGCCACAAAGAGTTGCCAGGCCAAGGCGTTTGTTATTTTTCTTGAGAGCATGGAGTAGGCTCACAATAAGTCTGGCACCAGTGGCGCCAACGGGATGTCCTAGTCCAACTCCGGAACCATTGATATTGGTTTTTTCTCGATCGAGGCCAAGTTCTTTCTCACAGGCAACATATTGACCGGCAAATGCTTCGTTGACTTCGACAAGGTCAAAGTCAGATATTTTCAGCCCTGATGATTTTAAAAGCTTTTTTACTGCGGGAACTGGGGATAGTCCCATGATGGAAGGGTGACAGGCACCGCTTCCTGTTGCCTTTATTCTGGCAAGTGGTTTGATATTCAATTCCCTGGCTTTTTTCACAGACATAATGACCATTGCAGCAGCCCCATCATTTAATCCGCTGGAATTGCCAGCGGTAACCTTTCCATCTTTAGGTACAAACGCTGGAGGTAATTTTTGCAGTTGTTCAAGAGTCAAACCAGGTTTGAAGTGTTCATCTTTGTCAAAAATTATTGGCGGTTTTTTTCTTTGAGGAATTTCCATTGAAACAATTTCTTCAGAAAAAATTCCATCATTTGTAGCACGTTCAGCATTGTTGTTGCTGCGGAGTGCAACTTCATCCATTTCCTCTCTGGAGATATTAGCATACTGGGCTACAAATTCTGCGGTATGACCCATTATATAAGGCTTTCCGACAAAATAGCTCATCGGGGGCTGTGTTGCATCGACCGGCCCAGTTTCAGGATTTGGTAAAAAATATGACCCGCAATGAAGAGAATGAATCATCGAATCCTCAAAACCAGTGTCCTGTAAACGGCATCCCCATCTTGCTTTGGGGACGATGTAGGGCACTCCTGACATATGCTCTACACCTCCAGCAAGTATCGCATCTGCCATTCCGGCCTTAATCATTGCAAAACCTGAGAGCACTGCCTCCATGCCGGAAATACAAACTCGGTTTACAGTTACTGCGGGAGTAGAGTCGGGAATACCAGCAACGAGAGCCGATACACGTGCGACATTGCAGGCGTCAGCAGGCTCCATTACACAACCAAATCGTACGTCATCAAGCTCAACAGGATCTATACCAGCCCGATTAATGGCCTCTTTCATGACTGTACTGCCAATCTCGACAGCATTACTATTCTTGAGAGTCCCCCCGAAGGTGCCAATCGCTGTCCTACATGCGGACACGATAACCACATCTCTCTCATCCATTTCCATTGCGACTGAATCCCAATAATGATTCAGAGCTTCTTGAACTTCCTTTTCCATTTCGATCCTTTCCTAAAACAGTTGTTCTTTCAACCAGCGAAAAACAGTTCGGCTGTTGCCCCCCCTGCCTTCTATTTTCACAGACAGGTAGCGCCCTAAGCATTTTCTTAGTTTGACCACTCTCAGACCATATTTGTACTTAACGCCACCTCACTGCTGCCTGATGAGTTTTTTTGAAATATTACTACTGTGAGATACCGTAAAAAAGACCTGCCCCTTTAACTTTCGAGGCAGGTCCTAATTACGACCTAATTCTTTAGCTTTTCGAGCACTTCGACCTGTTCCCTGATTGCCTCATGATTTATATGCGCCTGGTCTTCTTTCAGCCACCTAAGTAGCGAAACCATAGACATACCCATCAAGCCGATCAGGGGCACACTTACCACAATAGAGGCAGTTTTCAGTGGTCCCAAACCGCCAAGTTTCATAAGCACCAGGGCAATAAGCCCAAGTGCGATTGCCCAAAATGCACGATTAATCAAACTTGGCTCACGGCCTTCGTGCATGTCCTTGGATGCTACAGCTGCAATGGCATACGCAGAGGAATCAACCGTTGTGCCGGAATAAACAAAACCGACAAAGATAAAGAGTGGCAGCATCAACCACCAGAGGGGTAATTGATGAATAACCCCGAGGATCGCAGCAGAAGCGCTTTGGTCCTTCATGGTTTCCAAGACAGGGAAAATATTATTCAGCTCCATATACATGGCAGTGTTACCAAAAATCATGAAGAACAGCGCACAACCACCACTTCCTGCCAGAGTAACAGTCACTGCCAGATCTCTAAATGTACGGCCTTTGGAAATACGGGCAATGAAAATACCCATGTAAGGTCCGTAGGCGATCCACCAGGCCCAATAGAAAATAGTCCACCACTGTGGAAACATTTTTCGTCCTACAGGATCGGTGTACATTGCCATACGAACAAAATTATCAGCCACTAATCCAAGACTATCGGTGAACATGTTGACCATAAAAAACGTAGGTCCCATAACAAAAATAAGGGCACAGAGCAGCAGTACTGCCACAACATTGATGTCACTTAGAATCTTAATTCCTTTTTTCAAACCAAGGATAACTGAAGCCGTAAATATTCCAGTCCAGATAAGAACGACAACCATGTCAACTGCAGTCGTATGTTCTATGCCAAGCATCTGCGACAGTGCCTCTGCAAGCATTGGTGTCCCTGAAGCCAGGGCTGTTCCGGTACCACCAACCAAACCAAAAATCATTAGGATATCAATAACTTTCCCAACCCAGCCGGTTGCAATCCTTTCACCAATGACCCCTTCACATGCAGTACTTAAACGCAGGGCTGGCCTCTTTCGATTGTAATAGGCATAGCCAATCGGAAAGGCACAGAGGAGATACAAGACCCAACCAATTGGCCCCCAATGGAAAACTGGGTAAGCACCGGCCCATTCTGCTGCTCCCTGGCTTAAAGGATCGACACCTGCGAAAGGTGGCGATTTGTAATAATAGGTCCATTCGATGGTCGCCCAGTAAATGAGCGAAGTTCCAATTCCTGAGCAGAAGAACATGGCAACCCAGCTAAATCGGTTAAATTCAGGTCTGGCATCCGGGCCACCTAAACGAACATGGCCATACCGGCCAAAACCCAACCACACAACCATGCTTAAGGCAAACATCCCAAACCACATGTATATGGAACCTAACTGATCGGTACAAAAATTGAAGATTGCTTGAATTACCTTTTTTGCCGGTGCTTCAAAGACAATCATCAGAACAACAACGGCCAGGACCGTTATTATTGCGGGCAGAAATATTCCTTTTTCTATTTCAGCCGATTTTTCTTTTTCATTGGTCGATTCTACCATTCTCTCCTCCTCAAAACTTGTGTTTGTACTTCAAACCTTAAAACTTTGACTACCACTTTGACAAATTACTTATGCAAAGAACAATTCGCCAAAGTGGCACAAAACTTAGAAATATAATATCACATCATTCCTTTTACTTAGCAGGGTCCGTTATCTCTTCTTCAATGCCCATAACTTTTCTGGCGTAGTCTGCATATTTTTCCATCGGGGTAGAAAAGCGAACGACGAGCTTAGCGCCATCCGGAGAACCACCACCATGCATACAACCTGGAATTCCTCCTCCCAATGTGAGCCACTCTGACAGGCGCGCTGCTTGAACACGTGCTCCAACTGAGCAGTCTCCTGCTTTCATCACCTTTTTTAACATCTCTCCATATAGGGGACTGTCCAGGTCCTTAGACGAAGGCATGCAGCCGGTTTCAACAATACCGCCGCCAATTTCCTGAGTAAGACGTTTAACTTCATACGGGAGAGTTGCTACCATCACCTTGTTGGTATGGGCAGTCAGGGCATCCGATATCCAGGTACCGGATGGGTGCTTTGAACCTATTGCAATTGCACCTGCACCAAGACCAAAAGTAACTTGATTGTTTACAGACATATCAACGAGCTTGTTCATAAAGGTCTTTGAGGATAGGCCGTTTGCACGGGCCATCAAGACTGAAGCACCTATCATCACGTCACCCTGCCCGGCAACACAGGCACCAATGCAAGCTCTGTAATTGGCTGTAAAAAAACCAATAACCTTTGAAGTGAATTCAAACTCCTCACACATAAAAACACGGTCATTAGGGACAAAGACGTCGTCGAATATAAGCCATCCCTGCGTAATACCTGTATCTGGTACTTCATTTATTCCGGAATCATTATATTCCCGCTGGTCACTTGGGCGTGTTGCTTCAACCACAGTTAGCCCTTCTATATCACGGGGAATCGCGCAGGACAGGGCGCAATCTTTGTCATCTTCCTTATATACACTCCCCGGAAGGAGAAAGACCTCTTGAGACGCTGCTGTTGAACAGATCATCGCTTTAACGCCACGAATAACAATTCCATCTTCCCTAATTTCTTTGATGTGCAGTGTGGTGTCAGGTTCTTCCTGTTTTGAAGGAGTCAGACTACGGTTACCTTTCGCGTCTGTGAGGGCGCCAGCAACAGTAAGGCCATTCTCTTCAGCATGAAGTATCCATTTCTTCAACCTCTCTTGGTAATTCGTGCCTTTAGCCTCATCAATCTCATGGGTAACTGCCCACATAACGTTTTGTGCGTTCCAGCCAACACATACTCCACCTGTACAAGTTCCGGTACGTCGATAATTCTCTCTTTTTAATCTCATGTTGCTAATCAGATGTCCCTCTTCCTGCATCATGGAGTTCCAGCGGTGAATCTTTTCACCGGTAAACATCGAGGTAGTGGTAAACATCTTTTGCATATCTGGATCATTAGCACCATCGTAAGCTATCGCATGACTTTCAACTGTTCGCCTGGTTGCAGAATGGCTTGTTACGTCTTCAATGAGCTCACCAAACTTGTAGATATTGGGTCTCATTTTTTTAAGACTATTCAGGTAATCTTCTCTAGTTTTAATCGCCATGATCTGTTCTCCTTTAATGGCTTGTTTGTGCTCTCTATCCAGGGCCCATTCCCCTCTTTTTAGGGATGGCCGTGTTTATCCTTTTGCCTCATTTATCTTTGCAACAAGCAGAGGGATAAATGTGGCGCAATCTTCAATAATTCCAATATCTACTTGTTCGAAAACCGGTGATTTACTGTCATTGTTAACTGCAATCATTAGTTGGGCACCTTTTATGCCAACCATATGCTGAAGTTCTCCTGATAGACCTGCTCCAAGGTAATATTGCGGGCTGACCATTTTGCCACTCTGTCCGATCATCGTTTCTAATTCTGCCCATCCCTCGTCAACCACTGGACGAGTACAGCCTAGTGCAGCTCTTAAGGTTTCGGAGAGTTCCTGAAGACTATTCCAACCTTTCTCGTTTCCAGTACCGATGCCTCCAGCGACAATAAACGTAGCTTCTTCAAGTGATTGCTTACCCGTCTCCTCTTTTACTATCTCAAGGACCCTTGCGCGGTTTTGGATTCCACTGGGTAGTTCAATGTTAACTATCTCACCACTGCGTGAAGAGTCGGGTTCAGGTGTTGCGAAGACACCACTTGCTACAGTGGCCATCTGGGGCCTTCGTTCAGGACAGAGAATTGATATGAGTCCACCATATGCGGGAATTTGTTGATCAAGCACCATGTTGTCCTTAAGCACCAGATCGATACAGTGGGCGGTCAATCCAGTCTCCAATTTGACAGCAAGGATAGGTGCGAGTTCTCTGCCCATGAAGGTCGAACCGAGTAAAAATATTTCAGGGTTCTGTTGTTTTACGAGGTCTGAGAGTATTGAGGCATAAACATCAGACTGGTAAACGGCCAAGTTTATGGAATCAGCCATGTAGACAGTGTCAGCACCTGATTCGATCAGTAACCTGGCGGGTTCTTTGAGTTGCTCTCCCAAAAGGACGGTCTCGACACAAGCGCCAAGTTTGTCGGCGAGAATCCTTGCCTTACCTATTAATTGAAGAGAAACAGGATGTGGCACACCATTTTTAAGCTCTGCAAGTACCCAGACCGCACCATTTTGATTATTTTTGTTCATAACGACCTCACCCCAATGCCCCTGCTTCAGACAGAATCTCTACTAATTTTTCTGCCTTTTCTTCTGAAGTTCCTTGTAAAATTTCGACAGATCTACCCGTTTCAAGAGTCCCGAAATCTCCAACAATGGTCGGAGAACCCTTCAACCCGACGACTTCTATAGGAAGACCGAGGTCATCAATACACCAGCTGGTTATTTCTTTTTTTCTCGCCTTGATTATTCCGGAGAAGCTCAAGTTTTTGGGCTGATTCAACTCTCTTGCCACAGTGAACAATGCTGGTAGTTGGATAGCAACTCTGCGGTATCCATCTTCCCAGGCTGTTTTTACCTGCCAGAGTTCAGAGTCATTATCGGCAATCTCATTGACCATTGTCACCACAGGGATATCGAGGAAAGACGCAATTTGAGGTCCCACCCATTCTGTGGCACCGTCACTGCTTGCCATTCCGCAAAGGATGAGATCAAAAACACCATTTCTTTCAATGCCCTTGGCAAGGGTATATGCGGTTGCATAGGCATCTGCACCACCAAAAGCTCGATCAGAAAGGAGTATTCCCTGATCTGCACCAAGGGCTAAACATTCCTTGACGATATTGCCTGCAGCAGGTGGGCCCATGGAGAGAATTGTGATGGTTCCTCCATAAGTTTGTTTTAGCTGTAGTGCTGCCTCTACTGCGTGTCTATCAAGAGGATTGATAACAAAGGGAATATTGCCTCTTGTCAGAGTCTTGGTTACAGGGTCAATCGTTATTTTGTCAGCCTCTTTGGGGTCAGGGACTGCTTTTATGCAAACTACAATTTTCATTATCGTAACAATCCATTACACAATGTGAGGTTCGGGGCAGGTTATCCGTCTACCCCGAACCGGGAAAACTATTACTCTAGTTTGAAATCAGGAGAGGGCCCATCTGGCAACAATCACTTTCATGATTGCCGAAGTTCCTGCTGATGGTCCCAAGACTGCTGCATCCCGATAATATCTGGTTACTGCGTATTCCTCCATGCAGCCATAGCCACCATGAATATCGACAGCTACCTTTGCAGCTTTGATAGCTGCCTCTGTGGTGAAATACTTAGCAGCAGCAAATTCATTGCTTGAACCAATTCCCCCATCCTGAAGAGCTGCGGCCCGATAGCCGAGAAGTCGACCAGCTTCCAGCTCAATCTTCATTTCGGCAATCTTTTCTTGGATAGCTGCAAGCTTTACTATTGGCTTGCCATAAAGAATACGCTCGCTGGCGAATTTGATGGATGCTTCAAGACATGCGGCTTGCAAACCAAGCGCACAACCTACCATGCCGCCTCGACCAATCTCGCCAATCGCCGACATTGTGACTCGCATTCCTTTTCCTTCCTGGCCCAATAGATTTTCTTTTGGGATTCTCAGGTTTTCAAAAGACAACTCTCCGGTGTTACAGCCCCTGAACCCTACTTTGTGTTCTACATGAGTGGCTTTAAATCCTTCCATTCCTCTCTCAACAATAAATGCGCAGAATTCCTTAGGGTTTTCTTCACTTTTGGCGAGAATAGTCAAAGTGTTCGCCACATGTGAATTGGTGATAAAACATTTCCTGCCGTTAACGATATAGTCATCTCCATCTTTCTTATAGGAGGTGCGTATTCCTGAAGGATCACTGCCACCAGTAGCTTCTGTTACAGCAGCTGTGGCGAGTAGTTCGCCAGAGGCAAGACCTGGCAGGTATTTGCTTTTTTGTTCATCGGAACCAAATTGGACAATCGGTTCAATCCCAAGTGCGAAGACCTGCAGCATCATAGCGGTAGCAACGGATACCCGGCTGATCTCTTCCAAGGCAATCAATCTGGCTGTATAACCAAGTTCAAGACCTCCATAGGATTCCGGAATAGTGATCGCCAGCATTTCTGCTTCAGCCAGTGCTTTCAATAAACCATCAGGTACCTTGCTGGTTTCCTCCATTTCCGGTACGTATTTAGCTACCTCGGTTTCTGCAAATTCCCTCGCCGCCTTCCTAAACATCTCATTTTCTTCACTCAGTGAAAAATTTACCATTTTAAAGCTCCTGTTTTAGTATTCGATGTTAACTCTTAAGCCCTATTCGGTGCTGTACTGTTCTCTCAACTCTTTCTTGTTGAGTTTACCAACACTGGTTTTGGCTATGTTGTCTACGATCAGTATTTGATCCGGAACACCATATTTGGGTAGAATGCCTTGTTGAACAAAGCCTTCGATAAATTTAGATAAATCCGTTTCAGATACCTTTTTTTCATATCCGATTTTGATCACTACAAGTGCCAGTGGACGTTCTCCCCATTTTTCATCTGGTATCCCTATAACTGCAACCTCACTTACAGCTTCGTGTCCACTGAATAAGTCTTCCAATTCGATTGAAGAAATCCATTCACCACCCGTCTTTATTACATCCTTGATACGGTCAGTTATCTGCAAATACCCTTCATCGTCGATGACACCCATATCCCCGGTATGCAGCCAACCATCTCTCCATAATTCATCACTTTTCTCAGGATCTTTGTAATAAGACTGGGCGAGCCATGGGCTCCGAACTACAATCTCACCTTTCTGCTTACCGTCGTGGGGGAGGGGGAGCCCAGTCGGATCAATAATTTCAAGATCGACTAAAGGTACTGGCAGACCGGTTCGTGTTCTAACATCCTGTAATTGATTCTCAGTCCAGCCCAGCATATGAGGTTTTGGTATTGCTATTGTCATCAATGGACAGGTTTCTGACATGCCATACGCACTAAAAAGATTAATACCGATCTTAGTGGCTTTTGCGCATAGACTTTTAGAAAGTGCTGCTCCTCCAATCACTACCTTCCAGTTGGATAGATCAACTTCGTTGATAGCTGGATCAGCTAAAATCATGTGCATGATTGTGGGAACACAGTGAGAAAACGTTACTTTTTCGACCTTAATCAAAGAAAGAAGTTTGGCTGGTTCATACCGACCAGGATATACCTGTTTTGATCCGAGCATTGTGAACACATAGGGCATTCCCCAGGCATGTACATGAAACATGGGAGTGATCGGCATATAGACATCAGTCGAATCAACTGTAGCATAGCTATCGTATGCACAGAGACCTGATAAAAAACCATAGGTATGTAAGACTATCTGACGATGACTGAAAGTCACTCCTTTAGGAAGACCGGTAGTGCCTGTTGTGTAAAAGATTGTAGCAATGGCATTTTCATCGAAATCAGGGAAAACGTATTCACTATTCTTGCCTGTAAGAAGTTCATCGTACTCTCCTATGCAGGTGTCATCCCAGGGCTCATAGTTCTCTCCTTCTGTGATGACAATTATTTTTACTTCGCTTTCGAGTAGTGGCTTAACTGTTTTAAGAAGAGGGAGGAAGTCTTTGTGGATTATGATCAGGTCATCTGACGCGTGGTTTATGGTATAGGCTATTTGTTCCGGGGAAAGACGAAAATTGATTGTATGGAGTATAGCCCCAATCATTGGTACGCTGAAATAACATTCAAGATAGCGATGGCTATCCCAATCTAAAACGGCAACGGTATCACCAGCACAAACACCTATATCTCCAAGAGTATGAGCTAACTGTGCAACTCGCTGAGAAAAATCTTTATATGTATATCTGTGTCTATCGCTGTAAATAATCTCCTGGTCAGGAGCGTATCGTTTACCAGAGGTAAGGAGGTGCTTTATCAGTAGCGGGTAGCCATATGCAGAAGCGTTTTTTTCAATGAGACGTACACCCATAATAGAACTCTCCCAGCAACCAATGTGAAATTGATATCAAACTCTCTCTACTATTGTTGAGAATTTGGTTCCTTGTAAAAAATACATGGTTATAAATACTGTAGATGCTGGGGATATGTATATGGGGAGTCTCCCCCATTATCGAGGGGAGGGCTCCTATTTTGATAAAGCCAGGTTTTTTGAAGCGAGGGTATATATCGAATCAGAGGTTTTAGTGCGTTAGGGTTAGCCGCGTTATTTTTACTGAACCTACTGTCACAATCACACTCCTGCTTTCTAAAATGCAGAGAAATTTATTCATTTTTTCAGGCATATCCTCCCGTCAGGAGGTGTGTTCCAAATAGAGAGAAACCATTTGTTTCAATTCTCTTGAACATTCTTTCGAAAAAAACTGTGGATTCCAATTTTTTTCTATCTAATAATCAAAGGCCATATTGGATCTTTCAACTATTGCACGAGCGCCATTTTCTTGAGAAAGCCGGCTCATCTGGTCGTAGCTGTTTTCTAACGTCACATCATCTCTCGTCCAGTAAACAATTTGTTGATTGTCTGTTTTAGTCACTCCAAAGATCAGGGTCTACAACTCCAATTTTGATGGCATATTTGAGTAATTCCAAACGCCCATGAACGCCGAGTTTGCCCGTCAAACTGGATCGATGTTTTTCAATGGTTTTAGTACTTACACAGAGCATTTCTGCGATATCCTTGGTCGTTTTACCTTCCACAACCATCCTGAAAACCTGCTGTTCTCGTTCTGATAGAAGGTCATAACCTCTTACAGCCGGTGTAACCTTCTTAGATTGAAGATATGCATCGATAACTCCAGCCTTAATCTTTGAACTAAGAAAATAATCATTGTTATTCGCTGCTCGAATTGCATTTAAAACATCTGTGCTTGGGGATGCTTTTAGGACATATCCCAGTGCTCCGGCCGCCAAGGCTTGATGGACATAACTTTCTTTTGCATGCATAGAGAGAATGACAATTCTCGTTTCAGGAACTGCTTCTAATATTAGCCCGATAGTTTCGAGGCCATTGAGTCCTGGCATCGCGATATCAAGAAGTACAACGTCGGGTCTTAATGTCCGTGATTTTTTTAAAGCGGAATGTCCATCTTCAGCTTCACCAACGATTGTCATGTCATCTTGAGTAGTTAGAAGCTGACGGACACCATCCCGCAATATCGAATGATCATCTACGATCAGGATATTAATTGTTGTCATTTTTGGGCCTTATACACATTGGAATTTTTATCCGTAGAATAGTTCCCTTGCCTGATGTAGACCGAATGCTCATTTCTCCATTGAGTGAAGATACTCTCTCTCTCATGCTTAACAAACCAATGCTTTTGCCTTGGTTGTTAGTGGGAAAACCTTCTTTATCAGATTCGAAACCACATCCATTATCTCTGATCATAAAAATGATATCAGGATGATTGTAGGTTAACTGGATGTTCACATTTGTTGCGCCGGAATGCTTTGTAATATTGTTTAGCCCTTCCTGGAAAACCCTATAAATGACGAGCTCTACTGAGGAGGGAAGTCTCTTTTTCAATCCAATTGACTCAAACGAGATCTGCATTTCAGTTTTGCGACTTTGAATATCTTCGATATACCATTGTAATGTGGGGACGAGCCCAAGGTGATCGAGTAGATCAGGGCGTAGGCGAGATGTGGTGTTGCGCATTTTTTCTGCTAGAATCTGTATTTGTTCTATGACCTTGTCTGAGATTTTAACTGCCTTATGACTCCCTTGTGGTAACGAGTTCCTGAGTGATTCTACATCGAACTGCAAGAGTGTCAGTGATTGCCCAAACTCGTCATGTATATCATTCGCCAAGGCTCGACGTTCTTCTTCTATTCCCTCAATGAGGCTGCCTGTCAATTGTCTGATTTGCTTTTCTGCCTTTACTTCTTTTGTAATGTCGATAAAGTTACCAACTGCTGCACGTTTGCCCAAATAAGGAGCATGGGATGCTCGCATGTCTACCCATATCTCCTCTCCATTTTTTTTAACCATACGATACTTATACCTTCGAGGACTGATTTCACGCTTTTCTCGCTCAAGCCCCCGGGATTTTACCATTTCTCGGTCTTCGCTTGCGATAATTTCCCAAAACCCTTTTCCAATTATTTGATCTTCGCTTTCATACCCGAGTAGGCGCACCATGCGGGGGTTGACGTAGCTGAAATATCCCCCATCCTGAAACATGTAAATGGCTGCTAAAGAATTATCTAGGACGGTCTTATATTTTGTCTCAGACTCTACCAACTTCTTTTCTGCATCCTTTCTTTTGGTGATATCGATCACATAACCTTCATAGCCTCGAACCTTACCTGAAATAGTTGTTCGTCGTGCCACAGAAAACTGAACTGCTCGTACAGTACCATCCGCCAGTTTCATTGAGGAATCAAAATCTTGGATTGTTCCTGATTCCTCAAGTATGTCACTATAAAGACTGAGTTTTTTTCGATCTATTAAGAAGAAATCTTCAAGTGGTTTTCCAACTACTTCAGATGAGTGTTCGAAACCAAGCATTTTAGCACCAGCGGTATTTATATTAACGAATATCCCCGAGTGATCGATTACATATATCATAGTTGGGGATTTTTCGAAAAGATGCCGATAATTATGCTCAGAGCGTTTAATAGCTCTAATTTCCATTTCTTTTTCAGCAAGTTGTTCTTCGAGCTGTTTTATTGTCTGTTGATATTTATGTGCAGTATTTTGTGACATTGCCATTCTGAGCAAATTGCTCCTCCATGAGAGTCTAACCGTTGTAATCTTAAAATAAGTCGAGAATAAGATTAGCGCTACAGAGCATAACTAATTGACTTGTGATAATGTTATCTTAAGCAGATGTTCTATTTGACAATAATAACCTTAAGACCTGAACCGGCGTCAGTGTGTCATCGAGGACATCGTAACTGTGCATACGAAAGAATGTAAATTAACATTGACCCAAATCATAATTTTTCTAGAAATAGCCCCTAAAAAATTTAAAGGTAATTCGACCCAATTTAGAGATTTGATCCTGAAACTCTACCCCAAAAGCTAAAAAAATCGATAAGTGTTTTTAAGTGAGTAGCTTAAGATTACCATCCAGACAGATATCCCCCTCAAAGGAGGACTACTGAGTCCCGACATTTTTTCGCGTTCAATGGAGTTAGACCAAAGGTTATTAATGACTTGTAATCGCAGCAATAACAGAAATCTCAACCAACAATTCCTCCCTCGCCATATTTGCTTCTACACATGCACGATCAGGAGCATGACCTTCCGACACCCAGCTATCCTAAACTTCATTCATTTGGGCAAAATGATCCATGCATTTGATATAATTTATAGCTGAAAGTTTATGTTCTCTATCACTTCCAGCTTGCTTCAGAAACGAATCGACCCTTTCGAGCATTGTCTGGGTTTGTTCCTGGATATCTTTATTTGCATCTTCTGCAACCTGCCCACAAAGATAGACTATATTATTATGGATGACGATTCGGCTCATCCACTGTTTAGTCTCCATACGTCTAATTGTCATACTTTATTCTCTCATTCTTTAAACAATTTTCAGACTCAATCTTCTAGGATAGAAAGTGAACTAATAACCTCATTACTGCAAACTATCCCAAAGATCATTTGGCTTTTCATGTTTAACTTTCTAAAGTTGATCATACAATGCCTCTCATTATTACAAAGAGACTAAGATATTTCAATTGGTGAGCTTAGTTCAAGGAGATCATCCCATCTTTCGACCTTGTTCCTGAGCAGGTATTCTCCGCAACTAAACATTGAACTTGATACTGCCAATTCTAAGGTAAATCGTTTTGTCTTTCCCTAAAACATGAGGTGTTTCCTGTATCTTTAATGCGTGACCAAGCCCCTTAAACTCCCCTAAAGTGCAACACTCTGAATTATTGATAATTCCAAACAATCAAGACTGGAACAATCTTGAATATTATTCCTCGATTACTGAATCGAACGCTTCATGCATCTTCTTTGTATTCCAATCTCGGTAGCCTGTAGAATGAAAAACGATTTTGCCCTGTTTATCGATCAGAAAGGTTGTAGGAAGTCCAAATACTGAAAGCTTTTCACTGACTGTTCCCTCACTATCTAGCAGCACGCTAAATGAAAAATTGTTGCTCCGGATATAAGACTCAACATGCTGTTTAGATTCCCGTGTATTAACCATTAGAATCTTTAATCCTCCGTTCTGATATTTTTGTTGCAACTGATCCAGGGAAGGCATCTCCTTCCTACAGTAGCCTCACCATACTGCCCAAAAACCTATAAGCACAGCTGAACCACGATAGTCACCAAGACGTACAACATTCCCGTCTAGGTCAAAGAGAGAAAAATCAGAAACTGGAAGACGACTATTTATTGGTTGCAATTCTACCAGTGACTCGGTGAAAGTATCTAAGAACGATTGAATATGGTTCTTCCAGACAAAGTTCAGAGTAACTAAAGCGAGTAGTAGTATGAATAGTGATTTGGTTTTCATTGTTGTTTAAGTGCCTTACTCCATTATTTCAGCATCGGATGAGTGATATTATAGTGTCAGGCGTTGATATTGGCAGTATGAATCTCTTGAGAGTCAATTTCAGCACTGCAAGGTATTCATTTACGATATCAAGTTGTTGATTTACCTATATGGAGCTGGCAAAGGACATATATGATAAAAAATTTATTGGCCCGACGCGTCCACATAAAAGTGCGTCGAGCCATTAGTTACCTACTTTTTAGTAGCAAGACAAAAGGTCACTGATTTGGAACGGCACATATCAGAATCGGGAAGAACACTATCAAAGCATTCAACAGTACTAAAACCTGCAGATGAAATGATTGCACTTAGATCAATATGAGAAAAAGTATGTACCCAGAACCGATAAACTTCCGCTCCACCATCCTGATCAATGATAATATGCTGGTTCAAAGTCACATTTTGTTTTTCATAGTAAAATGACTCTGTGAGTGCCAGGTAAGGATGGTTCCTCCAGAAACCTTTTTCGACCAGCTCCCAATCCTTTGATGCTGATGTCATTACACCAGAATTTTCATTCAATACGTCAAAAACAAATGTTCCACCAGGCTTTAATGCACAATAAATGTTTCTAAGGAGGATATCCCGTTGGACAGGAGTCAGGACACCGAAGTCTTTGAATATCAACAAGATAAGATCATATCTATTTTCTTCTTCAAACTCAAAATAGTCTTGTTGCACATAATTGATATCTAACTTTTTCCTGTTGGCTGATTCCTTGGCATAATTGATAGAATTGTAAGAAAAATCCATGCCTGTAACAAGGTGTCCA
>Ga0209475_10002091_pt1 | contig 21411 bp, 20 predicted proteins | sample tdDd471_FD_187128 | JGI IMG/M metagenome (GOLD analysis project Ga0209475, IMG submission 187128) | Marine sediment microbial communities from the Atlantic coast under amendment with organic carbon and nitrate - tdDd47.1 (SPAdes)... | ecosystem: Environmental > Aquatic > Marine > Coastal >... | reverse complement strand
CGCTCCCGCCGCCGCGTCGCTGCGCATCAGCCGCAGCGACAGGGTGACGTTTCCGCGCGCAACCGCCTTGGCCAGATCCCCGCGCAGCGCCGCCTCCAGCCCCTCCAGCCAGTCCGGCACCCGCAGGCGCATGTCCAGCCCCTTGGCATTGACGCTGCGCAGTTCCCAGCCCCAGGAATAGTCGCCGCGTTCGCCCTTGGCCGAGGCAAATCCCGTCATCGATCTGATCATGCGCCGCGTCCCCCGAGTCCGCATTCGTTCGGTTTTCACGGCAAGTAATGGCAATGCGGCAGGCAGGGCAAGCCCTACGGCAGAGGTCGGCGGGTCGGGGTGATTAACCACCTATTAAGGAAAAGCTCCAAAATTGAGCGGAATTGTGGCAAGTTAACGGCGAAGTAACCACGCTGGCCGCTTGGTCGGCGAATCTGGAAACGCCCCGTGGCGGGTAGTGACGGCGAGTGGAGAGGACGGCAAAGATGCGGCGGACAGGTCTTCCCCCGACCGGGGATCACGGCGACGACAAGATCGTCGTTCTCGATCGCTTCCGCAGCGGCCGCAGCCTGTCGCCGCTGCGCCAGGCCGAGGCCTATTGGCTGGCGCTCGGTGACCCCGACGGCGACACCGGCACGGTGCCGCTTCGCAGCCAGATCGACCCGCGCGCGATCAGCAACATCCTCGGCCACTGCTTCATCCTGCAACGCATCGGACGGCGCACCGCCCGTTTCCGCCTGGCTGGTGAGCATCTCAACCATCTGGCCGGAATGGACCTGCGCGGCACCCCCTTCACCGCGCTGTTCGGCTACGATTTCCGGGCCGATGCCGGGGCGATCCTGCAACGGGTGTTTTCCGGCCCCTCCATTGCCGAATTGCGGCTGGACCGGCCTGCGTCGGCTGAGGGTCCGCTGATCGAGGGGCGGATGCTGCTGCTGCCGCTGGCCACCGAGGCGGGCGACGTGGCCCGCGCGCTGGGTGTGATGGTGGCCGACGCCGACAGGGTGCATCCGCCGGTGCGGTTCGACATTTCCAACAAGCTGCTGCGGCCGGTGGCGCGCGGCGCCGCCGTGTCAGCCCCGGCCCTGCCGGCAGAGCCCGGCCGCCAGGACGAACCGGGAATTGTCGAACCGGGATTTGCCGAACCCGGACCGGCCCCTCTCACCCAACCGCCCTATCTGCGGCTGGTGAAATAGCCCGGCCCTGGTTTCTGCCCCGACTCCGGCCTGACCTTCCCTGGCCTGACCTTCCGGATCAGCCGACGGCGCGGGCGACCCGTTCGCTCCGCAATGCGCTCAGCTCCTCGGCCACCAGAAAGGCCAGTTCGAGCGACTGGCTGGCGTTCAGCCGCGGATCGCAGGCAGTGTGATAGCGGTCCGACAGGTTCGCCTCGCTCACCGCGCGCACGCCGCCGGTGCATTCGGTCACGTCCTGGCCGGTCATCTCGAAATGCACCCCGCCGGGCACCGTGCCCTCTGCCGCATGCACGGCAAAGAATTCGCGCACCTCGCGCAGCACCGAATCAAAGGGCCGCGTCTTGTAGCCGGTCGAGGATTTGATCGTGTTGCCGTGCATCGGGTCGCAGACCCAGGTCACGTTGGCGCCCTCTTCGCGCACGGTCTTGATCAGGCGCGGCAGATGCTCGCCCACGCCGCCGGCGCCAAACCGCGCGATCAGCGTTAGCCGCCCGGCCTCATTGTCGGGGTTCAGCTTGTCCATCAACTGCTTGAGGTCTTCGGCGGTCATCGTCGGACCGCATTTCAGCCCGATCGGGTTCAGCACCCCGCGGCAGAACTCCACATGCGCGCCGTCCGGCTGGCGCGTGCGATCGCCGATCCAGATCAGGTGGCCGGAGCCCGCCAGCCATTTGCCGGAGGTCGAGTCGAGCCGCGTCAGCGCCTCCTCGTACTCCAGCAGCAGCGCCTCGTGGCTGGTGTAGAAATCCACCGTCTGCAGCGTGTGCGCGGTGTCGTTCTTGACCCCTGCGGCCTTCATGAAGTCCAGCGTATCGGTGATTCGGCTGGCCATCTCGCGATAGCGCTCGGATTTCTCGCCCTCGGTAAAGCTCAGCGTCCAGCTATGCACCTGGTTCACGTCGGCATAGCCGCCGGTGGAAAAGGCGCGCAGCAGGTTCAGCGTGGCGGCGGCCTGGGTATAGGCCTGCAACATCCGCGCCGGATCGGGAATCCGCGCCTCCGGCGTAAACGCCAGGTCATTGACGATGTCGCCGCGATAGCTGGGCAGTTCGACCCCCTCGACCACCTCGGTCGGCGCGCTGCGCGGCTTGGCGAACTGGCCGGCCATGCGGCCCACCTTGATCACCGGCACCTTGGCGCCATAGGTCAGCACCATCGCCATCTGCAGCATCACCTTGAAAGTGTCGCGGATCGCATCGGCGCTGAACTGCTCGAAGCTCTCGGCGCAATCGCCGCCCTGCAGCAGGAACGCCTCGCCGCGCGATGCCGCCCCCAATTGCTGTTTCAGGCGACGCGACTCGCCGGCAAAAACCAGCGGCGGATATTTCGCAAGCTGGGCCTCGACCGCGCCCAGGGCCGCGGCGTCGGTGTAATCGGGCATCTGCACGCGCGGCTTGGCGCGCCAGTCCGATCTGGTCCACTCGGTCATTGCTTTTTCTCCGCTTGGCGTATCAGGGGGACGTTATACAAAAGGCAGGGGCCAGAGGCCATATCCCTTTTGCGGCACTTGACGCCGCAAATAACGTCTGAGCAAGCTGTGGATCACCTCCGCCCCGGCTGGGGATTCGACGCGCAAACGGTTCGGGAACGCCACCATGACAGAGCAACGCGACGTTGTCGGCCAGGATCGCCAGGCGGGACGGCCGCGCCGTTTCGTCTTTGTGCTGCTGGACAATTTCACCCTGTTGTCCTTTGCCTCGGCGTTGGAAAGCCTGCGGATCGCCAACCGGATGGCGGGCACCCAGATCTATGACTGGCGCCTGATCGGCGAGGGCGGTGAGGAGAGCACCTGTTCGGCCGGCACCACCTTCAAGCTCGACGGCGATCTCGGCGAGTTGCAGCGCGACGACACCGTGCTGGTCTGCGGCGGCATCGAGGTGCAGAAATCCACCACCAAGAAGGTGCTGTCCTGGCTGCGGCGCGAGGCCCGCAAGGGGCTGGTGATGGGCGGACTCTGCACCGCCGGATACACGCTGGCCAAGGCCGGGCTGCTCGACGGCAAGAAGGCGACGATTCACTGGGAGAACGCCGACAGTTTCACCGAGGAATTCGACGAGGTGCACCTGACCAAGTCGGTCTTCGTGATCGACGGCAACCGGATCACCACCGCCGGCGGCACCTCGTCGATCGACCTGATGCTGAAACTGATCGCCAACGACCTGGGCGAGGACCTGGCCAACGCCGTCGCCGACCAGTTGATCTATTCCTCGATCCGCACCGATCAGGACACCCAGCGCCTGTCGGTGCCGACCCGGATCGGCGTGCGCCACCCCAAGCTGAGCCAGGTGATCCAGATGATGGAATCCAATATCGAGGAACCGATCAGCCCCTCGATCCTGGCGCGCGATGTCGGCATGTCGACCCGCCAGCTCGAGCGGCTGTTCCGGCGCTACCTCAACCGCTCGCCGAAACGCTATTACATGGAACTCAGGCTGCAAAAGGCGCGCAACCTGCTGATGCAGACCGACATGAGCGTGATCAACGTGGCGCTGGCCTGCGGCTTTGCCTCGCCGTCGCATTTCTCGAAATGCTACCGGGCGCATTACAACACCACGCCCTACCGCGAACGCGGGGCGCAGGCGGCGCGTCTGTCGATCTGACATCGGCGCCCGGGCCGATCGTACGAAACACCCCCGAAACTCCCCGATTTGAAATCGCCTGACACCGGTGCGTCAGCGTGCGGGCGTCAGCCGATAGATCGCCCCCTGCCCCTCGGAAACCACCCAGATCGACCCGTCCGGAGCCTCGGCCACATCGCGCACCCGGTCCGTCGCCTTCCCCGAAATCCGCTCGACCTCGCGCAGCGGATTGGCCTCCAGCCGGCTGATCATGTCGAACTTGAGTGATCCGACGAAGAAATCGCCGCGCCACTCGGGCCAGAGCCGCCCGGAATAGATCATCACGTCGGAGGGCGCGATCGAGGGATCCCAGAAAAACATCGGCTGCTCCATCCCGGGTTTCGCGCTGCCCTCGCCGATTTTCTCGCCCGAGTAGTGCCGCCCATAGGCGATCACCGGCCAGCCGTAGTTGGCGCCGCGCCGGATCCGGTTCACCTCGTCGCCGCCGCGCGCGCCGTGCTCGACCACCCAGAGCCGGCCCTGGCCATCCACCACCGCGCCCTGCGGATTGCGGTGGCCATAGGACCAGATCTCCGATTGCACGCCGGCCGCGCCGACAAAGGGGTTGTCACCCGGCACCGTGCCGTCGCGGTTGATCCGCAGGACGCTGCCGTTGTGATTGCCCCGGTCCTGCGCCGAGGGCCGGTCGCCGCGCTCGCCCAGGGTGACGAAGAGCGTGTCGTCCGCCGCCTCGACGATGCGGGAGCCGAAATGCCGTCCGCCACGGCTGCCCGGTGCGGCGGTGAAGATCGTGCGGACGTCGCGCAGCGCCCCGCCCCCGACATCCAGCCGCCCGACCGCAACCGCTGTGCCCGCCCCGCCGCCCGGCTCGGAGCGTGAAAAACTCAGGAAGACCGCGCGGCTGGTGGCAAAATCGCGCGGCACCATAACGTCGAGCAGCCCGCCCTGCCCGACCGCCGCGACCCTCGGCACGCCGCTGACCCGGCGCGCGGTCCCGTTCCGCACATGCAGCAACGCGCCGCCGCGTTCGGTCACGAGGTAGCCGCCTCCGGGCAGAAAGGCGATCGCCCAGGGCGCATCGAGGCCGGAAAGCACAAGCTCCGCCCGGACCGGCCCGGTGGAGGTTTCAAGCGTTTCGGCCTGCGCGCCGGCGCCGGTGAGCAGGCAGATCAGGACGTAGAACAGCAGGCGCATGGTCATTCCCCTTTGGCCCCCGACATCAAGGGTCATAGGGAAACTTAAGGCGGCCGCCGGCCGGGGAAACCCGCGTTCGCGGGAAAACAGGCCGGGTGACAATCCTTTAACGTTAGCGCTTTTCTTTTTGCCGCAGATTGCTAGGCTCGCTTCAGAACACATTGTTCCAACTTGGGAGTATAGACATGAAAAAACTGCTCATGGCCACTGCGGCCACCGCCCTGATGGCGGGGTCAGCCTTCGCGGCAAGCCACAGCAAGGAAGTCAAGATCGGCGTGATCCTGGGCTTCACCGGCCCGCTGGAATCGATCACGCCGGACATGGCGGCGGGCGCCGAGCTGGCGATGACCGAGGTAAACGAAGCCGGCACGCTGCTGGACGGCATGATGGTGACGCCGGTACGTGCCGACTCGACCTGTATCGACGCCGCCGCCGCCTCGGCCGCTGCCGAGCGCCTGATCACCTCAGACGGTGTCAAGGGCATCATGGGCGCAGACTGCTCGGGCGTGACCGGCGCAATCCTGTCGAACGTCGCGGTGCCTAACGGCATGGTGATGATCTCGCCCTCGGCAACCTCGCCGGCGCTGAGCCACCAGAACAACGAGGACAACGGTCTGTTTTTCCGCACCGCGCCGTCCGATGCGCGTCAGGGCGTGGTGATGACCGAGATCCTGATGGAAGAGGGCGTCAAGGAAGTGGCCGTCTCCTACGTCAACAACGACTATGGCAAGGGGTTGGCCGATAGCTTTCAGGCGGCTTTTGAGGCCGCTGGCGGTACCGTGACCCTCAGCGCCGCGCATGAAGACCAGAAAGCCGACTATTCGGCCGAGGTTGGCGCGCTGGCATCGGCAGGCGGCGAACGTCTGGTTGTGGCCGGCTATGTCGATGGCGGCGGCTCGGGCATCGTGCGCGCAGCCCTCGACACCGGCGCCTTCGATACCTTCCAGTTCGTCGACGGCATGGTCTCGGACACCCTGACCGCCAAGTTCAAGGGCGAGATCGACGGTTCCATGGGCCAGGTGCCGGGCACCGACAGCCCGGGTGCCGCGAACTTTGAAAAGATGGCCGGCGATGCCTTCAACCCCACCGGCCCCTTTGCCAAGGAAAGCTATGACGCCGCCGCGCTGATCATGCTGGCGATGCAGGCCGCCGGATCGACCGATCCGCAGGTCTACAAGGACAAGGTGATGGATGTGGCCAACGCGCCGGGTGAGCAGATCTTCCCGGGTGAGCTGGCCAAGGCGATCGAAATCCTGGCCGGTGGCGGCGACATCGACTATGTCGGCGCGACCGCGGTGGAACTGATCGGCCCGGGCGAAAGCGCCGGCAACTACCGTCAGATCACCTACAAGGACGGTGAGGAAGTCACCGTCAAGTTCCGTTGATCGACCAATCGGAAATCTGACCAAGATCAGCCCGGGTGCTCTTGCATCCGGGCTGTTCCAATGACAAATGCCGCAGCCAGAAAAAAATGCGGCCAGGGGGTTACATGATCGTCGTCGAAGACGTCCATAAACATTTCGGCGGGTTCCATGCGGTCGACGGGGCATCGCTGGAAATCGCGGAGGGGTCCATCACCGGGCTGATTGGCCCGAACGGGGCCGGAAAGACCACGCTGTTCAACGTCATTGCCGGTGTGCTGCCGCCGACCTCGGGTCGGGTCACCATGGCGGGCGAGGACATCACCGGCCTGCCGCCGCATGACCTGTTTCACAAGGGGCTGTTGCGGACCTTCCAGATCGCGCATGAGTTCTCCTCGATGAGCTGCCGCGAGAACCTGATGGTGGTTCCGGGTGCGCAATCGGGCGAGACCCTGTGGAACACGTGGTTCGGCCGCAAGCGCATCGCCGAAGAAGAGCGCGCGCTGGCCGCCCGGGCGGACGAGGTGCTTGAGTTCCTGACCATCGAACATCTGGCCGACCACAAGGCGGGCCAGGTCTCGGGCGGGCAGAAAAAGTTGCTGGAACTGGGCCGCACCATGATGGTGGACGCGCGCATCGTCTTTCTCGACGAGGTCGGCGCCGGGGTGAACCGCACCCTGCTGAACACCATCGGCGACGCCATCATCCGGCTGAACAAGGAACGCGGCTATACCTTCGTGGTAATCGAACACGACATGGATTTCATCGAACGCCTCTGCGACCCGGTGATCTGCATGGCCGAGGGCAAGGTGCTGGCCGAGGGGACGCTGGCCGAGATCAAGGCCAACGAACATGTGATCGAGGCCTATCTCGGCACCGGTCTCAAGAACAAGGAAAAGGTCAGCGCCTGAAACGCGGGTCGTACCGGGCAAAATAGGCCGAAAAGAGAACGTGACAGACCGTTCCGATGGGGAAGCAAATGACAGCACACCAAAACCGCAGGGAACGCGGATGAGCGGCGGGAATTACGACGACCGCGGCAACAAGGACGCCAGCATCACCAACCCGAAGGGGCGTGGAGAGCTGAGCGCGCGTCCCGGCACCGGCCAGGTAATGGAGACCGCAAGCGCCTTTCTGATCGGCGACAGCATGACCGGCGGATACGGCAAGGGCCCCGATATCCTGCACGATTGCACCATCGCCGTGAACCCGGGCGAGATCGCGGTGATCGTTGGCCCCAACGGCGCCGGCAAGTCGACCGCGATGAAGGCGGTGTTCGGCATGCTCGACCTGCGCCAGGGATCGGTGCGGCTGGACGGAGAGGATATCACCGCCCTTTCGCCGCAGGACCGGGTGGTCAGGGGCATGGGCTTCGTGCCGCAGACCAACAATATCTTCACCTCGCTGACGGTCGAAGAAAACCTCGAGATGGGGGCCTTTATCCGCCGCGACGATTTCCGCGAGACGATGGCGCAAATCTACGACCTGTTCCCGATCCTGAAGGACAAGCGCAACCAGGCTGCAGGCGAGCTTTCGGGCGGGCAGCGCCAGCAGGTCGCCGTGGGCCGGGCGCTGATGACCCAGCCCAAGGTGCTGATGCTCGACGAACCCACCGCCGGCGTCAGCCCGATCGTGATGGACGAGCTTTTCGACCGCATCATCGAGGTCAGCCGCACCGGTATCCCGATCCTGATGGTCGAGCAGAACGCGCGGCAGGCGCTGGAGATCGCCGACAAGGGGTATGTTCTGGTGCAGGGGAGCAATGCCTATGCCGGAACCGGCAAGGAACTGCTGGCCGATCCCGAAGTGCGCAAATCCTTCCTGGGGGGCTGAGACATGGATTTCCTGAACGCCATCGTGGCGCTGTCCAACTTCGTCCTGGTCCCGGCCATCGCCTATGGCTCGCAACTCGCGCTCGGGGCGCTGGGGGTCACGCTGATCTACGGCATCCTGCGGTTCTCCAACTTCGCCCATGGCGATACCATGGCGTTTGGCACAATGGTGGTGGTCCTGGTCACCTGGTGGTTCCAGTCGATGGGGATCAGTTTCGGACCGCTGCCCACCGCGCTTCTTGCCCTGCCGTTGGGAATCCTGGGCTGCATGGCGCTGTTGCTGGTCACCGACCGGATGGTCTATCATTTCTATCGCGCGCAGAAGGCGAAGCCGGTGATCCTGGTGATCGTGTCGATGGGGGTGATGTTCATCCTCAACGGGCTGGTCCGCTTCATCATCGGCCCCGATGAACAGAGGTTCGCCGACGGCGAACGCTTCATCATCTCGGCCCGCGATTTCAAGGAGATGACCGGGCTGCGCGAGGGGCTCGCGATCAAGAGCACGCAGGGCATTACCGTGATCGTCGCGGTGATCGCGGTGGCGCTTTTGTTCTGGTTCCTGAACCGCACCCGCACCGGCAAGTCGATGCGCGCCTATTCCGACAACGAGGATTTGGCGCTGCTCTCGGGGATCAACCCCGAGCGCGTGGTGATGTACACCTGGTTGATCGTGGCGGCCTTGGCCACCGTGGCGGGCACGCTTTACGGGCTCGACAAGTCGTTCAAGCCCTTCGTCTACTTCCAACTGCTGCTGCCGATCTTCGCCTCGGCCATCGTCGGCGGGTTGGGCAGCCCGCTGGGCGCCATCGCCGGAGGTTTCGTCATCGCCTTTTCCGAGGTGACCATCACCTACGCGTGGAAAAAGGTGCTGGGCTACCTGATGCCCGAGGGGCTTGAACCCGACGGGCTGGTCCAGCTTCTGAGCACCGACTACAAGTTCGCGGTCAGCTTCGTCATCCTGTTGATCGTACTGCTGTTCCGGCCCACGGGCCTCTTCAGGGGGAAATCGGTATGAGCGCCGCCGTGAAAAACACCGTGCTGTTCGCCCTCGTCGGCGGGCTGATCCTGCTGACCGGGTTCATGCAAAGCTGGAACTCGGCGTTGTTGATCCTGAACATGGGGCTGATCTCGGCGATCATGGCGATCGGGGTAAACCTGCAATGGGGCTTTGCCGGGCTGTTCAACGTCGGCGTCATGGGCTTCGTGGCGCTTGGCGGTCTGGCGGTCGTGCTGGTCTCGGCCGATCCGGTGGGCGAGGCCTGGGCCGCGGGCGGCACGCGCGTCCTGCTGGGGCTGTTGCTGGGCGCGGCGACCGTGGTGGCCGCAGTTCTGGTCAACACGAGGATGCCCAGGGGCCGCGCCCGGGCGATCGCGACGCTGGCGATCCTGATCGGCGGCTTCTTTGTCTATCGCGGGGTGTTCGATCCCGGCGTGGAAGCGGTGGAAAAGGTCAACCCGGCCGGCACCGGCTTTCTCGGCGGGTTGGGGTTGCCGGTGCTGCTGGCCTGGCCTGCGGGCGGGCTGCTGGCCGCAGGTGCCGCCTGGCTGATCGGCAAGACGGCGCTGGGGCTGCGGTCGGACTACCTGGCCATTGCCACCCTGGGCATTGCCGAGATCATCATCGCGGTGATGAAGAACGAGGACTGGCTGGCGCGCGGGGTCAAGAACGTGGTCGGCCTGTCCCGCCCGGTCCCTTACGAGATCGATCTGCAGAACGATCCCGGCTTCGTCGACTCCGCGATCGGTCTCGGTTTCGACCCGGTCACCGCCTCGACACTCTACGTCAAGGTTGGCTATTCGGCGCTGTTCCTGGTGGTTCTCGTCATCCTGCTGTGGATGGCGCAAATGGCGCTGAAATCCCCCTGGGGCCGGATGATGCGCGCCATCCGCGATAGCGAGGTCGCGGCGGAGGCGATGGGCAAGGACGTGACCCGCAGGCATCTTCAGGTCTTTGTTCTGGGCTCGGCGATCTGCGGCATCGCGGGGGCGATGATGACCACGCTTGACGGTCAGCTGACGCCGGGCACCTACCAGCCTTTGCGCTTTACCTTTCTGATCTGGGTGATGGTCATCGTCGGCGGGTCCGGCAACAACTTCGGCGCGGTGCTGGGCGGGTTCCTGATCTGGCTGCTCTGGGTACAAGTCGAACCGATCGGGCAGTTCCTGATGGACGTCATCACCTCGGGCATGGCCGAAGACAGCGCCCTGCGCAGCCATCTTCTGGGCAGCGCCGCGCATATGCGCCTGCTCACCATGGGGCTGCTGCTGCTGCTGGTGTTGCGGTTCAGTCCAAGGGGGCTGATCCCGGAAAAGTGACCCGCGCGGCGGTGCGGCCCGGTCCGGCCGCACCGGAAAGACGCGGCCCGGCCGGTCAGCGCCCCCGGAACAGCCCGCCGAGGATGCCGCGCACGATGCGGCGGCCGGTGGTGCCCTTCAGCTCCTTGATCACCGCCTCGGAGAGGGCCGAGCCGAAACTGTCCTTCTGCCGGCGTTGCGGCTGTGCGGTGGACCGGCCCACCCGGCTGCCGGAAAAGCGGCGGGCGGTGTTGAACTCCCGCGCGACCGGGTCCGGCGCCGCCTCGGCCTGCGCTTCGGCCTCGGCGGCCTCTCCTGCGGCGGCCTCGGCCCGCTGGGCGAGGATCTCATAGGCCGAGCGGCGGTCCAGTGCGGTGTCGTATTTTCCCGCCAGGTCCGAGGTTGTCTGGAGCTTGGCCCGTTCGGCCGCCGTGATCGGGCCAAGCTGAGACGACGGCGGCCGGATCAAGGTCCGCTCGACGATGCCCGGCGCGCCCTTTGCCTCGAGCATCGAGGTGACAGCCTCGCCGACGCCGACCTCGCGGATCGCCGCCTCGGTGTCAAAGCGCGGATTCTCGCGGTAAGTCTCGGCGGCCAGGCGCAGGTTCTTGCGGTCGCGCGCGGTGAAGGCGCGCAGCGCGTGCTGCACCCGGTTGCCGAGCTGGCCGAGGATATCCTCGGGGATGTCCGCCGGGTGCTGGGTGACGAAATAGACGCCGACCCCCTTGGACCGGATCAGGCGGGCCACCTGCTCGACCTTGTCGACCAGCGCCTTGGGTGAGTCGTCGAACAGCAGATGCGCCTCGTCGAAAAAGAACACCAGCTTGGGTTTGTCCGGGTCGCCGACCTCGGGCAGCTCCTCGAACAATTCGCTGAGCAGCCAGAGCAGGCAGGTGGCATAAAGGCCGGGCGCCGCCATCAGCTTGTCGGCGGCGAGGATATTGATCCTTCCCTGCCCCAGGTCATCGGTGCGCATCAGGTCCGACAGCTCCAGCGCCGGTTCACCGAACAGCTTGTCCGCGCCCTGGTTCTCGATCACCAGCAGGCGGCGCTGGATCGCCCCGACCGAGGCGATGGAGACGTTGCCATAGCGCAGCGACAGCGTGGCGCGGTTTTCTCCGATCCAGGTCAGCAGCGCCTGCAGATCCTTGAGATCCAGCAGCGGCAGCCCCTCTTCGTCGGACAGCCGGAAGGCGATGTTGAGAATGCCCTCCTGCGCGTCGGTCAGTTCCAGCAGCCGCGCCAGCAGCAGCGGCCCCATCTCGGCCACGGTGGTGCGCAGCGGGTGGCCCTGGTCGCCGAAGATGTCCCAGAAGGTGACCGGGAAGGCGCCATAGGTGTAATCGCCGAAGCCGATCTTCTCCGCGCGCGACTGGAACGCCTCGTGCAGCTTGAACCCCGGCGACCCGGATTTCGCCAGCCCCGAGAGATCCCCCTTCACGTCCGACAGCACCACCGGCACCCCGGCGGCCGAGAATCCCTCGGCCAGGATTTGCAGCGTAACGGTCTTGCCGGTGCCCGTGGCCCCGGCGATCAGACCGTGCCGATTGGCGTACTTCAGCGCCAGCCCCTGCCGGGAGGCATATTCGACCCCGCCGCCGCCCAGAAAGATCTTGCCGTCCAGATCGCTCATCATCCGATGCCTCGCCCCGCGTCGGCAATCGCCGACCATAGAATATTAACGCCTTACCCGAATACTGTGTTCCGGCCTGCGCGGCAACGCGGCGCAGGGCGATCTTTCCTCCCTGTTGGACTGGCCGCGCCCGAAGGGGCGCGGTCCTTTTTCCGCGGGTGACCAAAATAGGGGCAGACGCCAACCTGATCCGGGCCTTTGGGCAGGGAAGTTGCCTTTGCTGTTGACCGGGCTGCGCCCCTTTCGTAACGTCACGTTATAAAACTAAGTCGGCCGGTCCGACGGGGAGAAAACGCATTGCGGAAAAGGGGGCTGTTTCAGCCCCCTTTTTTGCGGGCGACAATCGGAACATTTCCGCGCGTTGCGGTCAAAGGCCGCTGACACTTGTCCGGCTCCGTGTTAAAGCGGCCGCAACCAGCCACCATGGATAATGGGATTACAAATGTTCAAGACCCTGACCTCTCTCTCCGTGATCGCACTGACGGCCCTGGTCGTCCCCGCGACGGCGCAGGACACCGACAGTGAAAAGCCCGCCTCCGACCAGTTGCTGGACCTGGGGCAGCCGGCCGATGCGAACCCGCAACTCGGATCGCGGTATTCCAAGGAAAAGGTCGGCGATTGGGATCTGGCCTGCATCAAGACCGAGGGCGAATCCGACCCCTGCTCGCTGCTGCAGATTCTGAACGACGACAAGGGCAACCCGATGGCCGAATTCTCGCTGTTCCGGATCGAGGGCCAGGGCCAGGCGGTCGCCGGTGCAACCATCATCGTTCCGCTTGAGACCCTGTTGCCGGCACAGTTGACCCTTTCGGTCGATAACGCCCCGGGCAAGCGCTATAGCTATTCCTTCTGCAACCCCTACGGCTGTGTCGCGCAGATCGGTCTGACCGAGGAAGATATCGCCGCCTTCAAGCGCGGCAAGACAGCGACGTTGTCGCTGGTGCCGGCGCCGGCCCCGGATCAACTGGTGACGCTGAACCTGTCACTGAGCGGGTTCACCGCCGGTTTCGACAAGGTGGATGTGGTCAGCGACAAGTAATCCGGACCGAACCGCCAAGGATGCCGTCGGGCCCGTGCCCGGCGGTTCGCGTTCAGACCCGCCGCAGCGCCAGCACGGCGTTGAGCCCGCCGAAGGCAAAGGCGTTCGACAAGGCGACCTCGACCCGGGCCTCGCGCGCGTCGTTCGGCACCACGTCGAGCGCGCATTCCGGGTCCGGTTCCTCGTAACCGATGGTGGGGGCGATCACCCCGTCGCGCAGCGCCATGATGCAGGCCAGCAATTCCACCGCGCCGGTGCCGCCGATCAGGTGGCCGTGCATCGACTTGGTCGAGGAAATCATCAGGTCGTCCGCATGCGGCCCGAACACGTCGGCCACCGCCGCGCATTCGGTCTTGTCGTTGGCCAAGGTGCCGGTGCCATGGGCGTTGATATAGCCGACCTCGTCAGGGCTGATGCGGGCATCGGCCAGCGCGCCGGCCATCGCCCGCGCCGCGCCCTGTTTCGATGGCATCACGATGTCGGAGGCATCCGAGGTCATGGCAAAACCCACCACCTCGCACAGGATCTCGGCGCCGCGTTTGCGGGCGTGCTCGTATTCCTCGAAAACGAAAACCCCGGCGCCCTCGCCCTGGACCATGCCGTTGCGGTTGGCGCTGAACGGGCGGCAGGCATCCTTGGACATCACCCGCAACCCCTCCCAGGCCTTGACGCCGCCAAAGCACAGCATCGATTCCGACCCGCCGGTGATCATCGCCGGCGCGGCGCCGGACCGCACCAGTTGGAACGCCAGCGACATGGCGTGGTTCGACGAGGCACAGGCGGTCGAGACGGTAAAGCTCGGCCCCTTGAGGTTGTATTTCATCGAAACGTGGCTGGCTGCCGCATTGTTCATCAGCTTTGGCACGACAAAGGGATGCACCCGGTTCTTGCCATCCTCGTAGACCGAGCGATAGTTGTCGTCCCAGGTCGAAACGCCGCCCCCGGCGGTGCCCAGAACCACGCCTGCGCGCGCGGAAAGATCGCCGTGAAACTCCATCCCCGCCTGGGTGATCGCCTCTTCGGCCGCGGCCAGGGTGAACTGGGTGAACCGATCGTAAAGCGTCATCTGCTGGCGGTTGAAACGGCCTTCGGTCTCGAACCCGCGCACCTGGCCGCCGATCTGGATCGCCAGCCGCTCCACATCGCGGAATTCCAGCGGGCCGATGCCGCAGCGCCCCTCGCGCATGGCCTCCAGAGTTTCGGGGACCGACTGGCCCAGGGCGTTGATGGTGCCGGCCCCGGTGATGACAACGCGTTTCATGTGGTCAGGCCTGCTCTGGTTGCATCAGGATTTTTCGGCAACCAGCTTTTCGATCCCGGTGATGATCGCGCCGACATTGGTGATGTCGAAGTCGCTTTGCGTGGGTTCGTTGGCATTGAAGGGGATCGTGATGTCGAACTCCTCTTCGATGGCAAAGATGCTTTCGACCAGGCCCAGACTATCGATGCCCAGGCTCTCGAGCGTGCTGTCCGCCGTCACGTCGGAGGGCTCCAGCACGGCCTGCTCGGCGATGATGGCGATGACCTTGTCGCGAATGCTCATTGGCGCTCTCTGATCTGATGTTCCTGAGGTGATTTACTCGCTCGAACCAAATTTGGAAACAGCCTTTTTCAAGGCCGCGACATCCCGCATGAGGCGCGGCAGGCGGCGCTGCGCCTTGTAGATCTCGGTCTGGGCATCCATCTTGACGCCCGGATACCCCATAATAACGCGCCCGGCCGGCACGTTGGACAGGATCTTGGTGCCGCCGGCGGCGATCACCCCGTCGCCGATGAAGATGTTGTCGACCACGCCGGTCTGGCCACCGAGGACAACGTTGTTGCCGATCTCGACCGAGCCGGAAATACCGGTCTGTCCGGCGAAAAGGCAATCGCGCCCGGTGCGCACATTGTGACCGACGTGCACGAGGTTATCCAGCTTGCAGCCGTCGCCGATCTCGGTGGGACGTATGGTGCCGGAATCGATCGTGGCATTCGCCCCCACCTCGACATCGTCGCCGATGCGCACAGACCCCAGAGAATGGATGCGCAGCCAGCTCTGCGCCTTGGCGTCGCCCTGATCGCCCATGGTCTTGCGCACGTTCTCGGCGCCCGACACCTCCGGCGTGACGAAGGAGAACCCGTCCGAGCCGATCCGCGCGCCCGGCTGGGCAATGAACCTTGCGCCGATCTTCACCCTTGCGCCGATGCTGACCATCTCGCGCAGGACGGCGTTTTCCCCCAGTTCGACATCGGTGCCGACGTAGCAATGCGGCCCGATCACCGAACCTGCACCGATCTTTGCCCCGGCGCCGATGATGGCCAGCGGCCCGACACTGACGCCGATGCCGATCTCTGCGCCTGGGTCGATCACCGCCGTGGGATGGATGCCGGTGCCAAAGCCCTGCCCCGGATCCATCATCCCGGTCAGCCCCGACATCGCCATGCGCGGGCGCGGCGCAAGGATCGCGGCCGCCAACCCCATCGCCTGCCAGTCGGCCCCGTCCCACAGCATCGCCGCGCGGGCCCGCCCCTTGCCCATGTCCTCGGCGTATTTCGGCGCCATCGCGAGGGCGAGGTCATCGGGGCCCGCGGTGCCCGGTTCAGCGGCGCGGCGGATCGTCAATGACAGCTCGCCCCGGGCCTCAAGACCCAGGGCGTGCGCGATTTCTTCGATGGTGTAGCTCATTGTGGGTCCTGCCAAACGGTTTGGACCCAGTGCTTACCCCTGAACCGATCCCAGGGCCACCCCCGCCTGCTGCAGCGCGCTCCAGATCTTGGCGTCCCGGCCATAGACATCGCGGCGAAACTCGGCCCGGCCGCGGTCGCTGGTGAACGCGGTGCGGTAGATGATATGCACCGGCACGTGCTGCTCCAGTTCGACCTTGGTTTCACGCCCGGTCTTCAGGATCGAATGGAACAGACCGCGCGGATCGTCCGATTGCGCTGCCAGCAGCGCATAGGCGAAATCGAACGGATCGGCCAGGCGGATGCAGCCATGCGAAAAGGCTCGCACCTCGCGCTTGAACAGGTGCTTTTGCGGCGTGTCGTGCAGGTAGATGTTGTAGCGGTTGGGGAACATGAACTTCACCAGGCCCAGCGCGTTGCGGGTCCCCGGCGGCTGACGCATGTCGAAGGGGAACGACTGCGAGCTGTATTGAGAGAAATCGGCATTGGCCCGGTTCACCCGGCGCCCGCGGCTGTCGGTGATGATCAGATGGCCGGCGGCCCCGGGGTTGTTGCGTAGTGCCGGCAGGTATTCCTTGACGATGATCGAGCGTGGCACATGCCAGCTCGGGTTGATGATCATGTGCTCCATCTCGTCCGAGAACTCGGGGCTGCGCCGGTCATGCACGTTCATGCCCACCACCGAGCGGGTCTTGAACGTCACCCGCCCGTGGTCGATGATCTTGGCGGTGAAATCGGTCTGGTTCACCAGGATGTGGCGGTCGCCGCGCTCGTGGTTCAGCCAGCGTTCGCGTTCCATCGCCACCACGATCGACTTCAGCCGCTCCGCCGCGGGCTTGTTGATCTCGCTCAGGGTGCCGTCGCCGGTCACGCCGTCGGCCTCCAGACCATGAGCAAGCTGGAACCGGCGCACCGCCTCTTCCATCGCCCGATCAAAGGTGCGCGTGGCGCTGCGGTCCAGGTATCCCATCGCCACCAGCCGGTTGCGCAGCGCGATCACCGCGGCGCCCTGGTCGCCCGGCTCGATCTTGCCACCCGGCACGGTGGGTCCCCAACCACCCCGTGCGATCAGCCGCTCGTAGCGCAGCTTCTCCTTCATCAGCGCGCGGTACTCGGCCGTCACCGGCGGCAGCGCGCGCAGATAGGCCAGTGGCGCGGTTTCGGAAAACTCGGTCAGGTACCCCTTGCGGTCGTGCAGCGGCACCTCGCGTTTGATGTCGTCGTCAATCTTCGAGGGCGTCAGCAGCCCGGTCTGCACATCCTTGGCATAGGTCACGAAGGCCCGGCTCAGCGCGACCTCGACCCGGGCCAGATCGCGGGTTGTACGCACCGCGGCCATCTGCGCCTTCAGTTGCGCGACCCCGTAGCGCGCCTCTGGCAGCCCGTGCACGGAGGCTCCGGACAGCACGTCCAGCAACGCCGCCCGCTGGGCGCGGGCTGGTTCGCCCTCGGCGGTCCAGAGCGGTTGATAGTCACGCTCCCGATAAAAGGCGGCAACGGCATCGTCGGCCGAGGCAGCCTCGGCCACGGATTGCTTGAACGCGGTGACCTGGGCCCGCGCTGGAGAGGCCAGCGAAAGCCCAAGTACGCAGGCTGCCGCCAGCAGCGGGACATGGAGTGAAAACCGGATGGTCGATATCATTTTGGGCATTCCTGAGCAGCTCGGAAAAATCTCTGATTAATCAGTGTATTTTGAGTGTTTTCGCGCCGATGTGCAATGTCCATTCACAATTCTTTCAGGTGCCGTTCCCGTCCGGCGGTGAGGTTTCGATGCATCGTTTGCCGGATTTCGCGGCGGCGAAGCGACGATACCACGGGACAAACAAAGGATTTGCGCAGAATTTTGCCGAAAATTCCCCCTATGACAGCCTTGAAACAATCCGTGCTTGGCAGGCGATTCGTCCTGTGGCATGCAGTTGGCATCTGGGGATGGACGAAAATCGCGCGTGTAACATCACGCATAGGCAGGACGACAAGCGTACGGGACAACGCAAACCAATGGCAGATACGAACGGATCGGGTCTAACCCGGCGCTCTCTTTTGGGCGCTTTCGCGGCAACCGCTCTGGCAGCGGCTCCCACATATTCGAACGCAGCGGGCTTTCTTCGCGGAGGCGGCGACATTCGCCGGCTGCGGATGTATTCCGGCCGCACTGGCGAACGGATCGACATGATCTACTGGATCGACGGCGACTACATCAAGGACGCGGTCAAGGAGATCCATTACTTCATGCGCGACTGGCGCACCGATCAGATCAAGTCGATCGATCTGCGCACGCTGGACATCATGGCGGCCTCGCACAACCTTCTCGACGTGCATGAGCCCTACATGCTGCTGTCGGGCTATCGCAGCCCGCAGACCAACGCCATGCTGCGCAGCCGGTCGCGCGGGGTGGCCAAGAACTCGCTGCATATGAAGGGACAGGCGGCCGATCTGCGACTGGCCTCGCGCAGCGTGAACCAGATGGCCCAGGCGGCGCTGGCCTGCCACGCCGGCGGCGTGGGCCGCTACTCGCGCTCGAACTTCGTACATATGGATTGCGGCGTGGTCCGCAGCTGGGGCGGCTGATCGCGCCGCGCGCGCCCAGCGGCCATTCAGATCCGGTCCCGGTCCGGCCCCCGCCTCTTCGCGGGGGCTTTTTCTCGTCCGTGAAGGGGGTGAGGAAGCGGCCCTTTACGAGGCTGCCCGCGACGTCGTAGAGAGGCAGCCAGCCACCCGCCGGAAGACACCACCAGCAGACAGGACGCCGCCCATGACCGCGATCCGCACCCTGACGACCCGCCTGTGTTTGCTGGCCTGCGCCGCGCCGGCCGCCGCGCAGGAGGGGGCGATCGGAGCCACCGCCCCGCTGTTCGGCGCATCGGACACCTCCTCCTATCCCGCTCCGGCGGTCTCGGCGTCGCCGCTGCCGCGTTTCCTGGCCGATGGCGGGCCGGTGATCTGGGCGATTGCCGCGCTCTCGGTGATCACCCTGGCGATCATCCTGTGGAAAACCTGGCAACTCGCCCGCGCCGGCGCCTGGCGCAAGGGGCGTGCGCGCGACGCGGTGGCGGCCTTTGAACGCGGCGACAGTGCCGCCGCCGCGACGATCCTGACCCGGCGCGGCGGGCCGCGCTGCACCGTGGTTCGCGCCGCCATCGACGCCCGCGCGGGCAAACCCGACGCGCTGGCGCGCGAGGACACGCTGCGGGTGGCGCGCAACGAGTTGGCCGAGGCCGCGACCGGCCTGCGCGCGCTCGAGCTGATCGCCACAATCGCGCCGCTGCTGGGTCTGCTCGGCACCGTTCTGGGCATGATCGCGGCGTTTCAGGCCTTGCAGGAAAGCGGTGCGCGCGCCGATCCCTCGCAGCTTGCCGGCGGCATCTGGGAGGCGCTTCTGACCACCGCCGCCGGCATGGCCGTCGCGATCCCGGCCTCGGCGGCGCTGACCTGGTTCGAGGCGGTGATCGACCGCATGCGCCGCGATATCGAGGACGCGGTGACGCGGATTTTCGTGGCGCCCGCGCCCGAGGCCATCGGCGCCGCCCGGGCCGCCGAATAGCCATGCAGGGCCTCGCGCCGATCCGCCGCCGCCGGCGCCCCAGCCTGACACCGATGATCGACGTGGTGTTCCTGCTGCTGGTCTTCTTCATGCTGGCCTCGCGCTTCGGCGTCGAACAGGTGATGCCGCTGCCCCTGGGTGGCGGTGCCGCCGCCTATTCCGGCCCCCCCCGCCTTGTCGATATCGGCCCCGATGGTCTCTGGCTGAACGGGCGTGTCACCGCGCCAGAGGCTCTGGTCATGGCCCTGGCGCCGATGGTGGAGGCGCCCTCGGACACCATCGTCCTGCGTGCCCGGGACGGCGCCGCCCTGCAAGAGGTCGTTTCCGTCGCCGACCGGCTGCGCGCGGCGGGCTATACCACCCTCGTCCTGGTGGAGTAGCCGCATGCAGATCCCCACCCCCCGCCAAAGACCGCGCGGCGAATCCGTGGTGCCGATGATCAACGTCGTTTTCCTGCTGCTGGTCTTCTTCCTGATGACCTCGCAGATCGCGCCGCCCGACCCGGTCGAGATCACGCCGCCGCAGGCGGCGCAGGGCGCGCCGGTGGATCACGGCACGCGGCTGTTCCTCGGCCTGGACGAGGTCGCACGGATGAACGGGTTGAGTGGCGATGCCGCGCTGAGGGCGCTGGCGGCGCGCGATGCCGGGGCCGGTCCGGTCATCCTCGCCGCCGACGCGCGGGTGCCGGCGGCGACGGTGGCCCGGCTGATGCGGCGGATGGCGACCCTGGGCATCGCCCGGATCGAGCTTTCGGTGCTGCCGGAATGAGCGGATTGGCGGAAAAGGCGCTGTTCGGCGCGCTGGCGGCCGGGTTGCATGTTCTCGCCTTCGCATCGGTGCCCGGTGGCGGCGCGGAGTCCCGCGGCGCGGAGGGCGAACAACTCGTCAGCCTGCAGGGGGCGACACCGCGGCTTTCGGCAATGGTCTCGGACTGGAGCGCGCCGCCGGAGGTCGCCCGCGACCCGCAAGTCGCGGCGCTGGTGCCGCCCCCGGACCGCGCGCCGGCAATGGACCCGCCGCAGGTCGACCGCGTTAACCGGCCTGCCGTGCCTGTTGCGCGCCCGAACATGCCCCGCGTGGCGGTCGCCCCGAGCTCCGTACCGCAGACCTTGCCGCGCCCGGCCCTGCCTGAGGCGCCGGCGCTGCTGCCCGCTCCGTCACCTGGCGGCGCGTCGGCATCGGCGCAAGTGGCCCCTGCCCCGCCTGCCGTCCCGCGACCGACCGCGACCGGCAAACCCGATGCACCGGCCGCCCCTTCCCCCCCGGACCTGGCCCGGGTGACCGAACCCGCCGCTGCGCCCGCCCCGGCTAAACCCAAGGCCCGGCCGCAGCGGCAGGCCCGGGAAAGCTCGGCGGCGGCCCCGGCGCAACGGGCATCGGGCAGTGGCGGCGCGGCGCAGGCGGGAATCGGCGGGCGTGCAGAGACCGCGACCCTGAGAGCGGGCCAGCGCCGCAGCCTGATGGCATCCTGGGGCGCCGGGATTCGCACCCGGATCGAGCGCCGGAAACAACAGCCGCGCGGGTTGCACGGTGGCGGCCGCGTGGTGCTGGATCTTCAGGTCGGCCGAACCGGCGAGTTGCGCGCCGTGGCCGTGCGCCAAAGCTCGGGCAATGCGGATCTCGACGCGGCGGCGCTGCGGGCGGTGCGCCGCGCCGGCCGCTTTCCGGCCGCACCCGAGGGGCTGACCGATCCGGTCTATCGGTTCTCGCTTCCGATCCGTTTCAATCGCTGACCGGGGGGGCATCGGAGCGCAGGCTGCTCAGCAGATCCGGTTCAAGATCCAGGTGCCTCTGGGCAATCTCCAGCAGCGAGTCCTCCAGTTGCGGCGGCCCCAGGTCCAGATCCCGCGACAGCACGTCGAGGATGGTTCGAAGCGCGTCGATGCGGGCGAATTTCTTCTGGTTCGCCGGGATCACCGTCCAGGGCGCATGGCTGGTCGAGGTCTTTTCGAACATCTCGTTGGTCGCCGCCGCGTGATCCTCCCAATGGGCACGGTTGCGGAAATCTTCATAGGACAGCTTCCAGCGTTTCATCGGATTGCGCAGCCGTTCCTCGAACCGCTTGGCCTGCTCTTTCGGAGAG
>Ga0209475_10002090_pt1 | contig 21425 bp, 17 predicted proteins | sample tdDd471_FD_187128 | JGI IMG/M metagenome (GOLD analysis project Ga0209475, IMG submission 187128) | Marine sediment microbial communities from the Atlantic coast under amendment with organic carbon and nitrate - tdDd47.1 (SPAdes)... | ecosystem: Environmental > Aquatic > Marine > Coastal >... | reverse complement strand
CAATGACCACAGCTGACGGCATAACTTACGATAATTCAAACACATACTTTGGCATAGGAACAGGGAGTCCATCATATCCAATGGATGTATCCAATGGCGTAATAAGTTCAGGTTCAAACGGCACAGACGGTGGGTTAAGATTATATAGCGAGCAAGGAGGAACAGATTATGACTTATTTTTTGCACCAAACCCAGCGATGACCCAATCAACAACATATACCTTCCCAATCGATGACGGCGATGCAAATGAGTTCTTGCAGACAGACGGAAGTGGAAACTTAAGTTGGGAGATACCAACCTTAGATGCCTCAAACATTACAATAAACAATGGAACCGACGGCGGTTTGATGTATAATAATTCCGGCACAATGAATAATGCAGACGGAATATTCTACGATAATTCCACATCATTCTTTGGAGCAGGAGTTGACCCACCAGAAAGTTCATTACACGGAAGCGGAACAGTTACAGCTGGTACAACAAGCAATCAAGGAGCATTAGTATTACATGATGGTAATGGACAAAAATTAACAGTATATCCAGGTGATATGACATCAGATGTGAGTTTAGTATTTCCATTAGATGATGGCGATGCAAATGAATTCCTACAAACAGATGGAAGTGGTAATTTAAGTTGGGCAGAGCCAACAATAGATGCATCTAACATAACAGTGAATACTGGCACAGACGGCGGTATAATGTATAATAATTCAGGCACCATGACAAGTGCAACAGGCATAGTGTATAACAACTCGAATAGTTATTTAGGTGTTGGAGTATCTCCACCAGAGAGTTCATTACACGGAAGTGGAACGATAACAGCAGGTACAACTTCAAACCAAGGAGCCTTGGTATTACATGACGGAAATGGAGAAAAACTTACAATATATCCTGCAGATATGACATCAGATGTAAGTCTATTTTTACCAGCTGATGATGGCACTGCTAACCAAGTACTTACAACTGATGGTAGTGGAAATTTAACATGGGAAGATGCAGCAGGTGGTGATGTTTCTGGCTCAGGCTCAGCAAATCAAATGGCTTTCTGGGAGACATCTTCTACTTTAGGCGGAACTGGATTATACTATGACAATTCTAATACATATTTAGGAATAGGGACTGCTTCTCCTACATCAGCATTAGATGTTGCGAGCGGTACTATTACTACTGGCGATAACACAACTGCTGGTGGACTTGTAATTAATGATGGTTCAAGTAATCATGTTGTTCTACAATCATCTGCATTAAGTTCTAATTATACTTTAACATTGCCTCAAGATGATGGTACTAATGGTCAAGTATTGACTACAGACGGTAGCGGTTCATTAACGTGGACATCGGCAGCTACAGCTGGGGTAATTGAATATAGCACAACTTCTCCTGGTTCTTATGGCTCTGACCAAAATAACTTAACATTGGCGAGTATCGGTGATAATACTATTTATAGAATACAGTCTTCTACTGCTATTAGCATTACTGGTATAGACAATACTGACGTTAATGATGGGAAACAGATAATACTAATAAATGTTGGTTCAAATTTAATTCAAATTAAAAATGACAATTCTGGTTCGTCTGCAAGTAACAGAATATACACTGGTGGATTTGGTTCTATATTTATGTTTGGTAATGGTAGCTGTACACTTGTTTATGATGCTTCATCAAGCAGGTGGAGAGTGATATCTTCTAGATAAACGAAACGAGTTATTCATTCAATTAATAAAGCTCATAATACAAAGGTATTATATGAAAAAGATATTAATATTAATTTTATTTTTAAGCATTCACACAGTTTTATTTTCTCAATCTTACGAAAATAAATATGCGACTGGTATTAGAATTAATTCAGACCCTACTTCAAGTACAGATTTTATTTTTATAGAAGCTCCTTCCCTTGGTTCGAGTATTACGTTTACTTTGCCTCCAACAACGGGTACAAATGGACAATACCTAACTAGTTTAGGTGATGGTTCATTGACTTGGACAACATTTTCTGGTGGTGGCGGTGGAGCCTCGGTAGCAGGTAATACTGGAGAAGTACAGTTTAACAATTCAAGTTCATTCGATGCTTCTTCAAATTTGTTTTGGGATAATAGTAACAATAGATTAGGGATAGGAACTAATACTCCTGCTTATACTTTAGATGTGAATGGACCAATAAGGACTGGTAGTAGTGGAACTGATGGACAATTAAGGATATATAGTGAACAAGGTGGAACAGATTATGAAGTAGTATTTAATCCAAGTTCATCTATGTCTCAATCAACTACTTATACATTGCCAAAAGCAGATGGTGTAAGTGGTCAAGTCTTATCTACTGATGGTTCTGGAAATTTATCGTGGTTAGCAAATGGTGGAAGTGGTGGTTCTGGTTGTAATGGTCAAGGTACCGGTGGAGGTACAGACAACAGTGCTGGAACAAACTCTTTCGTTGGAGGAGGAGAAAATAATAATGCAAGTGGAGAAGATAACTTTATTGGTGGTGGTTCAGATAATAGTACCACTGGAGATGCGAGTGCAATTGCAGGAGGAACAAATAATAATGTACCTGGTGATGAATCTGTAATAGGAGCTGGCTCTAATAATGCCGTTGAAGGAGATGAATCGGGGATATTAGCTGGTTCAAGTAATACGATTGGTCCAAATGGAGATGATTCGGTTATTGGTGCTGGTACGAGTAACTATTTAGATGCAACTGCAGCTGGGATAATGGCTGGCTCGAGTAATACAATAACAGATAGAGGAGATTATTCTTTTATCGGTGGTGGTTCTAAAAATTATATTGACCATGAATATTCTGGAATTGTAGCGGGTTATCAAAATTATGTAAGTTTTAATGTAGATGCTGGCTATAATTTTATTGGAGCTGGAACATCAAATTTTGTGAATTCTGAAAGTGCAGCTATTGTTGCAGGTACAAGTAATACAATTAGTACAGGTTCGAACAGAGCTTTCATCGGAACTGGTAGCACTAATTATATAATTGATTCACCGGATGCTGCAATAGTGGCTGGTACGAATAATGAAATAAGTGGTGCAGGTGATAGGTCAGTAATTGCTAATGGAACAAACAATAAAATTATAGATGATGACTCTTTTATAGGTTCAGGAAATAATAATTTAATTGAAATTAACAATTCTGCGATTGCAGGAGGGGAAGGAAATACAATTAGTACAGGTTCTGCACGCTCTTTTATAGGTTCTGGTTCTTATAATTATATAATTGACTCGGATAGGTCTGGAATTGTAGCTGGTGCAAGTAATACAATATCAACAGCTGGTGACTATTCGGTTATCGGAGGCGGTGAGAATAATTTAATTACTGATGATAGATCGTTCATTGGTGCAGGTTCTAATAATATTATTAATGACCAATACTCTGCTATATTATCAGGTGAAAATAATACTATGGAAGGTGCATACTCTGCTATTCTTGGTGGAAAAGACAATACAGTTTCTGGTGACTATGCAATGGCGTTTGGTCTAAATTCTTCTGCAACTGCTAATTACTCAGTTGCTATTGGCAGAAAAGCCCAAGCAAATAATTCAGGAGCATTTGTATTTGCAGATGGTAATGATGCTTATGTAAGTTCAACTACTACTAACTCTATGGTTGCAAGATTCACAGGGGGATATTTCTTTTACACGAATACTGATTTAGATAATGGGATTCAATTTGAAGATGGAGACTCGGACTGGTCTTCTGTTTCAGATTCGAATAAGAAAGAATTAATCTTGAGACAAGACCCATTATTGTTTACTGATAAATTATCTGATTTGCCAATTTCATCTTGGTCATACAAAGGATATGGAGCCAAAGGGAAACGTAATTATGGACCTATGGCACAAGATTTTTATCGATTATTTGGTAAAGATAAGTATGGACATATTGGAACAGATACTACTATAAGTAATATGCACCTAACAAGCGTTGGAATACTGTCATTACAAGGTCTATTGATAAAATATGAAAATAGTCAAAAGCAAATTATAGAACTCAAAGAAAAGAATGAGAAATACGAAAAAGAAATCGAAGCGATGAATGAAAAGTACGCAGAATTAGAGAAAATTGTAAACGGAATTTTAGAAGAAAAAATGCGTGCCGATAAGTTGAATAACAATGATAAAAAAATTGATTTATCTAAAAATGAAGATAAAAATAGATAAATATGACAAATACCTTTAAAATATATAAATCAAATAAATGCAATAGAACTTTATGTAACAATAGAGTTGTTTGCACTATTATTCAACTAAGCGTTTTAATTGTACTTTTAAGTATGAGTTTAAATTCTCAATCTTATGAAGAAAAATATGCTGTAGAAGTTTATATTAATTCTAATCCAACAACTTCGACTGAAGATTTAATTATAAAATCTCCGAGTACATTGAGCGGTTCTCATACTATTACATTGCCTTCTTCTATAGGAATAAATGGACAAATATTAATGACCGATGGAGTAAACTCGACAACATGGAACACCGAAACATCAACAGCATCTGCCCAAGGTGTGGATAAAGCAGTGCAGTTTAATGACGGTGGAGATATGGGTGGTTCTGCTTCTTTTACATGGGATAATTCGGGAACATTTTTAAGTATAGCAGTAAGTTCACCTTCTTATACTTTAGAAAATTATGATGCTATGAGAACAGGAAGTAATGGGCTAGATGGACAGCTTATAATTACATCTGGAACTTATAATATTTATTTTTTACCAAATTCATCAATGACAGAAACTTCTATTTATGCTTTTCCTCCGGATGATGGTCTTTCATATAAAGGTTTACAAACTGATGGTTCTGGAAATATGTACTGGAGTGGGACTGTTAATTTTGGACCAACAGGGGAAGGAGATTTAGACGATAATACAGAAAGTGTAGATAACGGATATATTGGTGGAGGAGATGATAATAATATTTCTGGTGGTGCAGATAATTCATCAATGGGTGGAGGACATGATAACAATATCTCTGGCAGTGCTTCAAATTCTGGAATGGTTGGTGGTAATGAAAATAATATAAGTGGTTCTGCTTCAAACTCTACTGTCATGGGTTCAGATGGCTCAAATATAAGTGGTTCAGCATCAAATTCAGGCATTATAGGTGGTGATAATGGTAATATTTCAGGTACAGCTTCCAATAGTAGCATTTTTGGTGGAAGAGATGCAAATATATCCGGTTCCACTTCAAATTCTTCAATTTTTGGAGGTGATGGGAACTCTGTCGAAGGTTCTGCAAATTCCTCTATTATTGCAGGTGGATTAGATAATTCGGTAGAGAGTGGTGCAATCCGCTCTGGTATTATCTCTGGTATCTATAATACTTTAAATTCTTCTTCTCAAGATTCATTTATAGGTGGAGGAAATGGAAATATTCAAAAAAGTACTGATGGTGCTATTATAGGAGGATTGGACAATACTATAAATTCAACTGCTAATAGATCAATGATAGGTGGCGGAAATACAAATATTCTAAGCTCTGATGACAGTGCGATTATTGGTGGCTTGAGTTCAAATATAAACTCATCAGAGGATAAAGTTACAATAATGGGTGGAACTGGTACAACTTCAGGAACTGGTGATGTTGGTTTTATTGGCGGTGGCGGAAATAACGATATCGGTAACAGTGATTATGGAGCATTAATGGCTGGAAACGATAATCAATTAAATAGTGATGGAGATAGATCTTTTATTGCTGGTGGTGATGACCAGATAATAAGTGATGTTGATGTTGCAATTTTTGCAGGAAGAGAAAATGAGATTAAAAATGATGCAAATCGCTCCGTTGTCTTAGGTGGACGACAAGCTGATATGCAAGACCCTAACTCCGTAATAGTAGGTGGTTACCAAAATGATATAAAATTTAGTAATGGGAATTGTGGGATTGTGGCAGGTAGAGGAAATGAAATAAACTCTGAAAATTCAACAATGATGTTCGGTAGAGATGGCGATTTTACGAGTAACTCACATTATTCTTTAGGTGGAGGTTATGGAGTAACTATTCAAAATAACTCTTACCAGTTTGCAATGGGGAGAGATGTAACTGCTCAGGGTACTGGAACATGGGTATTTGCTGATGGAAATAATAACGCAGATATATCTGAGAACACAGCTAATTCCTGGAGTGCGAGATTTGCGAGTGGTTATAGGTTTTTTACAAATACTGCATTGAGTAATGGAATAATGGCAGATGGTGGAGATAGTGATTGGACACAAGTCTCAGATAGTAATAAAAAAGAGTATATATTAAGGATGGATCCTATGATTGTAATTCAAAAAATTAAAGAGCTAAAGATAAGCTCTTGGTCATATAAAAATATTAAGGAAGATATGAAAAAAGAAAACAAGAAACGTAATTATGGGCCAATGGCTCAAAATTTCTATTCATTGTTTGGAAAGGACAAATATGGCAGTTTCTCTACGAGTGAAACTATTAAAGGACATGATTTATCGAGTATATTTATGTTAGGAGTTCAAGGGATGAAATTAAAAATTGAGCAACATAATGCTGAAATTAAAAGAGTTAAAGTGAAATCTGAAAAAATCGGAGATGAGATTAGCAATGTTGCCTCAAAAATAGATTCGATAGAAGATAAACTCAATAAAATTAATGATGTAAAGTCTAATAATAGTAACTTAAAAACAAATCCAATTATAAATGTTGATAAAGATGTAAAAAAATGAAATACTGTTTATTCATATTAATATTAGTTTTTAACCCTTTATACCTTGTCCATTCGCAAGTTTATATGCGTGTTAATAATGCCAATATGAATCTGAATAATGCCCATTTGAAATTGTATGGTGATGTGAACATAGTTAGTAGCTCTTCTATTACACAAAAAAGTAGTTCGACCTTCTCATTAGATGGTAATTGGACAAACTCTGGTACTTATGTACCAAATAACGGAATTGCGAATTTCTTTGGCGGAAATAGTCAAACGATAACAGCAAACCCTATGGAAACATTTTATGACTTAAATTTATCTAAATCATATAATAATATTATTCTTCCAAATTCAAGAAGTATAACCATAACAAATGATTTAACTTTTAATTCCACGACTACTACTAATATTTATTCTCGTGATGCAGGATTAGTAACTGTTCTCGGAAATATTGACCGTCCAAATCAAGGGCATATTGATGGACCTTTAGCATATTATTTTAATTCTGGAGATAATACCAATACAACATTTACAATTGGAAATGGAAATGATTATACCCCAGTTGAAATTGACTTTAATGGTAGTGGTGGAACAGCAGGAATAGTACAAGCTATATCGTCAACAAGGACATTAGATTTACTTGGTAGTCAATTAGATGACGAATTAAATGTTGAAAGGGAATATGAAGTAAGTATCCCTAGTACTTCTGCGTTTGTATTGGGTGCTTCGCAATCTTATACTATGAATATTCATTATCTTAATCCAGAAGATATAAGAGGCGGAGCAAATTCTAATACCTTTGAAACTGCTCGATATGATGGGAGCAATTGGGATTCCTCATTATTAATCGTAGGAACAAGGACTAATAATAGTGTTCAATCACTTCAAAATCAAGATTTTGGCACTTTCGTTGTTGGACCAGAAGATTTCTTTATGGAGTTATTTTCTACAAGTTCGGGTTCATTTTCTGATGCCAACAATTGGTCCCTATATGGTTATGGTGATGCGAGAGTATCTCCATTTTCACCACGAAGTAGAGATATAGTTAGAATAGGAGATAATGATTCTATAGCATTAGATATTGCACATAATATATTACAAAGTAGAACACTTTATGTTGAAAAAGCTGGACCTACTGGTTTATCTGGCAAATTTATGACCAACGATTTTGATTTGACAGGCTCTGGTACTTTTACTGTGGAGTCAGGTGGAATACTTGGCATAGGAGACCCTGCAGGAATAGTTAATGCACCAACTTTAGCTGGTTCGATTCAAACTGCTGATAGAAACTATAATAATGGCAATCACAACTTAGGTTCATTTGTTTATAATTCAGCTACGAGCGGTACGATAGGCAATGGACTACCTTCAAATTTGGAAAATCTTACGATTAATTCTGGTTCAGATATTTTAGTTACCAAATCAATTAATATCTCTAATGATTTGGCTATTATTACAGGGAATTTAGATGTGGATTCTTACACATTGCAAGGAACAGCGAGTGGTACTTTTACATTATTAGATGATGCACAGTTAACTATTGGCGACATAAACAATTTATTACTATCTGCTCCGATATTTGGTAAATATGATATTGCTTCAAATTCGATTGTAGAATTTGATGGAGGCGTTCAAATAGTCAGCGATGTACCTGCAAACTTTAATTCTGCTTTGGGATTTGGAAACGTAAATGTAGTTAATGCCGGAACTAAATATGTACAAAATGATTTGATAATTCGTGGAGACCTCAACATTAATACCGGCGCATATCTGGAAGTAACAAGTGGAAGAACTCTAAATGTTTATAACGACATCAAAAACAATAACTCTGGACTTGTGCAGTTTGGGAAAGTTAATGTTGGAAAATAATTAATTTCTAATTATTCATTTTAAATTAACTTATAAAAAACTATTTTTCTACCTCAAATAAAAATCTCTCAGGTTTATTAATAAGTTTATTAGCAAAAATATCAACTAATTTCCATAGTCTATAAGGCAGATATTTCAATAATATATGAGTCCTCAATTTTGGTAAATACTTATTTCCAAATATTTGATATTGAAATGTGTTTTTATATTTATCAGGTAAGAAATCTTTAATATTATTTTCGTTAAACGAATGAAGATGAGCGTGTTTAGGTGTTAAATTATTACAATGTACGCATAAGTGGAATTCTAATTTTTCATTATAAGGGCATGTTATTATTAATTTTCCACCTGGTTTTAATATTCTTAATAAGTTTTCAATAAATAGTTTTGGGTCAGGAACATGTTCAATTACTTCTGAACTAAAAATATAATCAAAGCTTTTATCTTTAAATGGTAAATTTAAAACATCTGCACAAACTGCCGCATGATTATCAAAAGGAAAGTTTTTTAATACATTAACAACATTTTTCTTAGCAATATCCATAGAAACAAGTTTGTTGTTTTTATCTTTATAATAATTTGCAGCCCACCCTCCTCCACAACCTACATCTAAAATCAATTGCCCACTGTCGGGTATTCTATTTGTAATGGATTCTCTAATTCTTCTAAATTCGTGGTCTGTTGTAGCTACGTCATGTCCTAATATATAATCGAAGGATTCTGCATCTTTTTGGTAATGTTCGGCGTAGTCAAAATTAGTATCAAAATCTTTATGAATCTTATCTATTTGAAAATCTTTAGTTACCTTAGGTAATAATATAGGTACATTATTTTCAATAGAATAAGTAAATTGTTTACTTGAAAGCGAGTTGTGCGTACTATCAAACTCAAGGTTTGATTTGTCTGTTGGGTCTTTTAATATATTGAGTAAAAAATCTTTCATAAATAAATATAATTTATTATTTTATTGATGATATATTTGCCAACTTAAAGAATAACAATAAAATAATTGTTACAATAAAAAAATAATATTTTTGGTAGAGCTAAAAACATTTGTTAAATTTGCGTTCTTTATACCTGCGACTTAGTAAAATGATTAAAGTTCTTGTTTATGGCATAAGCGAAGGCAAGCATCAATTTGACATTGTTGCACCAAGTAGCGAAATAGAAAATTTATTTCCAGAATATTCTGGAGATGTAAGTGTAAGCGGTTCTTTTACTTATAATTCAGATAGATACAGGTTCAAACTTATAGCAAGGGCAACAGCCAAGCTCACTTGCGATATTAGTTTGGAACTGTATGAAGAAGAATTTCAAGCTGAAATCAAATTTATATTGAAAGATATGGGTTCGTATTTCGTCGATATAGACGATGACATAATCGGCAAATTAAATGTTGTTAAGCGAGAAATTGATATTAGCCGTTATGTCGCAGAAGCCTTATCTTTAGAGATACCTATGAAGAAGGTATCGCCGAAGTATAGAGGCAAAGATTTGAAAGAAATATATCCGAAATATGCAGACGATAATGAAATAGAGGATAAAATGACGGAAAACGAGCAAAATAGTACGAACGAAAAAGAAAGCAAAAGCGATAAAATAGACCCACGTTGGTCATCATTAAAGAATATAAAATTAAATTAAAATTATTATAAGGGAGTCAATTAAAAATGGCACATCCAAAACGAAAAATCTCGAAATCGAGAAGAGATAAAAGAAGAACTCATTATAAAGCTGAAGCTTCAACTTTAAATGAGTGCCAACAAACTGGCGAAGTAAAAATGACACACAGAGCATCTATGGAAAAAGTAGGAAGCAGAAAAGTTTACTACTATAATGGTAGAACATTCGATGGTTCACTTTCTGCAAATGCTTAATTGATTGTTCAGAAACTGAAAACATCGTATGAGCAAAATAAAATCAGATAGTCGGGTCTATAAGATAGGAATGGACGCAATGGGAAGTGATAATGCACCCTACAGTGAAGTAGAAGGTGCATTACTTGTTTCTAAGTTAAATTTACCTGTTGATATAGAAATAATATTTTATGGTGATGAGAAGTTAATCAATGAAGCTATTAAAACCCATCCATCTTATGACTTAAAATATAAGATAGTTCATTGCAGCGAAAACGTAACAATGAAAGATGAGGCTACAGCAGCGATTAAGCAAAAAAAAGATTCATCAATGAATAAGGGGCTGACAGCTCATAAAAATAATGAAATTGATGCATTCGTTTCTGCGGGAAATACAGGTGCAATGATGTCCACTTCTACTGTTTTATTAGGTAGAATTAAAGGAGTTAGCCGACCAACTATCGGAACATTTTTTCCATCAGCTGGAGATTATCCGAAACTGATTTTAGATGCAGGTGCAAATGTAGATGCAAAGCCAAAATATTTGTATGAGTTTGCTGTAATGGGTTCTATTTATTATTCAGATTCTATTGGAATAAAAAATCCAAAAATTGGGCTACTAAATGTTGGCGAAGAAGAGTCAAAGGGAAATGCACTTGCTATAGAGACATATAAAATGCTAAAAGAAAGCGATTTGAATTTCTTTGGAAATATAGAAGGACGAGATATTTTAATGGGTGAAGCCGATGTTATTGTTTGTGATGGTTTTACTGGCAATATTATTTTAAAATTTGCAGAATCATTCCTTACATTTTTAAAAGCATCTATTAAAAAATATGCTAATCAGGGAATAGTTAAGAAATTAAAAGTTGGAATGATGGTGCCGACTCTAAAAGATGTTTTGAGTGATTTTGATTATCAAGAACATGGCGGAGTACCTTTATTAGGTGTAAATGGTGTTTCAATTATTGGACATGGGTCAAGTAATGGCAAAGCTATGCACAATATGGTTTTAAGAGCGGTTGAAATAGTTCAGAATGATTTGAATAAAAAAATAGAGAAGGCCTTAAATTAAAAGGATTTTATGACAGCAACAATAACAGCAATATCGCATTTTTTACCACCAGATGTTTATCCAAACTCCTATTTTGAGAAATATTTGGATACAAATGATGAGTGGATAAAAACGAGGACAGGTATTTCGGAAAGAAGGTTTTTAAAAGAAGGTGCTACTTCTGATTTGGCGATTGAAGCTGCTAAAGATTGTATGCAACAAAAGGGTTATACTCCTGACGATATTGACTGTGTGATAGTTGCTACGGTTACTCCTGACCATCAATTTCCTTCAACTGCCGCCGTAATTCAAAATAAACTTGGGATTAAGAATGCTTGGGGATTTGATATATCTGCAGCGTGTTCTGGTTTCTTATTTGCTTTTGTTTCTGCGTGTAAATTAGTAGAAACTGGTGCTGCTAAGAGATTGTTATTGGTTGGTGCTGATAAAATGAGTTCTATCTTAGACTTTAATGATAGAAATCAAGCAATATTATTCGGAGATGGGGCTGGAGTATGTATAATTGAAAAATCAGAAGATGATTCAATTGGACTACAAGACCAAATCTTAAGAATAGATGGACATGGTGGACAATTTTTGCATCAAGTAGCAGGCGGCTCGTTTAAGCCAGCATCACACGAATCAGTAGATGCGAAAGAGCATTTTATTTACCAAGATGGCCCGAGTGTATTCAAATATGCTGTAAAGGGAATGGCGGATATATCTGAAGAATTAATGAATAAAAATAATCTTTCATCGGACGACATAGCCTGGTTAGTACCTCATCAAGCAAATTTAAGGATTATTGATGCTTGTGCGAATAGAATGGGATTAGATAAAAGTAAAGTAATGGTAAATATCCAAAAATATGGTAATACGACAGCTGGTACAATACCAATATGTTTATCCGAATGGCATAAAGAAGGAAAACTGAATAAGGGTGATAATCTTATTTTAGCGAGCTTCGGTGCAGGGTTTACATGGGGAGCAGTTTGGCTCAAGTGGGGACTAGATAGCAAATAAAAAATAGAATTAAGTAAATTAGAAGTAAAAAGTATAGAAATCATTATGAAAGCATTATTATTCACAGGTCAAGGCTCACAATATGTAGGGATGTTGAAAGATGTTTGCGAAGCATATCCTGATGCTATGAAAACGATGAATAGAGCAGATGAAATATTAGGTTATTCCATTAGCGAAATAATGTTTAATGGTCCAATAGATAAATTAAAAGAAACAAGATATACTCAACCGGCTATTTTCTTACACAGTGCTATTTGTTTTGATTTGGCTAAAGACAACTTAGATTTTAGAGCTACTGCTGGCCATTCGATAGGTGAATATTCGGCGTTATATGCTTCTGGTGTATTAAAATTTGAAGACGCATTAAATTTGGTTGCATTAAGAGGTAAATTAATGTTTGAAGCGGGTGAGGAAGTACCTGGTACCATGTTCGCTGTTATTAATTTAGAAGATGATAAAGTAATAGAAGTATGTAGCAGACTAACTAATAATGAAAATGTAGTAGTTGCTGCTAATTTTAATTCGCCTGGTCAAGTTGTAATTTCCGGTTCAAGAGATTTTATTAGAGAAAATATTTCTGAATTTAAAGAAGCTGGGGCAAGAATTGTTAAAGAGTTGGTGGTTAGTGGTGCATTTCATTCTCCGCTAATGGAACCAGCAAAAATGAAATTAGAGGAAGAAATAAACAAAATAGAAATGTCAGATTCTAATAATTGGTTTTATCCTAATGTTACGGCAAATCCTATAAAGGATTATAAGGAAATAAAAGAAAATCTTATAAAACAACTTACATCGCCAGTATTATGGACTCAAACACTAGAGAATATGAAAAAAAATGATGTAAATGTGTTTACGGAAATAGGACCAAATAAAGTTTTACAAGGATTAGTAAAAAGAACTTTGTCAGATGTTGAAATCTCTGGTATAGATAAAGTAGAAGATATAAAAAAAATTGATTAAATTTGCAGAGCAGAAATAAATAGTAGAATGAAATAGTAAAATAGAATACTTATTTAAAAGATTATTAGAAAATAGAAAACATAATATAAAAAGAAAATAAAAAGCAAAATGAATAATTTAGAAAATAAAATAGCAATAGTAACTGGTGGAACGAAGGGTATTGGCAAAGGAATTTGCTTAGAGTTAGCCGGCAGAGGAGCTACTGTTTACGCTTTTGGGCGTACATTACCAGAAAATTTTTCTGATTATTCTGATAATTTAGATTTGGAAACAAGCATTAAATTCATCCAATGTGATGTTTCGGATTTTGAGAATGTAACAAATGCTATAAATCAAGTAAAAGAAGAATCTGGAAAGATTGATATTTTAGTTAATAATGCTGGAATTACAAAAGATAATTTGCTTATGAGAATGAACGAATCAGATTGGGATACAGTGATGAATATCAATCTCAAGGGTGTTTTTAATACTTGTAAGGCAGTAAGTAGAATTATGATGTCTCAAAGAGCTGGACGAATAATAAATATCGGCTCTATAGTAGGTACAACAGGGAATGCTGGACAATCAAATTATTCGGCATCAAAAGCTGGATTAATAGGCTTTACAAAATCCTTGGCAAAAGAATTAGGTTCACGAGGAATATTAGTGAACTTATTAGCACCGGGATACGTAAAAACAGAAATGACAGAAAAACTAAACGAAGAACAATTAAAATCCTTCGTTGATAATATTCCACTCAAAAGGGGTGGAGAACCATCAGATATAGCAAAGGTAGTATCATTTTTTGCATCAGAAGATGCAGCTTATGTTACAGGTCAAGTATTGCACGTTGATGGCGGATTAGCAATTTAATAATACATATTTTATCAATATTTTTAGAGGCTGAAATGGCTGATATCAAAGCAAAAGTAACAGAAATAATAGTGAATAAGCTGGGAGTTGAAGAAACTCAAATAACAGACACTGCATCATTCACAAAAGATTTAGGAGCAGATTCATTAGATACTGTTGAATTAATCATGGAATTCGAGAAAGAATTTGATTTGACAATAGAAGATGATGAAGCGGAAAATATCCAAACAGTAGGTAGTGTAGTAGATTTTATTTATAAGAAACTTAATTAAAATCTAATAAAAACATAAAAATAATAAACCGGTAAAAGTAAGTTATTGCCGGTTTTATTTTTAGTTATTTCAAAAAATTTATACTTTTTAAATGATAATTTAGATTTAATCGTCGCTTTATCGAAGTAGAAGTAAAACCTTAATTTTATTATTTTATGTCAAAATACAATTATCCCAAAATAGTAGTTACAGGAATAGGAGCATTAACTCCAATAGGAAATACAAAAGATGAATTTTGGAAAGCCTCATTGGAAGGAAAAAATGGTTCGGGTCCAATAACAAGATTTGATGCGAGCGAATTTAAAACAAGATTTGCTTGTGAATTAAAAGGTTATGACCCTTTATTGCACATGACTAGGAAAGAAACTCAAAGAATGGACCTTTTTACTCAATTTTCTATTTCCGCAACAGCCGAAGCAATTGCAGATGCTGGAATGGATTTAGACGCTGTTGATAAGGACAGAGTTGGAGTTATCATAGGTTCTGGGATAGGTGGTATGACATCTTTCCATGAGCAATCGAGAAATATGTTTGAAAGAGGGGGGAAGCCAGATAGGATTTCACCTTTCTTCGTACCAATGATTATTTCAGACATAGCTGCAGGTCAAGTTGCCATCAAATATGGTTTTAAAGGACCAAATTATGCTACTGTATCTGCTTGTGCGACTTCTTCTCATTCTATTTGCGATGCCTTGATGATATTACAAAGAGGTTCAGCAGATGTAGTATTTGCAGGCGGTGCAGAAGCTCCGATTACTCCTATGGGAGTTGGTGGATTTAATGCAATGAAGGCACTATCTCAAAATAATGAAAATAGTTTTACTGCTTCTAAACCATTTGACAAAAACCGTGATGGATTTGTAATGGGCGAAGGTTCAGCAGTATTATGTATGGAAACAGAAGAACATGCTAAAGCCAGGGGAGCAAAAATTTATGCTGAAGTAGCTGGCATTGGGATGACTGATGACGGATTTCATATTACCCAACCGGCTCCGGGCGGCGAGGGTGCGGTTCGTTCAATGAAAATTGCAATAGCAGATGCTGGGCTTGATGTAACTGATGTAGATTATATCAATGCACATGGGACTTCGACACCTGCGAATGATAAGAATGAAACAACTGCCATCAGAACAGTTTTTGGTAAACATGCTGATAAATTAGCGGTAAGTTCTACAAAATCAATGACAGGTCATTTATTGGGAGCAGCTGGGGCTATAGAAGCTGCAGCATCGATTTTGACTATATATAATGGAGCAATTCACCCAACTATTAATTATACTACTCCAGACCCAGAATGTGATTTAGATTATGTACCAAATGAAGCACGTAAACAAAATGTAAAAGTAGCCGTATCAAATACATTTGGATTTGGTGGGCATAATGCTTCGATAGTTTTTAAGGCTTATTAAATATAAAAAAGTGATTAATAAAATATTTGGAAATAAGGGGTTACCTTCAAAAAAATTCAAATCCAACCATAAGGAAATATTTCCTGGGGTTGGATTTTTTAATGTAAAGAAGAAAAAAGAATTAGAAGATATTTTAGGTTTAAAAATCAATAATATTAACTATTTCGAGCAAGCTTTTACTCATCGTTCATTTTTACAAATACAAGGGCAAGAAGAAATTGAGTCTAATCAAAGGATGGAATTTTTTGGGGATTCGATTTTAGGTATGGTGGTTGGTGAATATCTTTTTCATACTAAGCCAGAGCAACAAGAAGGAGAGTTAACTAAATTAAGGTCAGCTTATGTTAATAATAATACACTTGCTAAGTGTGCTTATAATTTGAATTTGAAAAAATTTATAGCACTTAGTTTTAGTGCTGAGAAATCTTTGGGGAAAGGTGCAGATTCTATTTTATCTGACTTAGTTGAAGCAATAGTTGCGGCGGTTTATTTGGATAATAATTTGATGGTTGTTAGGAAGTTTATTCACGATAAGCTAATGCCGACAATGAGAGAAAATAAAGAGGTAGTTAATAAGAATTATAAGAGTATATTGTTGGAAAAAACACAGGCCAAAATTAAGTTAAACCCAACATATAAGGTACTTAAGGAAATTGGACCTGACCATAATAAAGAGTTTGAAGTTGGTGTATATATCAATGGAGAACAAAAAGGGAAAGGCAGTGGTAAAAATAAAAAGACGGCGGAACAAAATGCTGCAAAAAATGCACTTGAAAAGACAAAATAATAATGTAATTTTGCAGTTAATATATTCACAATTTTTCATATTAAAATCGATAAAAAAATGGAAAAACTCATATTTGACAAATCAGAAGATGGAAGAACTGGTTATTCGCTACCAAAATTAGATGTAGAGAAAAAATATAATGTTTCAGAAAAATTTAAGAGAAAAAATGCTGCAAGGTTGCCTGAGGTAAGTGAAATTGAGGTGGCAAGGCATTTTCAAAGGTTATCTCATTTGAATTTTAATATTGAGAAGGGGATGTATCCATTAGGGTCTTGTACTATGAAATACAATCCTAAGATTAATGAAGCTACAGCAAGTTTGCCTGGTTTTTCGGGACTACATCCGTTGATGAATGAGGATTATTCGCAAGGTGCATTGCAGGTAATGTATGAGTTAGGTGAATGTTTGAAAGAGATATCTGGGCTTCCGGGAGTTTCGTTGCAACCTGCTGCTGGGTCTCAAGGAGAGCTTACTGCGATATACTTGTTTAAGAAGTATTTTGAAGATAGAAATGATTCTAAAAGAGATACAATATTAATTCCTGATGCTGCTCATGGGACTAATCCGGCTTCTGCTGCAATAGCAGGGTTTAAGGTTGAGACAATTAAATCAAGACCAGATGGGCGAACAGATTTAGATGATTTGAGAGCTAAGGTAGGAGAGAATACTGCTGCATTTATGCTGACAAATCCAAATACTGTAGGGTTGTTTGAAAAAAATATTGTTGAGGTTAGTAGGATAGTACGCCAGGCTGGTGGTTTGATGTATATGGATGGAGCGAATTTGAATGCTTTGATGTCTATTGTGCGACCAGGAGATATGGGATTTGACTGTATGCACATTAATTTGCATAAGACGTTTTCAACTCCACATGGTGGGGGAGGACCGGGTGCTGGGCCAATTTGTGTAGGAAATGATTTGATTAAGTATTTGCCTAAGCCTGAAATAACTATGGTTAATGATAAATATAGAATTAACAATGAGTTGCCTGATTCGATTGGGAAAGTGCATTCGTTTTTTGGTAATTTTGGAGTACTAGTTAGGGCATATACTTATATAAGAATGAATGGTGCTAATGGGCTTAAAAAAATATCGGAAGCTGCAGTTATAAATGCTAATTATATATTTTCTCAATTAAAAGAGAATTATATGATTCCTTATGATGAACACTGTATGCACGAATGTATTATTAGTGGCAACAAGCAGAAGGAAAATGGGGTTACAACAAGGGATATAGCTAAGAGATTGGTTGATTATGGTTTTCATGCTCCTACTGTTTATTTTCCTCTGGTTGTGCCTGAGGCAATGCTTATTGAGCCAACTGAAACTGAAAATCTTGGTAATTTGAATGGCTTTATTGATGCGATGAATTCAATTGCTCAGGAAGCGATTGACAATCCAGAGATTGTTCGTCAAGCTCCGCATACTGCACCGCTGAAGAGATTAGATGAGGCCTTGGCGGCGAGGAATTTGAATGTTTCTTATCAATTTGAAGGAAAGAATTAAGCTCTTGAGAAATTAGAAATTAAGAAGTGTTAATAACTCTAAATTATGCTTTTGGATGGGCTTTTTTGTAGGCTTCTTTTAGTCTTTCTATTGATACGTGAGTGTATATTTGGGTGGAAGAAAGGGAGGAATGGCCTAGCATTTCACTTACTGAATTGATGTCCGCTCCGTTGTCCATTAGATGAGTTGCGAATGAGTGGCGTAATACATGGGGGCTTTTTTTTGGTGCATTTGTGAATTGACTCATCAGCTGTTTTATCTTTCTATAGGTATATTGATATTTTAAATTATTGCCGTTTTTGTCTAAAAATAAGGTATTATTAGAAATGGTTGTGTGATTTTTATTTCTTAATTCTATGTAGGTTTGTAGAATTTTAATGGCTTCGTTTCCTATTGGAATTAGTCTTTGTTTGTTTCCTTTTCCTGTTACTTTTATTATTTTATCTCGAAAGTTTATATCGCTTAGTTTTATGTTTAATGCTTCGCTGATACGAAGTCCACAGCTGTAAATTATTTCTATTAATGATTTTAGTTGTAGTGTTTGAAAGTCATCTGAGCTGATAGAATCTATCATATTTGATATTTCGTTTTGCTGCATAAATGATGGTAGTATTTTTTCATTTTTTGGGGTTGATATGTTATTTGCTGGATTAGTTTTTGTAATGCCTGTTCTTTTTGCATATTTGAAAAATGATTTGATAGCTGATACTTTTAACCTTATGCTACTTTTTGAGTTACCTCTGTCATGTAAGTAGCCCAAAAAAGGACGTAGGTCGTCGGTTTCGAGTAGTTTTATGTCTGGTTTTGTATCATACTCTTCTATGAAATAGGTTTGAAATTGCTTGAGTGCAATATTATATGCTCTGATTGTTTGGACGGAGTAATTTTTTTCAATTTCGCAGTATTTTAAAAATTTTGATATGTATTTATCGAAGTTCATTTTAAGGGAGGTATCTTGCTAATATTTTTGCAAATTCTGTACGATTTCGGGTTGAGAGCCAGAGTTTTCCTGGGCCTTTGTATTTGCATACTATCCATTCGCCTTTGGCGAAGACTGAGGATTCGTCTTTTGGTTTTTGTATTTTGTAGATAATAGAGTCTTCGAATGCGACTAGGTGTCCGGAATCGACTATTAGAGATTCTCCTTCTTTTAGGTCGTATTCTTTGATATTTCCATAAAATTTGAGGAATAGTTCGCCTTTTCCTTTTATTTTTTGAAGGAATAGGGATTTTCCGCGAAGCATTTGTTCTAAGTCTCCTTCTACTGAAAATTGGAGTCCTTTTGAGCTTGCTAAAAATGATGAGGCTTCTGTATAAACAGTTTGATTATTAAGGTTGATGTTTAATATGTCGCATGGGAGAGGTGGTGCAAGGGTAAGTTTTGCAGATTTTTTGATTGCTTTAAAAATTGATTTTTCTTTGATTTCTTCTGTAATTGGATCGTTGCTATTTGTTGGTAGGTCGAAAGTTAGGTTTATTGGTTTGATATTAATATTTGAAGACATTAACATCATTGCACCGGTTTCGGCTACGATTGTTTCACCTGCATCTAAGTTGATGTCGAGTGTTGCGTAGGGGGAGTCGTTTATTTGGAAGTTCATTTTAAAGTAGTTCATTTTTTTTATTGATATTATTAATTTATGCAATTTTTATACCATATTTATTTGGTGTTGGTGGGTTATAAAAGGTTACACTAAGTTTCATATTTTGCTGTATTTTAATTTTGCAAGGAAGGTTACACAAGGTTACTATTAATTTGTAATTTTATAGTTTGGAGATTGGTATTTTCTTTCACTTATCGTCTTTGGCATTCGCCTTAATGGAAGAAAGTTTTTTTTTGAGGTTACACTATGTTACTATTAATTTGTAATTTTATAGTTTGGATGTGAGTATTTTCTTTCACTTTGGAGTGTACCCAAAAAGTGATATACATATTTAACAAACAAAAAATAGTTAAATTACACATCAAAAAAGGACAAAAAGATGAAAAAAAGTACAAGAGACTATTATAGTAAAGAGTACAAACTCAATGCAATTAATCAGGTATTAGAAGGTGGTGAACGAGTCTCCCACGTAGCAAGAGACTTAGGAATAAACAGAAGTTTATTAAGCCAATGGCTAAAACGCTATAAAGAAAAAAACAAAGAAGCCTTTCCTGGTAACGGAAAGCTAACAGAAGAAGCCGCAAAAATACGAGCATTAGAAAGAGAAGTAAAAATATTAAAAGAGGAAAAAGAAATATTAAAAAAAGCAACAGCTTTCTTCGCCCGCCAAACGTAGAAAGCTATAAATTCATAAAAAACAATAAACATATTTGGCATATTTCACGCATGGCAAAAGCATTAGATGTAAGTATTTCTAGCTATTATAGGTGGAATAAACAACAAACAGAAGGGAAAATAAAAAATAATACTAAACTATTAGCAAACCTTAAAGAAGTATTCGAACAAAGTAAGCAACGCTACGGTTCGCGACGTATTACAAAAGTATTAAAGTCAAAAGGCATCTCATGTTATAAGAATAAAATATCGAAATTAATGCAAGAAAATATGATATATCCAAAATATAAAAGAAGATACCGAGCAACTACGGATTCAAACCATAATCAACAAAAAGCACCAGATTTAGTTCAGAGAAACTTCAACCCCAATAAACCTAATAAGATATGGGTAGGAGATATAACATACATAGAAACAAAACAAGGATGGTTATATTTATCAGTAGTAATAGATTTATACTCAAGGAAAATAATATCATGGAAACTATCGAAAACAATGAAAAAGGAGTTAGTAATATCATCATTAAATGAAGCAATAATGAAAAGAAAGCCAGAAAGTGGGTTTATATTTCATTCAGATAGAGGCTCACAATATGCAAGCAGAGAATTTAAACAAACAATATTAAAAAACAAAGGACGGCAAAGCATGAGCCGAAAAGGTAATTGCTGGGATAATGCAGTGGCAGAATCATTTTTTAAAACAATAAAAAATGAATTATTAAACCACAAAAAATACAAAACAAAAGAAGAAGTACAGAGAGATATCTTTGAATACATAGAAATATTTTACAACAGAAAAAGAATACATTCAAATAATCAATATCTTTCACCTCATGACTACGAAATTAAATTTGTTTGTTTAATTTATATCCTAATTTTTGGGTACACTCCA
>Ga0209475_10002087_pt1 | contig 21430 bp, 9 predicted proteins | sample tdDd471_FD_187128 | JGI IMG/M metagenome (GOLD analysis project Ga0209475, IMG submission 187128) | Marine sediment microbial communities from the Atlantic coast under amendment with organic carbon and nitrate - tdDd47.1 (SPAdes)... | ecosystem: Environmental > Aquatic > Marine > Coastal >... | reverse complement strand
GCCGTCGTCCTCGCGCACCAGATACCGGGTCGCCACCGTGCCACCGCTGAAGGTGCGGGCCCATTTCAGGAATTCCTTTTCCACCGCCTCGAAGTCGCTGATGTCCACGTCCTCCAGGGACACGGCCACCCGCACCAGGAGGCTGTCCTGGGTGTCGGACCCCGACCACTGGTAGGTCACCAGTTCGGCAACCGCGCGGCTGCCGTCCACCCCCTGGATGGGTGGCCGGGTTCGCCACAGGACGATGGAATCCGCCGACACCATGGGCTCGGGTCCCGCCGGCACCAGATTGGCCAGATCATCCGTCAGAGCCCCCACCAGGAGGCGGGCGTCCCGATTGAATCCCATGCGTTCCCGCGTGGCCTCCCGCAGCTTCAACCCCGACGAGAACAGGGTAAAGACGGCGGTCATGGTCACCCCCAGCACCGACAGCGCCACCAGCACTTCGATCAGGGTGAACCCCCGACGGCCTGTGGTCCGGCGCCTCACGGTGTCTCCTCCGCCAGGCGGACATGCACCAGCTGGGTCGCGGTAACCCGCCGGCTGCCTTTGGACGTTTCCCAGCTCACGTCCACCCTCACCTGCAGGACATTGCTGACGAGCGCCCTGGCCTCCACATGCTCTTTGTCCTCCTCGGTCTTGGCCTCCCGCCGCGGAGGGGCGATTCGGGGCGCGCCCACCCAGGGCTCCCCGCCCACGGACCAGCTGAAGACCCCGTCGCTGCTGAGGCCCTGGCGGGGCTGGCCGTCATATTCGGTCAGGGCCGTTTCCGCGAGGGTCTCCTGCAGGATCAGGCCCGCCCGGTAGCGAAGGGCGGCGTCTTTCTGCAGATTCAGAGCCGACAAGACCCCCGTCAGTACCGCCATGATCCCCACCGACAGCACCGTCATGGAAACCAGGACTTCCAGCAGGACAAACCCGCGTCGGCCGCCTCTCCCACCTGTGCCTCGGGTCAGGATGCGTCGCATGGCTGCACCAGGAGTTCGCCCGTGGACGGGACAACGACCAGACGGTGGCGGGGGTGCCCATCCGGTTCCCGTATGAGGATCTCGCCGCCGGACGATGTCCCGTTGGCGAAGAAAAGTAGGCCCTCCGGATCGGATTCGAACTGGAGCCGGCCGTCCACGGCCGTGCTCCGCGCCACCGGAGCATCCCAGACCCCGGTCAGGCCCCGGGCCGGCATGGCGGCTCCGCCCAATCCGATGTCCAGCCACGACCGCGCCGGCAGGCGCCGTTCCTCCAGGCGGCCCGCGTCTCCGTGGGCCACCGTCAGGCACACCGTGGTTCTCTCCTCGATGGCCGCCAGCCGGGCCGACCGGATGGCGTTGGCCAGATTGCGTGTTTCCTCGGTGGCGAAGAAAGCCCCCTTGACCGCCCCGATCCGGGGCAGGCTCAGGCTCAGCATCAGCCCCATCAGGCCCACGGCCAGCAGGAGTTCAAGAAGGGTGAAACCACGGCGTCCGGTCATCTCAGAAGTCTTCCATGTTGCTGAAGTCGTCATCCCCCCCCGCGACCCCGTCGGGACCCAGGGAGGAAATTTCGTAGTCGTAGCCCGGTTTGGTGCTCGGACTCTGATAGAGGTACTCGTTCCCCCAGGGGTCTTTCAACGAACGCCCGCGCAGATAGGGACCGTTCCAGTTGGCCGGTTCCGGCGGCACCCCCGGCTTCTCCAGCAGCGCCATCAGGCCCTGCGACGTGGTGGGAAACGTGCCGTTGTCCAGTTCGTAGAGTTCCAGGGCGGCGGCCAGGTTGCCGGTGATGTCGGCCTTGACGGCCGCCAGCTTGGCCTGCTCGGCGCGACGGGCATACCGCGGCACCACCAGGCCCGCCAGGATCCCGATGATGGTGATGACCAGCAGCAGTTCAATGAGGGTAAAGCCGTCGCGGATGCGGCGGTTTGCGGGGAGGTTGCCCGCCAGGTGAATCATCATGTCTATCCCCTCCCGTCCGGATGGATGGAGCGTTCGGTTCGACTCTCGGTTGTCTGGACCCCGGGGGCGCCGACCTCGGACGGCGCCCCACGGGGGTTAAGGTCTAGTCACCTCCGGATTCGTCGTTGATGTCATCCTCATATGCGACGTCTTCCGTGGGATCGATAGTGGCCTCTTCGGCCACGACATCTTCGGCGGCGGTCTCCTCGACCGGCGCCACGTTCTGCGGGAACTCGGCCGACATGAAGCGGCGGAACAGGATGTCACTCCCGTCCGGTCCCTCTTCCAGCCAGCTGGCGTACATTCGTGATCCGTCCGGAGTGCAGCGCATCTGCACTTCGCCGGACTGGGCCTCGCCCTTGGCGATCCAGTCCCAGCGCGTCACGGTTTCGCCGGCATTGTTGCCGTCGCTGTCCGGATTCACCACCCAGGTCCTCTCGTAGTAGCCCTCGCCCTTGTCGCGGGAGAAGCTGTAGAAGAGGTCCTCGGGCACCGAAATGTCCTGTTCCTTGGTGATCGGGTCCTTCTTGGGGTTGGTCGCCGTTCCCCAGGCCACGTAGAACACGCTCTGGTTCTGTTTGTCCTCGGGGACTTTGGTCCACGCCCCGTCCTTCTTGATGGTCCCGGGGGCGGCCACAAGCCGCGGCTCGATCGCCGTGGACTTGTTGTTCTTGAGCTTGCTCAGGTTGCGCATGGATTCGAACTCGCCGGCGGCGAAGGTGTGAACTTCCTCCACCTTGGTGCCGGGCGTATCCGTGCCGCTGGGGTAGGTCCAGATGTAGCTGTGGGTCACCCCGTCACCATCCGGATCGGTGGTGAAGGTCTGACCGCCGTCGAAGGAGCGGCGCACGTAGAAGTCGTACATGTCGTTGCCGTTGCGCTGGGCCGCCCAGTTCGGACAGTACGTGAAACCGACCGCCATGAAATCGCCGCGCAGCTGTCCGCGGTGGGCTCTGGCGTCGTCGAAGTGGTTCTTGAAGCTCAGGTCGTTGAAGTTGTCCTGACTCTGCTTCCACTCCACGACCTTGACCGCGCCGTAGGGATCATCCGTTTCGGGGTCGCCTCCGCTCGGGGTCGTCACGGTGGGAGTGACCGAGCTCATGTTCCTGAACCCGTTGCGGTAGTAGTTCTTCTCGGACTGGGCATCGCACACCACATCCCCCACCACGTTCTCCACGCTGTAGGGATTGTCGACCAGGGGGTCGAAGTCTGTGGGCACCACCCAGCGCTGCATCAGGATGTCCGAGGTCGCGCCCTTGCCTTCCTGGCCCATCTTGTAGAGCATGGCCATGACGGTGCGCGTACTCTTGATGGCACCGACTCCCTGCATGACCACGCGAGGCCTGCGGGCATTCTCGTACGCCATTTGAGGGCGGCCCAAATAGTCGGGGATGAAGGCGCCTTCCTCGTCTACCAGATATTTGGGGACGGGGTTGCCGCTGGCATCCAGGACCGGAATGGCCACTTCATTGCCGAACTCGTCCACCTCCAGGGTGTATTCGAATTCCGGCGGGTTCATGATCGTGCCGCCGGACACCACGTCCGGGTTCTTGAAGTCGAAGCTGTGGTAAATGACGTTCTTCCCCTCCTCGGGGATATAGTCATTCGAATGGGAATCCAGTTCGCCTTCGCTGTCCCGGGGTCCGCTGCCGGCGCCCTTCGTTTCCTCATAGCAGACGATGGCCCAGGCGCTCTTGATCTCCGTGCCGTCCGGTTTGTATCCGCTCACGTACGGCTGGAGGAATATGTTGGGCCGGGACGCCCCGGTGTCGCCGTCAAGCAGCCGCCCGTCGGGCGTGATGACCACGGACCGTTCGTTCCCCTGGTTGTTGATGAAGGTGTAGTAGTCGCCGCTGGCGATTCCGGCCACTTCCAGACCGTAGCGGTGAGTGCCGTCGTTGTCGTCCTCGTCGTCCACGATGTAGGGATAGCCGTCGTACGGGTAGTAGGCCTCGATGACCGGAGTCCCGTCCGTGCCGTCCCGCCAGAGGCCGCCCTTGGACAGGCACTCGTCGCACTTGGCCTGCTCGTCCAGGCCGGGCGTCATGGCGATGATGCGGTCACGCGGCACGATGTAGCTGTAGTGACAACTCACACAGTCCCCGTTGGTGAATCCGCCGATGAAATCCCGCGCCTCGGGATCCACGACCACCAGGGGAACGGGCGCCCCCTGCGTGGGCGCGTCCTCGCTGTGGGGTTCCAGGCCCCAGGGAACGTGGCAGTTCTTGCAGTTCATGCTCGCATAGTGATCCTCCGGCGGCAGGCGCAGCACCGGGTAGTCGGCCAGATAGGCCTCCGGATCATCTGCGGGCATGATGGACTTGCCGGCCTCGAATTTGACGCACCGGGTCAAATTCTCCGCCGAGTAAGCCACATCATCCGCATCGGACGCGGTATCCAACCCCATGTTGCGGGTGTTCAGCACATCGTTGTCCGAAATGCGCGTGGGCATGGCCATGGGCACCAGGGCCTTGGGCCGGGAGACCACGTCCAGATCGTGTTGCGGATCCCCGCCGATCTCGAAGTTCGTATCGATCTTGGAGTGATCGCTCCACGAAATGTAGCTGTACCAGATATCCGTCTTGTGATGGGTGGTGGCCCCACTCCAGCCTTCGCCCGGACCGGCGGCCTTGCCCGGATCCAGACCCTTGGGGTCCTCCTGCCAGATGATGGCGAAGCCCGCACCCGAAGCCGCTCCACAGAAGAGCTGCAGGGCGTCGCGGCGCCCGCTGGTCAGGCGCTCGGGCTTGAACCAGACGATGTCGCCGACGAAACGGCCCACGCCCTTGTCCACGTCGGCCTGGGTGGCAATCACGCCACGGCAGGTCCAGACGGCGCTGTAGGGTATCTCCCCGACTTCGGGGAAACCCTCCTCCACGTAGTTGTGGGAGCGTTGGGGTCCGCCCACACCCCAAACATCATCCACGTAGTAGGGATCGTCGTAGAGGTAGTCGTCGTTAGGGTCGATCGAATAGCGCGGTCGTCCGCCCCGGGCGTACTTGCTGGTCCAGGCGACCAGGATCTTGTTCCCCTTGACCTGGAACACGGGCTTCTTGACGCCCCCGTAATAGGTCTGTCCGGTTTCCAGTTCGAAGGAACTGCGGTCGGCCGAACGGGACAGGTTCTTCCGTTTGAAGGAATGCCCGTCGTCGCGCGAAACCGCACCCCACACATCGTGTTCACCCGTCACGGAATCGGCGTCGGTAAAGATCACCACCAACGGCTTGGCCTCGGTCATTTCCCGGACCACGTTGCCGTTCTCGTCGTAGTACCGCAAAGCCTCCGCCCGCGACGTCTCATCGGCATTGGCGGACAGGGCCGGCTGCCACACCGTGGACACGTTCATCTTGGCCTTGGCGCTGCCCAGGCTGGGCGTACGCGAGACCCTCTTGCGGAACATGCCGTTGTTCAGGGAATTGTTCAGGTGCCCGCGCGCCTCTTCCAGATCCTTCAGCACCAGGGTGGTGATGGGCGGGTCCAGTTGGGCGGCGAACTCGTGGGTCTTCAGAATGACGTTCTCGATCTGGGTGGCGTCAGCCCAATCGAGATCGGTCAAACCGTAATAGTCCACGGCCTGGTCGAAGGCTCCCACCACCTCCTGAGTAATGACGATGCCCCCGTTGGGCTCTCCATCCAGGTCCAGACTTTGCAGGAGTTGGGCCATGCTGGCGACCCGGATGTCGTCGGTGTCGGTGCTGGGAAAGATGTCCAGCGGGGACACCTTCTTGGCCGCCAGGGGCGAACCCAGGAGAATAGTCCCGAGGTTCACATCCACCTTTTCCCCGGGGAAATAGTCGAATCTGGCATCGTCCAGGAGCAGCCCCTCGTAGGTGGGCGTCTCCACGTAAAGCCCGGTGACCGGCGAGTCCACGAAGTGACCCGTATCCGGGTGGCCCATGGTGTACCTGAACCACCAGCCCCAGCGCCCGCCGTCGAAAGCGACCACTTCATCGGCATAGTCCACTTCCCAGCCTTGTTGGGCCGACTGCTGCTCATCCACCGCAGCCACACCCTTCTTGGTTGATTCGACATAGATCGCGTTCTTGTCGGTCAATTCACCCGTCCAGGCGTCGGCAACGATGTCGTCCTCCACTTCGACAATCGTCTCTTCGGCCTCCAGGGCTTCTTCCTCCAGCCAGGTGATCAATTCCGGCACAACCCAGGCGCCCGTGCGCTCGGTGATCTTGCCTTCCTCATCAAGCTTGACCAGGTTCATGAAAATGGCGATGCCCTGGATGCGCATTTCCGCATATGGCGCCCCCCACTTGAACCCCAGGTCTTCCTCAAGGTCGATCGTGAAGGTGCGGCGGAACGGATGGCCGTCAGAATTGGCATCGTTACAGTAGGGGAGTTCGAACTCTTCCTTGTAGTCGAAGAATCCGATCAGCGGGTTGTTCAGGACAGTCATAGGGGGATGGTACTCATCCCCATCCTGGTCGTAGCCCATGTCCAGGTAGTACTCCTGGATCCGCCAATCGTCTCCTGGGTCAAGCTGAATGATCAACTGGTAGCGGGAATTCCAGATTCCACCCCCGCCGATATCCACGTGGTCTCGGCCGGCGAGAATACTCAAACCCACCCGGCCGGGACCATATCCGCTGGGGCCGTTGTCAGCGAGGGCTTCCGGCGCAACCCAGAGGATTGCGCACAGGCCAAGAACAAGGAACGTTACGAACTTGGTTACCGAGGTTCTAAACATGACATCCCCCTCGTCAGAGGTTTTTTCCAAACCCCGCCAATTGGCGTAGTCTGGATTCCCCTCCACAAACTGACCTTCATATGGTCAGCCAACCGCGTCCGCGAATTGTTTTGGTTATTGTTTTGAGAGCTCCTCTTTCCGCCACGGGAACGCGGCAGGGCCGTGAATAAGGAATGAATTCAGGAATGCTGTTACTAAATGGTAGTGTTCCTCCAAAAAAAAGTAGCCCCCACTACCCCTTGAAACACGAACCAACAGCGCCGCGAGAGATTGTGACAGATTTTCATTATCTTGTAAATGAAAAAACATTTTCATATAGGAAAGGTAGGGATTGTTGACGATAGTTCAAATTTTTCACCCAACAAATAGAGCTGTTAGCTATAAAAAGTGGAGCAGAACCTTGTGGTCCTGCTCCACCCCGGGCGAGTGAACCCGAATCGGGTCTTACTTGCGACCGCGCCGGGCGCCGCGGGAAGCCGCAACCGAGTCGGTCTTGGACTCATCGTCGGTCTGCGCGCTGCCGGGGCCATAGCCCACGCCGTCGACGTTGGGACCAAAGGCCCCGCCACCGGCTTCGGCCGGTCCCCAGATGTTGCGCATGCCGCGCAGGGCGCCGTCGGTATCTTCACCGAAGATCTTCAGCATATCATCGATAAGGCCGTTGCTGTGCGGGCCACCCAGGCCGGTGATCAGTTCACCATGGCGATGGGTGCCGCCATGACCGTCCACGTCAAAGCCGTCACGGCCGCGGGTACGCGTCTGATCGCCGTCGCATTCCCCACCATCGGCCTTGTCCGCCAAATCGTCCTGGCCATTGCTGTGCGGGCCACCCAGGCCGTTGATCTCGTCACCGTGGCGATTGGTGCCGCCATGGCCGTCCACTTCCAGGCCGTCACGGCTGCGCACACGATCCTGATCGCCGTCGCATTCACCATCGGCCTTGTCCGCCACGCCGGAACCGCCCGAACCGTCGCCCTTGGGACCGTCGTCGGTCCGGATACGGTCAGTGGTCATGGTGCCGTTACCCTGGGGACCGGTGTCCTTGCGGGTGCGGATCGGATCGTCGGGCTTGGTCTGGGTCTGATTCTGCTGACCGCTGTCACCGGAGGCCTTGTCGGCCAGACCGGAATCGCCGGAGCTGCCCTTCTTGGGGCCCGCGTCGGTGCGGGTGCGGTCGGTCGTCATGGTGCCGTCGCCCTGGGGACCGGTGTCCTTGCGGGACCGGATCGGGTCCTCGGGCTTGACCTGGGTCTGATTCTGCTGACCGCTGTCACCGGAGGCCTTGTCGGCCAGACCGGAATCACCGGAGCTGCCCTTCTTGGGGCCCGCGTCGGTGCGGGTGCGATCGGTCGTCGCGGTGCCGTCACCCTGGGGACCGGTGTCCTTGCGGGACCGGATCGGATCCTCGGGCTTGGTCTGGGTCTGGGTCTGAGGCTTAACGCCGCCCTCACCTGACGCCTTGTCGGCCGGATCCTCGGAGCCACTGCCCTTCTTGGGACCCTCGTCGGTGCGGGTGCGATCGGTGGTCATGGTTCCCTTACCCTGGGGACCCTGGTCCGTGCGTTCCCGGATGGGATCGGCGGGCTTGGTCTGGGTCTGGGTCTGAGGCTTCACCGGCTCACCCTGAGACTGGGCGTAGGCGCCGAAAGCCATCAGGCTTACCAGCAAAACCATTAGGGTGAACGTAAGGTGCTTCTTCATCTCTGGGTCCTCCTTTGATGCCTTGTGGTGACATCCGGATTTACCCCTCCCTGGCCACAGGAAAGCATTTCGCGTTCCACCCGGCCCCTGCCGAATATGTATTTCTTAACCTGTTGGCAGACAGGCTCTTCGGATCTCCCTCCAATTGACTGGTAGTTTTGGGCGGAAAATTCCGATCGCAGAGACTTGCGGCAAATCGCCAGCGGGGTTCGGGGAAATCTGCGAACGGAATGAGGGAGCGGAGGGGATTGAGGGATATTGCGGGGCGCCGGCTACGACCGACGCCCCACGTGGGAATGGCTAGTCGTCCGATCCTCCGGAATCACTGGTGAAGTCGTCCGAAGAAGTCCCATCCTCTTCGACCGCCGCCACCGCCTCCGGCACCACCGTCGTGGCCACGTTCTGTGGGAAATCGGCGGACATGATACGACGGAAGACGATGTCACTGCCTTCTGCGCCCTCGTCCAGCCAACTGGCGTAGAAACGGGAACCGTCGGGCGTCATGCGCAACTGCACTTCACCCTGTTCCTGGTCACCCTTGGCCATCCAGGGCGTGCGATACACCGTTTCACCGGCATATTCGCCTTCGCTGTCCGGGTTAACCACCCACTCCTGGATATAGTAGGTCTCGCCCATGTCCCGGCTGAAGCTGTAGTACAGGTCCGCGGGCGCGGGCTCATCCTGCTCCTTGGTAATCGGGTCCTTGATCGGGTTGTCCGACGTGCCCCAGGCCACGTAGAACACGTTCGCGTTCTGCTTGTCCTCGGCTTTACCGGTCCACACACCGTCTTCCTTGATGGTGCCGGGCACGGCCACGATCCGGGGCTCAATGGTGGATTCCTTCTTGTTGGGCAGCTGCGTCAGATTCCGTGCGGCCTCGAACGCGCCTGCGGGATAAACAGTGCACACTTCCACCTTCGTACCGGGGCTTTGCGTCCCGCTGGGATAGGTCCAGGTGCGGCAATGTTCCACACCCGCCCCTCCCTTGGAAGCCGGCTTGGTCGTAAAGGTCTGACCGCCGTTGAACGACCGGCGAATGTAGAAATCGTACTTGTCGTGGCCGTTGCGGGCGGCCGCCCAGTTGGCGGTATGCGAATACCCGACCTGGACGAAGTCACCACGAATCTGGCCCCGGTGCGCCCGGGCATCATCGTAGGGATACTTGCCCGACAGGTCGGCCAGGTTATCCACCGTCTGGACCCACTCGACGACCTTCACGGCGCCCCAGGAGTCTTCGTATTCGGGATCGCCCATGCTCGGTGTGCACACCGTCGGTGTTTCCGAACTGATGTTCACCGGGCCGCTGGCGCGGTACCACTGCTCGCTCAGGTCATCCTGGAGCCAGGCGCCCTGGATGTTTTCGAAGCGGTAGGGGTTACCCACGACCGAGGCGACACCGTTGATCTTGCCGTCCTTGTACTTGAAGACGATTTCCTCTTCGGGAATCACAAAGCGCTGCATCATGATGTCCGAAGGACGGCCGGACCCTTCCTCGCCTTCCTTGTAGACCATGAGCATGATCGTGCGGCTGCTCCGCACGGCGCCGGTGCCCTGCAGGATGAAGCGGCCGCGACGCGCATTCTCGTAGGCCAGTTGGGGACGTCCCAGCCAATCCAGGATCTGAACGCCTTCCTCGTCCACGATGTACTTCGGCGTGATATTCCCCGCCCCGTCCAGAATCGCATCCCGGACCTGGATGTCGATCGGCCCGGCCATGTCATTGCCCGGGATCGTGACGGGACTCTCGGTGTACTCGGCCTCCGGCATGTTCGCGATGGAGCCGGCCGAAACGAGATCCGGCGTCTTGAAGTCGAAACTGTGGTAGATGATGTTCTTGCCCGATTCGGGGATGTAGTCGTCCCGGTGGGTCTCAGACCCATCTTCCGGTTGCGTCCCGTCACCCTCGTCGGGAGGACCACTGCCGGCCCCCTTGGTCTCCTCGTAGGTGATGATGGCCCAGGCGCTCTTGCCGATACTGCCGTCGGGCTTGGCGAACTCGTACGGCTGCAGGAAGATGTTGGCCCGGGAGGCGCCGGTGTCGCCGTCCAGGATCCGACCGTCCCGGGTGATCGCCACCTGCGTCACCTTGTCCGAGAAGTTGGTGAATTCGTAGAAGTTGTCCGTCTCGCTGAGCGTGTCCGTCTCGTACCCGAGATACGGGTCGATGACATCGCCCTCCTGGTAGACCAGCAGATCGGGGACGGCCTTCCAGTAGTTGTGGGTGCCGTCGGCATCCGAATCCGCATCCTCGATGTAGGGATAGCCCTCATAGGGATAGTAGGCCTCGATGACCTCTCCGCCGTCGGACCCGTCCTTCCAGACGCCGCCCTTGGCCTCGCACTCGTCGCACTTCGCCGCCTCGTCGAGACCGGACGCAACGGCAATCACGCGGTCGCGGGGCACAATGTGGCTGTAGTGGCAACTGACGCAATCACCATTGCTGAAACCGCCCAGATAATCCAGCGGATCGCTGCTGACAACGACCAGGGGGATCGGCGCACCCTGCGTGGGATTTTCGCCCAGAGGCACGGTTCCGTAAGGCACATGACAATTGGTGCAGTTCATGCTCGACAGGTGGTCGTCGGGCGTGGCCCGCAAGGTCGTGTAGTCAGCCAGGTAGGCCTCCGGATCATCCGGTGTGGTGATCTTCAGGCCGCCCTCGAATTTCACACAGCGGGTGAGATTCTCGGCCGAAACCATCAACTCCTCTTCGTAGGTGACCGCATCGACCTTCATGTTCTTCGCGTTCAACACATCGTTGTCCGACAGACGGACCGGCAGCGTCATCGGCACCAGGGCCTTGGGACGCTCCAGGAAGACTTTGCCGTCCTCTTCCTCCACGTTGTGTTCGGGATCGCCGCCCGGAACGAAGTTCATATCCACCTTGGAGTGGTCGCCCCAGGTCAGATAGCTGTACCAGATGTCCGTTTTGTGGCTGGTCGTGGCGCCGCCCCAACCCGGGCCCGGGCCCACGGCCTTGCCCGGACGGATCCCGTTGGGATCCTCCTGCCAGACCAGGGCGAAGCCCGCGGAGGACGCCGCACCACAGAAGATCTGGTTCACGTCGCGGCGACCGCTGGTCAGCCGCTCGGGCTTGAACCAGACGATGTCGCCGACCACGTAACCCATGTCACCCCAGGTCGAGGCGACGCCTTCGGCGTCCGTGCCGGCGACCGTGGTCAGGTCTTTTTCGGTCAGGATCAGACCGCGACAGGTCCACAGGGCGGCGAAGGGCATGACGCCCACTTCGGGGAAGCCGTCCTCGGTGTAGTCGTGGCTGCGCTGGGGGCCGCTGACGCCCCAGAGGTCCTCGGTGTAGTAGACATCGTCGTAGGGATAGTCGTCACTCTCGTCCACGTCCGGCGTATCCGGATCGTCCACCTTGATCGCGTAGCGGGGCTTGCCACCACGGCAATAGGTGCCGCGCCAGGCCACCAGGACCTTGTTGCCCTTGACCTGGAAAACCGGCTTTTTCACGTGGCCGTAGGATTTCGCGCCGTCCGGCAGTTCGAACGAACTGCGGTACCCGGCGCGGGACAGGTTCTTTCGCTTCCAGGTCTGGCCGTCGTCACGGGACACTCCGGCCCAGACGTCGTTGCCATCGTAATCCGGGTCGTCATCGGTGTAGGTGATGACGATCGGCTTGGCCTCGGTGGCCGTGCGGATCAGGTCCCCGTTCTCGTCGAAGTAGGGAACACCTTCGATTACTTCGCCCGTCTCCTTGTTGGTATAGGCGGCGGGATCGCCATTGGCCTTCAGGGCCGGCAACCATACCGTGGCGATGTTCATCTTCGCCTTGGTGCTGCCCAGCTCCGGCGTTTTGGACACATTTTTGCGGAACATGACGTTATTCAGCGTCTCTTCGAGGTGATCTTTCGCGTCCTCGGCGCTGACGGCGGTCAAAAGCAGAGGCGGTTCCGCCTGGCCCGCCAGTTCGATGGACTTGTTGATGACGTCGTCCACCTGGTAGTCGTCCGCGAAATCAAGGTCCGTCAAACCGTAGTAGGCCAGGGACTGCTCCAGGGCGCCAATGGCCACTTCGGTGATGTTGATTCCGCCCTTGGCCCGGCCGTCCTCATCCAGGCTCTGCAGCAGCCTGGCCATGTTGATGACCTGGTTGTTCTCGGTGTCCGCCGGGGAAAAGATGTCCAGCGGGGAGATCTTGTGATCGGCCACGGTCGCGCCCAGCGTGACGGTCCCCAGGGCGATTTCCACTTCTTCGCCGGGGAAGTAGTCGAACTTGGCGTCAACACCCGTGACACCCTCGTAAGTAGGGGTCTCCACAGTGAGTCCGGCCACCGGCGAGTCGATGAAGTGTCCGGTTTCGGGATGACCCATGGTGAATTTGAACCACCAGCCCCAGCGTCCGCCGTCGAAGGAAATGAGCTCTTCGGCCTCATCCACTTCCCAGGTCTTCTGAGCTTTTTGGTGTCCCTTCCCGGCCACCTTGCCCTTCTTGGTGGTCTTCACCTCGACGGCATTGGTGTCGATCAGTTCGCCGGTGTCGGCCACGGCCACCTGATCTTCCCCGACCACGATTTCGTCATCAACGGCTTCCTCGGTCACCCAGGTGACCAGCTCCGGGACCACCCAGGCCCCTGTCCGCTCGGTAATGTCGCCGGCCTCGTTCACCTTGACCAGATTCATGAAGATGGCCACGCCCTGGGTGCGCATGGCCGCGTAGGGATTGCCCCACTTGAAGCCCAGGTCCTCATCCAGATCCAGAACGAGGGTCCGGAGATACGGATGCCCCTCTTCCGCGGCTGTATTGATGTAGGGGAAATCGAACTCTTCCTTATAGTCGAAGTGTCCGATCTTGGGATTGCCGGTGGGCGTCAGGGGCGGGGTGTAGTCCTCCCCGTAGCCCATGTCCAGATAGTAGCCCTGGATGCGCCAACCGTCGGCGGGCTCCATCTGCACGTGCAGTTTGTCCCGGGAATTCCAGATACCGCCGTAGCCGATATCCACATGATCCCGTCCGGCCAGGATACTCAGACCCACCCGGCCCGGGCCGTAGCCCTTGCCGGTGGCCACCGCTTGCGGCGCGGCCCACAGGGCCGCGGTCAGCAAGAGAAGCCAGGCTGTGATGATTGTGCGTGGTTTGTTTCCGTTCATGACATCCCCCTCATCAGAGGTTTTTCCCAGATCCCGCCATTCCACGTGGTCTGGGGTCCCCTCCACCAACCAATCGGGATATGACAGTTGACCGTGTTTGGACGGGCGGTCCGTTCGGGCGGCAACCCGCCTTCAGGAATCGCCAAGTAAGCTCCGTCCCGCATAGCAGGGGAATTGATAATCGGAATTATTCCCCCAGGTGATGTGCCTCCCTGATCACATCCCATCCATAACTTTTTCCTTAAACCAACCTGCTCTTTTGTGAGCATATGTTCATAATGACAGGCCCCCACCCTGAAGTAAATAGAAAAATATTCCTCCAAATTCGGTAGGTATTCCCGTATTTAGCCAAAAACCGGGGGCACTCACCGCCCTTCAAGGTTCGCTATAAAAGCGCCAATTCTTCCTTATAGTGGAAGTTACACAGCTGGGCATATACTCATTACGGGTTTTTGAAAACGACCGGCGGCGCCGAGGCGGGCTCGCAACAAACTGAAAAAGAATCGCTAATCGGAATCCACCCTGGGCCATGGGCGAAACGGGATCGGACAAAAAAAGGGCGCCGACCGAAGCCGGCGCCCTTGGGTTTGGGTGAACTTACCTGAACAGGGGCAGGAACGGGACATCGGCGATCGGGACCAGGATGACCCTGATCGGTCTCACGATGGGATCCGGCACCGGCTCCGGTTCGGGATCGGGCGCCACCTCGGGTGCCACGTTCTGGGGGAACTCGGCCGACATGATCCGACGGAACATGATGTCGCTGCCGTCGACCCCTTCTTCCAGCCAGCTGGCGTACATACGGGACCCGTCCGGGGTGGACCGCATCTGCACCTCACCGGACTGGGCATCCCCCTTCGCGAGCCAGTCAAAGTCGGTGACGGTCTCACCGGCGTTGTTCCCGTCGCTGTCAGGGTTCACGACCCAGGTCTTCTCGTAGTAGCTCTCGCCCTTGTTGCGGGAGAAGGTGTAGTAGAGGTCCTCGGGTTCCGAAATGTCCTGCTCCTTGGTGATGGGATCCTTTTTGGGATTGGTCGCCGTCCCCCAGGCGGCATAGTAGACATTCTGGTTCTGTTTGTCCTCGGGGATCCCCGTCCAGACTCCGCCCGACTTGATCGTGCCGGGAACCGCCACGAGGCGGGGCTCGATGACGGTGGACTTGGGGTTCTTGAGTTTGCTCAAATTGCGCATGGACTCGAACTCGCCGGCGGCGAAGGTATTGAGCTCCTCCACCTTGGTGCCCGGCGTCTCCGTGCCGCTGGGGTAGGTCCAGACGTAGCTGTGACTCACGCCCGCACCCGCCGGATCGGTGGTGAAGGTTTGGCCGCCATCGAAGGACCGACGGACAAAGAAGTCATAGTTGTCGTTGCCGTTCCTCTGCGCCGCCCAATTGGCGCAGTGGGTAAAGCCGACCGCCATGAAGTCCCCGCGCAACTGGCCACGGTGGGCCCGCGAGTCGTCGTACTGGTTCTTGAAGCTCAGGTCATCGAAATTGTCCTGACCCTGTCGCCACTCCACCACCTTGACGGCACCGTAGGGATCGTCGGTTTCCGGGTCCCCCGCGCTGGGCGTCGTCACCGTGGGGGTGACCGAGCTCATGTTCTTGAACCCGTTACGGAAATAATTCTTGCTGCTGAGGTTGTCGCAGACCACGTCGCCCACCACGTTCTCCACCCGATACGGATTGTCAACCGTGGGGTCGTCCGTCTTGGGCACCACCCAGCGTTGCAGGAAAATGTCCGAAGTCTGGCCTTTGCCCTCCTGGCCCATCTTGTAGACCATCCCCATGATGGTCCGCGTTTTCTTGATGGCGCCATAGCCCTGCATGATGAACCGGGCCCGGCGGGCGTTCTCGTAGGCCAACTGGGGCAACCCCTGCCAGTCGAGGATGTAGGCGCCAAACTCGTCCACCAGATACTTGGGAACGGGGTTGCCTTCGCCATCGAGGACCGGCAAGGCCGTCTCATTCCCGTATTCATCGATTTCCACCGTGTATTCGAACTCGGGGGGGTTCATGATGGTCCCGCCGGAGACGACATCCGGGTTCTTGAAATCGAAACTGTGGTAGATGACGTTCTTGCCCTCTTCGGGGATGTAGTCGTTGGAGTGGGAGTCCAGTTCGCCCTCGCTGTCCCGCGGACCGCTGCCGGATCCCTTGGTTTCCTCGTAGGTGATGATGGCCCAGGCACTGGTTTTGCCGTTCGGCAGGGTGTAACCCTGCATGAAGAGGTTCGGCCGGGCCGCCCCGGTGTCGCCATCCAGCAGACGGCCGTCCGGCGTAATGGCCACGGACCGCTCATTCTCCTGGTTGTTGATGAACGTGTAGTAATCGCCGCTCATGACACCGGCGACTTCCAGGCCGTAGCGGTGCGTGCCGTCGTTCACATCCTCCTCGTCCCTGTAGTAGGGATAGCCTTCGTACGGATAATAGGCCTCGAGGACCTCGCCGCCGTCGGACCCGTCCATCCATATGCCGCCCTTGGTTTCGCACTCGCTGCACTTGGACACTTCGTCCAGGCCGGCGGTCACCGCAATGACCCGATCACAGGGCACGATATAGCTGTAGTGACAGCTGACGCACTCTCCATTTCCGTAGGCCCCGGAGTAATCCAGCGAGTCCGCATTCACGACCACCAGCGGAATGGGCGCACCCTGGGTGGGCGCATCCTCGCTGTGGGGGTCCAGCCCCCAGGGAACGTGGCAGTTCTTGCAGTTCATGCTGGAATAGTGGTCCTCCGGCGGCAGACGCAGCACCGGATAGTCCGCGAGGTAGGCTTCCGGGTCGTCCGCGGGCACGATGGACTTGCCAGCCAGGAACTTGACACAGCGCGTCAGGTTCTCCGGCGCATAGGCCACGTTCTCCGCGTCCACCGCGTCGTCCAGCCCCATGTTGCGGGTGTTCAGCACGTCGTTGTCGGAAATGCGTGTGGGCATGGCCATGGGTATCTGGGCCTTGGGCCGCGTCACCACGTCCAGATCATGCTCCGGATCGCCGCCGGCCACGAAGTTCTCGTCGATCTTGGAATGGTCGCCCCAGGCGATATAGCTGTACCAGATATCCGTCTTGTGGTTGGTGATGGCTCCGCTCCAACCCTCGCCGGGGCCGGCGGCCTGCCCCGGGTCCAGGCCCTTGGGGTCCTCCTGCCAGATAATTCCGAAGCCGGCACCGGAGGCGGCCGAGGCGAAGAGCTGATTCGCGTCCCGGCGGCCGCTGGTCAGACGCTCGGGCTTGTACCAGACAATGTCGCCGGCAAAGCGGCCGACCCCCGCGTTCACGTCGTTCTGGGTGGCAATCACGCCACGGCAGACCCAGACCGCACTGAAGGGGATTTCGCCCACCTCGGGGAACCCGTTCTCCACGTAGTCGTGACTGCGCTGGGGACCGCTCACACCCCAGACATCCTCTTGGTAGTATCCGTCGTCGAAGGGGTAATCGTCGTTCACGTCGATGGAGTAGCGCGGCTTTCCACCCCGGGCGTACTTGCTGGTCCAGGCGACCAGGATCTTGTTACCCTTGACCTGGAACACGGGCTTCTTGGCGTGGCCGTAGTATTCCGTTCCGTTTTCCAGGGTGAAGGAGCTCCGATCAGCCGCGCGGGACAGGTTCTTCCGCTTCCACGAATGGCCGTCATCGCGGGAGACCCCGGCCCAAACGTCGTGTGAACCCGTCACAGGATCCTCATCGGTGAAGACGACGACCAGGGGCTTGGCCTTGGTGGCCACAAAGACTTGGTTTCCGTTTTCGTCGTAGTAGCGCAACGCCTCGGCCCGGGTGGTCTCGTCGGCACTGGCCGGCAGGGCCGGTTGCCAGACCGTGGAGACATTCATCTTGGCCTTGGCGCTACCCTGATTGGGCGTGCGGGAGACCCGTTTACGGAACATGGCGTTGTTCATGGTCTTGTCCAGGTGCGCAATGGCATCCGCGGCCGAAATCAGCGTCAGCTCGACGGGGGGATCCAACTGGGCCGCGAACTCGTGGGTCTTCAGGATGACGTTCTCGATCTGGACACCGTCAGCCCAGTCAAGGTCCGTCAGACCGTAGTACTCGACCGCCTGGTCAAAGGCCCCCACCACCTCCGGCGAGATGAAGATCCCGCCGGTGGCCTGGCCGTCATCGTCCAGGCTCTGCAGCAGGCGCGCCATGTTGATAACCCTGGGGTCGTCGGTATCCGACATGGGGAACAGGTCCAAAGGGGAGACTTTATTTGCGGCAACCGCAGCCCCCAACCTGATCGACCCCAGGGAAAATTCGGCGGATTCGCCGGGAAAGTAATCGAATTTTGCGTCCAGGTCGGTCACACCTTCGTAAGTCGGCGTTTCAACCTGGAGACCCGTGACCGGGGAATCGACAAAGTGGCCCGTTTCGGGGTGGCCCATGGTATACCGGAACCACCAGCCCCAGCGGCCGCCCTCAAAGGCGATGATTTCCTCGGCCTCGTCCACATCCCAGCCCCTCTGGGCTGACTGGTGCTCAAAGGTATTGACCCGGCCGTCCTCGGTCTGTTCCACCTCCGTGGCGAAGGTGTCGGTCAGTTCGCCCGTTTCGGCGTTCGCGACATCGACCTCGCCGATGAGAAGCGAGGTTTCCTCAGTGAGGTCATCCTCCACGATCCAGGTGACCAATTCGGGGACCACCCAGGCCCCCGTCTGTTCGATGATGTTCTGCGACTCATCCAACTTGACCAGGGTGAGAAAAATGGCCATGCCCTGGGTTCTCATTTCCGCGTAGGGCGTCCCCCACTTGAATCCCAGGTCCTGCTCCAAATCAAACAGGAGCGTCCGCCGGTAGGGATTCCCGTCGATGTTGGCTTCGTTTTTGTAAGGGAGCTCAAACTCTTCCTTGTAGTCGAAGTGTCCGATTTTGGGATTTCCGGTGGTCGTGAGCGGCGGGGAGTAGTCCTCACCGTAGCCCAGGTCCATTTTGTATTCCTTGATCCGCCAGCCGTCCGCAGGATCAAGCTGGAGATGCAACATGTACCGGGAATTCCAGACACCACCGCCCCCCACTTCAATGTGGTCCCGACCCGCCAGCATACTCAGGCCGACACGACCTGGCCCGTAGCCTTGGTTATTGGCGTAGGCTGTGGGAGCGATAACAAGAATCGCCAACATTCCCAGGAGCCCAGCCGCCACGATGGTCCGCAACAGGGTTCTACTCATGACATCCCCCTCTGACAGGTGACACGCAGACCCCAACATTGCGCGTGGTCGCGTGTTCCCCTCCACGGATCAACCGGCGTCCGGTTGATCAACCACGTCCAGCTTATTGGGCATCGATCAGCGCGACTGTTCCGCCCAAGCGCGCTGAGGCCCGCGATATTTAAAGGCGAGGAATTGGATGGATAGGCACCGATACCCTCCCGGTCGGTCCAATGGCGGAAATCGAACATATGGTTTCCACGTAGGCTGATTGACCATAGTCCAATCAGGGACAGATAATGACATATTGAGAATGGATTGTAAATGAAAAAGCGAAATCATTTGGAAGTGGTGGGAAATGTTTTTTTTATTTCAATTTATCAGACAATCTAACTAAAACATCCCGGAATCAATACGGTTTGCTCTAAATCCCAGTGTGCCAGGGGGCGTTTTACGAGCCGGCATTAAAAACCCTACCTAACATTGGGATATCAAAAAACGAACTTAGGGAGCCCGGGTTTTCTTTATCTTACCTCCCGTTTTCTTCAAAAATTTCCATTTTTCCGGTTTCACCAAACTGACCTGTTGACGAAAAAAAAAATCCTGATTTATGGCGGATTGCCAGCCTTTCCCTGTGGCTGTGGACCCGGGTAATGCTGCTGTCTGAAAGATGGCGGCCCCCGCAAGGCCGGAGAAACATGATTGGGTTTGCGGGCCAACTGACCTATAATGGCAGTTGGTCCGGCTTACATCGCACACAGACCTGGATCGGGAAATTTTATGTCTGACCCCGCCAAACCCCAACCCGCCTCTCGTAAGGAACGGGACTACGCCCGCCATCATCAGGACATCCTGGATGTGGCCGAGTCGCTGTTCGCCGAGAAGGGGTACTACCAGGCCACCATGCAGATGATCGCCGACCGGGCCGAGTTTTCGGTTGGCTACCTTTACAAACATTTCAGCGGCAAGGAGGAAATGTACCAGGAAATGGTGCACTTCCATTTGACCACCATTGACGCGCTGATGCAAAAAGTCGCCGCGCTGGGCCTCGGCCCCCTTGACGAGATCCACCGAACCTACCAGGAATTCTGTTCCCACTTCAACCGCCACCGGGATTTCATGCGGATCTTCCACGAGGAAATCGGGGGCGACTTCTGCGACCTCGCCGAGGGAAAGAAAAAGCACTTCCAGGACCTGAAAATTAAACTGACCCGGGCCCAGGAACTGGGCGAATTGAAGCCCTATGATCCCACCCTGCTGACCGCGGCCATCCAGGGGGCCACGAAGGAACTGTTCGCCGAGCTGGCCGAACGGCCCGGCGACAACCCTTTCGACAGCCTGCCGGACGTTCTTTTTAAGCTGCTGATCGACCCCCTGCGCAACTAACTCCAATATAACGAATTAAACATTTTTTCCTCGGGGATTCAGTGGGGTTCTCCGCCAATTTTTTGATTATAATCAAAATATGAACTTGCATTCGCATGGTTGAATCATTATTCATGAATCTATATTCACACCATGAACCCGAACTATTTGGGGTGAAAAATGCTCAACGAACCTCAAAAAATGAGTCGGCAGGAAAGAGAAGCCGCCCAGCGGCGCCAGGAGATCCTGGACGCGGCCACGCGACTCTTCATGCAGCACGGGTACGCCGGTACCACCATGCAGATGATCGCCGAAGAAGCGGAATACTCCGTGGGCTACCTGTACCAGCATTTCGTGGGCAAAAAGGATCTGCTGGAAGAGATCGTCGACGCCCAGTTGAGGATATTCGAGGACGCCCGGCGCGAAGTTCGGCGCCAGCACCAAGGCCATCCGCTGCACACCCTGCGCATGGAACTGAAACGCGTCAGCTGCCAACTGCGGGAGCAGGCGCAGTTGGTGCCCCTCTTCCTCCACTACGAGGATACCTGTCCGGACCGGATCAAGGCCCGCCTGGAAACCTATCGGCATGAGGATGCCCAACTGTTCCGGGAGGCCATGGAAACCGGCGAGATCCGCATCTGTGATCCCCATCTCACCGCCGCCGCTTTCGACGGCCTGACCAGCGGCCTGATCCGGCTCATGGCTGAGACCGGGCACCTGGACCGTCTGCATCAGATTCCCGGCATCGTAGAGGACCTGCTTCTGCGGCCCCTGGCCAAAGACAACCGTGACGACCAAAGAAAGGACCAGGCCCGGCCATGACCTCCCTTTTCCCAGCATCGAAAACGAGGACCGGGGGCGCTCCCTCCTCCCTGGCACTCATCCTGTTCGGTCTGATATTGGCGGTACTCCCACCCTCCCCCACCGCCTTTGGGGCCGATACGGACGCCGGGGATGCTCCCGGTCCTTGCGCTCAAGCCCGCAGCCTGACGCTGGCGGAAGCCCGCACCCTGGCCCTGGCCAACGACGAACAGTTGGCCGGCATGGGTCAGGCGGTCGTCGGCGCCCAGGCCGACATCATGGCCGTGAATGCCGACCGCCTGCCCCAGTTGGATGTGGGCGGCACCTGGACCCACAACCTCAAGAAGCCGGTCTTCTTCCTGCCGCCGGACATGGCCGAGGGGCTCGGCGGCGCCACCTCCCTGGAGATGGGCGGCGACTGGGACCTGCAGGCCGCCGCCACGGTAACGGTGAACCTCTGGACCGCCGGCCGACTGAGCGCGGCCCGCGGCATGGCCACCGAAGCCCTGTCCGCCACCCGCTGGCAGGAAGCCCTGGTGGCCGACGCCGTGGTGCTCAGCGCAGAGACCGCCTATTTCAATGCCCTGCTGGCTGGCCGGCAACTCGAGATTGCCGCCAGCGCCATGGCGCTGGCGGAGGAGAACCTGCGTGTGACCACGAAGATTTTCGAGGAAGGCAA
>Ga0209475_10002084_pt1 | contig 21445 bp, 15 predicted proteins | sample tdDd471_FD_187128 | JGI IMG/M metagenome (GOLD analysis project Ga0209475, IMG submission 187128) | Marine sediment microbial communities from the Atlantic coast under amendment with organic carbon and nitrate - tdDd47.1 (SPAdes)... | ecosystem: Environmental > Aquatic > Marine > Coastal >... | reverse complement strand
TGAGGGCGGTAGGATTGCGGGGAGCTTTTTCCACGGCAGCCTTAAATTTCTTCTCCGCTTCTACCGGGCGGTCCAAATCAAGGAGGATCGCGCCGCACCCAATTAGAAAGGCCACCTGCTCAGGCGCCTTCGATAAAGCCGCCTCAAAGAGTTCCAGCGCTTCATCAAACCGTCTTTCGTGGCGCAGGGTCGGCATCACCAGATCAAGCGCCGCTTCATTTTCCGGGTCGAGTTTCAGACCGGAAAGTCTAAACTCCAACGCCCGCCGCGCCTCACCAACGCTGTCGGCCAAATCGGCAGCCTTGAACCATAAGGCGGCGACATGCGAAACATTGGCAAGCAGATCGTCAAAGATCGCCAAGGCCTTTTCCGCCTGCCCAGCCTCGACCAAGCCCGCAATATTTAAGAGGATTTCCCTCAGGTCGAATCGTCCACCTTGGCTCATCCTCCCTCCTCAAGCAAAGGGCCGGGAGAAATGCCATCCAAATGGCGCGTCCACATCCGCTCAAAAAGATTTTCGAGATCGCGCACCTTGCCTTTCGTATCGAACAACGGTTGGGTTTTCTGGTTTTCTTTGACCCTGTCCGTAACGCTCTTCAACTTGTCTGGGGTTTGCGCCAGTTCCAAAGCCAACGCACGGTATCTCTCCAGATCAGGCGCAACCAAATCATCCAGCCCGTGGGCCATCAGCAAGCTTGCAGAAACTCTTGAAGCGAAATGGGAGCCTCTTAAAGCAATAACCGGCACTCCTGCCCAAAGAGCATCCACCGTTGTTGTGTGCCCTCCATAAATCCTCGTATCCAGCATCAAATCCGCAAGAGAAAGACGGACTAAGTGCTCCGGTTTCGGAAGCTTATTGGCGAAAACCAACCGCTGGGGATCGACCCCTAACTCTTTTGCCGCCGTTTTCAAGTTCTCGACGGCTATTTGATTGCTGCCAAACAACCACAAGCAGCTTTCCGGGCAGCTGTTGAGAAGCGACATCCAAACGCTGAATATTTTTGGGTCTATTTTGTAAGTCTGACTAAAACAGGCAAACACGAAACTTTTTTCAGTCAGTCCTTGCGAGGCGCGCGATGGGGGCGCCAAAGCGATTTTCTGCTGGTCGTTCGTCGGCCAGTAGGTGCCGGGAAGATAAGCCGGTGCTTCACTGAAAAATTCAGAATCTGCGGAAGGACAGACAACCTTATCAACCAAAACATAGTCCAAGAAATCCCCCCCGCAGGTTCCGGGAAATGTCAAATAGCCGACTTGGATGGGCGCCGGTTTTAAAGCGCAGATTTCCAATCGCGAACCATCCGTATGCCCGGTTAGGGCGATTAGAATATCGATACCGTCTTGGTGGATACGTTTTGCAGCATCGACATCGCCCATACCACTCAGGTCGACGAAGCAATCGACCGCCCGTTCAATTTGGCGCCGACACTCGCTTTGATCGTCCGGGCCAAAAGAATATGCAAAGACCTTAAAACGGGATCGGTCATGCGCGGCAAACAAGCCTGCCGTATTGTATGCCGTCGGGTGATCGTAAAAGTTTCCACTTAAATAACCGAGCCGAAGCGGCCCCTGATGGTTGGATGCCCCTGAAAACGAACAGTTCGCCCGCAACGGTGCAAGACGGTCTTGCATCTCTTTAGACCAAGCCTTTGCAACCTTAAAATTCCTCTCCGGATCGGCGCTCCTGGCGATGCTCATAAACGGCGTCTCACCCGGTCGGCAATGCTGGTTTAGAGACTCAACCGTCATCGCTTCCAGACGCTTTTCTGCAGAAACCATGTCATCCCAAGCGCAGGTTTTCTGCAAAAGGTGGAAAAGCTGCGCCTGACTGTCCTGATCGTCGGGATACTTTTTAACCACCGCCTTCAAAGTCGCAATCGCGTCTTCAAAACGCCCAAGCTGTCCCAAAACGCACGCCTTGTTGTAGAGTCCCGCTCCGTTTTCGGGATCAATGGCCAGGGTGCGGTCAAAAAACCCTAAAGCGGCGTCCAATTCCCCGGATTGCAACGCAAGACCGCCAAGATTGAGCAAGGCCGCGCAATTCAAGCCATCCAACGCCAGAGCGTTTTGAAAGTGCTGCTCAGCCTCGCTTAGCCACCCCTGGGCGATACAGGTCAATCCCCAATTATTGAGTGCGTCGACAAAACCGGAATCTATTTCCAACGCTTTTCGGTAGTCGTCTTCGGCTTCTGAAAATCTTCCGAGATCAGCCTTTGCATTGCCCAAATTGCTCCAGACGGCCGCCGATTTAGGCAAAAAGGACAAAACGTCGGTCAGGACCTCAACCGCCAAATCATTCCGTCCTGCATCCCGCAGAATCGAGGCGAGCTTGAAAAGTGTTTTTGGGTCATCGGGGATTAAGGCGCGGGTCTCGGCGACGGCATCTACAGCTTTTTCAAAATGGCCAAGCTCCATTTCGAGATCCGCCAACAGAGCCCACCCGTGAGCAAAATCTTCGCGCTTGAGCAGAGACTTCCAAAGAAATGCCGTTGTCTTTTCACCCCCCTGTTCCCGGTACAGTTCCGTAGCCTGCTCCAAAACGGCGGCCAGCTTCTTGTTGAACGTTTCCATGGGCGCCGTAATTAAAGGGTCCTCTTGTGATGTTACGCACATCTTAAATTTGGCGAATCGCGCAAAATATTAACGTGAAAATAACCCTCTGCCTGTTAAAAAAAGGTGTAGTAACTTTACCTTTCGGCCCGGCACAGATACTATAATTCATTGGTTCGACCGATTAGAATATTGGATTGAAGCTAGAATAGCGGAACCACCCCATGGATGTACTAACTGCCAGCACTCAAAAGTCCAGCTTCGCAATAGCCCGCCTACTAACCCAAATGAGTCAGGCGAGTGAAGAGCGTATCAAGACGGCGATACGCCCGATTGAGGCCAAACACGACAAGGTCGTTCACGACGCGGATTTTAAAGCTGATCGCTGGAAGCGTGTTCAAAAGAATATTGGCGCGGCAAGTTCGGCCCTAGCCGCCAATATCGGCAACCTCAAATCAATCAAGTCGAAACTCGACGCCATGCTCTCGGCGGTCAACAAGGCCGACCAACGCGCCGATCAGGAAGGCTTTGACCCTTCCGGATATGCAATGTCCTTCGACGCTTTGTTGAAAAGCGTTTCCGCCTCAACTGCCGATAAAGGACGAAACATCAACCTGATCGGCAAGCGGGATGTCACGTTGGACTATACTGTCGACATTTATGGACGGCAGGAAAGCGTCAGCAGCGTTTCTTTGGATAACGACTATTACATCATCGATTCCAATGGCGACCGATGGGTCCTTAACAGAGAAGCAGGCAACATTAAACGCTACACCAGTTATCCGGACGAACCGACCAGCGACGTTGGCGGCTTTCCTGACGGCATTCGCCTCAATAGCGTTGACGGCGACGACAATATTTCTTTTACGATAGCGCCGGACACCGCTTCACCACAGACCTTTTCGGGCACCTTGTACCGGAGCGGCCTCAACGTGATGGATTCCTGGTACTATGAAGGGTTGAGTACCGCCGACGCCCGCGACACAGCCGTCAGCGACATCCACTCGGCCCGCACCGCCATTAAATTGGAAATCGCCCGTTACGAAAGCCAGTTCTCCTTGGCGCAATTTTACGAAGAACGGGCAACGGGCGAAATCAAAGGACTGCGGGAAGATAAAAACGAAGCGCTCCTCACTAAGGCCAAGGAGGTCGGCGAGGCGAAGGACCGGCTGATCAAACAGTTCGAAGCCGCCCAAAACGCCATGCAGATGTCGAGCAATCTCAAGCACGAATACGCCAACTTCCTAAAGCCGCTCAGTGGTGGACTAGGCAGTAAGCTCGTCGATATTCTCAGTTAGAGCGTTTCCCGATTATTCTGGATCATTCTGATGGCCGTTTCCCGAGTTGATCCACAAGGCGCGGAGAGCAGCTCGTAGCAGGGCTACGAGCAAGCTTCGCAACGCCGTGGGCAACCGGGAAAAGCCACCCCTTCGGGGCCGGGCCTTTTGGACCTGGGCGGCGTCCCGCCTTTTGCCCGTAGCCCCGCTACGGACTTCAAGGCGCTCCTATCCCAGGTCCAAAAGGCCTCGGTCAGAATGACCCAAAATAATCGGGAACCGCTCTAAATCGTTCGCGCCTTGAGACCTTTTAAAAAGTCCGCAATCTCATCAAGGGCTTCCCCGGCATAGAACTCAAAACGTTTAAGAAAAAACTCAAATGCTTCGGCGCGTTGATTTTTGTCCGCGATCCTCGAGCCGCGATAGGAGCCGACGCGCATGAGAGACAACAAGGTTCCGGTCGCCAATTTATCAAGCCCGGCGAATGATGCTCCGCCATCCCCCATAATAGTATCCAGCCGCCGTTGCAACTGAATGAAGTTACTTGGCTGATCGTTTTTCAAAGAGCTTTTCAATGCCTGCCGATAGGACTGGCATGCCTCAATATGCAGATCGAAATCAACATGCTCAAGAAACTCGCCAGGTCCAAAAGCCGCTAGTCGGGACTCAACCTCAGCAAGGTAGGTTTTCTTCTCCGCCGGCAAGGACGGCAACGCCAATTTTCCTGAGAGAAGCGGCTGCGCTCCTTCGATCTGCGCTCCCCGGCTACAGTTGGTGACCACAAGATTTTTATCACGAATCAGCTCGGTAATGGTCCGGCGCGAAAGATCGTAGTAAGCCGAGGTCGCTATTTTTCCACCGAAGTTGCCAGGAACGATACGGGTAAATTCCCCTTCCAAATAGTCATGCCCCTCACCTTCGATAAAATTGTCGTACCCCTCTTGGTAGTAGACCGCATCTTTCGAATGATGTAATCCGCCCTCTAACCTGCCGCAGTCGATGCCAAACAAAACAAACCGCTTGAACCCAAGGTTAGACAAGGCGGCCAATGCCGCATTCGCCACCAGGGGTCCGGCATAGGTTATTGGATTGTATCCCGGCGCCAACACTACGGCCGGGCTCAGAGTTGAACGGAAATAAAACCAGTTCCGGCCAAACATTTCACCAACTTCAGGGTTGACCGTTGAGGATGCAATGAGAACCGTCGAGGTGAAGTCGAAATCCTCTCGAAACGCTTTAAGGTTTTTGACCAACGGATAGGTATTCTCATTTTCCAGATGGAAATCAGGAACAATGCCATTTTTAAGTAGTATTCCAAGGCTGCTTCCACAGCTTGCAATCAACGCCTTGCCGCTTAATTCAGACAGTTTACCGATGTCGTCATCAAGCGAAGGTCCCGAGCCAACAACGAAAACAGGAACATCCAAGTCCGGATTTTTTTTCGCCTCAATCAATCGAAACGATCGCTTGGACAAGTTTTCGATTGCATTGGTCATCATGATCTTTTCGTCACCAAAATGACCCGGTCTAATCAGAAAGTTCCCAATCCTTTCATTGAGTAGTTTTCGGCATTCCATAACCTGCCACGACGGATAGTGCACGTAGGCGTAAGTTCCGTCGATAAACCGCCCTCCCCTGGAACGGATAATTAGCGCTTCCGTTTCCAACATAAAGCGCTCTGGGGACAGCCCGATTTTGAACTGTAAGGCGGTTCCTTTTGCTTTGGCCTTCTCGATAATCGCCTGCCAGTCTATGGTCCGTATCGAGAACTTGAAGAACTCGGGCACCGGCTCGACGACAATCATTTGTTCGCAGGGGCAGTTCTCGAGAATTTGGTCGATATGATAACCAAGGCCGACACCAAAAACGAAGGCAAAGCCCACTTGCCCTTGCGGACACGATTTCAGCTCTTCATCCCCCAAGGTTTCCCCAAACTTAGCAAGATCGGCGGCTAGATTGTGGCTTACCGAAGGCTGGCTCTCATCGAGTGGATTGGGGATTTTAAGCCGGTCCGGGTCCTTGAGGTAGTTTTCGACCTGCTTTGCCGTCCAGTCTCGTGCAGGTTCCGGATAGAGATTGACGTCGACAATTTTTATGTTTTCGGGGTGCCCGCTATTAATGATAATCGTACAACTTTCGGCACCATCCCCAGGCAGAGCTTTCAAGACCTCTTTTCGATAGCCGGCAAAAGCTCGTAAATTCTTTGAATAAAGCGCTTTTGCGTTTTGGTCAGTCGGGCCCGACACCGGCCACTCCTTTTATGACGTCTTCTCCATCAACCATTTGCCGTAAAAGGTTTCTAGACTCGTCGACCATTTGCAGAACCTTTGTTCGATAAAGCCCAATAAACAATCGCAGAAACTTTGTTCGGTCCTCTTCGACCGGTATTCGCGTTCCTCCATATGCCCCGACCCGGATCAAGGACACAAAACTTGCCCGGATAATCGACAAAACGCCAGGCCCCTGGACTTCAAACCGGTTTCGTAGCGCCAGCATCCTTTCATGGAAATCCCAAAACTCGCCATCATCCGCGAGCGCCATATCGATTTCCTTGATAAACTCCTTTTCAAACAAATCACAGCTTTCTAGAAGGTTGGGCAGGTGCAGATGGGTTAAATAATCTCCCTTCTCATAACTCCTTAATGACCTATCCAGAACCGCTTTCACCTGTTCTTTGAACCCTTCCTGTCCGTTGAATTTAAGAGCGGCGGCGGCTTTAGGCGTTGCCCCATGAATTTTTGCGCCATTGCTACAGTTAACGACTTTGACCTGCGCTCTCTTCAATAAAGCGGAAAAGCTTACCCGTGACATATCCAAATACCAGGCGGTTAAAACCTCACCGCCAAAGTTTCCGGGGACAACCCGGTCAAATTCATTCTCCAGCAATTCCAGGCCTTCGCCTTCCAGATAATTGTCGTAATCTTCTTCGTAGTAAATCGCATCGCCTGCATGGTGCCCTTGATCGCGGCGACGGCCGCAATCGACCCCAAAGAGATAAAAATCCTGGAAACCCAACGCAATCATTGAGGCCAGTGCAGAATTGGCGACAAGCGGGTCAGCGCCCATTAGAGGCAAAATGCCGACATTGAGGCTGGTGGTCGAACTCAAACCCATCCGATAGTAAAACCAGCGTTTTTCGAACAACTCAGCGGCCTTCGGGTTAACCGAAGTAGAAGCGATGTATGTTATCGGCGACAGATCGTATTCTTTTGCAAAACGCCTGAGATTCTCAACAAGAGGCCAGGAATTTTCGTTTTCCCCATGGAAATCGGGAACGATGCCGTTCTTCAACAAGATACCCAGACTGCTGGTTCCGCAGGAGAAAACCAGGGCCTTATTCCGCCACTTTTTTACGACCTGGATATCTTTGTCCAGGGACGGACCCGAACCGACGATAAAAACCGGATAGTTTCGTTCAACCTTTGGCCGTCGCTCCACGAACTTTAAAGGATACCTTCTTAGGTTCCCATAAGTATTGGCCATCATCAGAAGTTCGTCTTCGTAGAACCCGGAAGAAATGTAGCTCGCAGGGAGCTTTTCATTAAGCAGTTTCCTGGCTTCCAGCAAGTCCCAGGATGGGTAATGGATAAAAGCGTACGAGCCTTCCAAAAAGGTCTGGCCGTCGTCCCAGACGCTACGCTCAATGTAGTGAACGACATCGGCGGGATTTGAACCGACGACGAACCTAAGTTCCGTTCCGCATTTTTCGGCCGCAGCCAGAATTTCCGACCAATCGACACTTTCAAAGGAAGCCCAAAGCAAGGCGGGTTGAGGCTCGATCAGAACGACGACCTTCGCTTCGGTACGTTCGATCAAGGGCCTGATATGGAGGCCCAGGGCGACACCAAAAACAAAACAAAACCCAGAATCGACATGAGGGTATTTCGTCAATTCGCCATGATAGCTGTTCTCGAAATACCCCTTGATCTCATCCAACAAGCTTTTGGCAATCGGCGAGAGATTGCAATACTTCGGGTTATCGAAACCGATGCGGTCAGGTTTAACAAAATAGCCGCTGAGTTGGGTTGAGAGCCAAGCGTCAATATTTTCCGGATAGAGGTTAACCCCATCGACTTGCAGGTTGACCAGACTACCGTCCTGGCAAACGGTTTTCACCTTACCGGTTTTAGCCCTTTCGCAGCACGCCCACACTTCTGGATAGCGATCTTGCAGAACTTTGCGGTTCTTTTCCAAGAGGTCAAGATTGCCGCTTTGCACTTTTTCCATATGCCCTACGCCGGTATCTGAAAGCTATAGGGGAAAATTAACCGCAGGCCTCGTCCCAAAGCTTTTGGAGCACTTTCTCGAGGTCGTGGCACCGCTTTTTGAAATCGAATAGCGGCGCATCGACCATCTTTTTTGAAACCATCTCCCGGAAGGTCTGCCGCGCCTCTTTGCTGTCGCTCCACTTGGTGGCAATGGCAACATATTCGGCTCTATTGTTGGCGATGGTTTCGCCGCCTATTCCGAAATGATCCATCTGGTCTGCAACGGTACGCGACATCGCATGCCCGCCCCTGCAACAAACAACCGGAACGCCGGCGACAGCGCTCATAAGGGCGCTTGTATTGGGGTGTCCACTTTTTGGAGCGAGAAAAACGTCGATTTGAGAAAAGAACTCTGCGTCCGACAGGCTTTTAATAATATCAACCCTGTGGGCAATTCCAAAATTGCCGAAAAGATTGGTTATTTTCTTAAGGTTCGACGTATTTTCAAAATCGTGGTCCTTCAGCAAAAGCATTGCGTCGGGATACTTGCGCAGGATTTCAGCCCACCATTCAATCGTTTGAGGCGTCAATTCGCAGAGCTCGGCATTTGCACCGAAAGTAAGGCCTTCATCGTTACGCTCAAACGATGCTTTCTCAAGGGGGTCTGGACGGTCGATCAATTGGCTGCCGGCTTCCAAAAAAACGGCTTTTTCTTTACCTTGAGCGTTTCCTTCTAGGCCTTTACTGGATAACCGGACGTCCATATTGGATAAACCCGTTCCAAAAGGAGCGCCCATCCAAGATACCTGCAACGGTGCCATGCGCGCACCAAACGCGGTCAAAAGTTCGGGATCGCGGAATCCCGCGACATCGACGAAGATATCGATCCCTTCGGCAAAGGCGATGGCACCCAGCGTCACCGGATCCATTTCACGAACGTCGTGCCATACGTCGAAGGCCTTTTGGAAATGGACGTTGTCGGCATCGCTTAAAGTGCCGTACCCAAATCCAACAGTCCGGAAACGCGTCTCGTCTCGATGGGACAGAATATTGGCAAGCGCACGCGCTTCTTCACGGCGCGAAACCGATCCGAGCATGTAGCCAACCGTCAAAATTTCTTTTTTGGTTGCTTGAGATTCGCCCAGCCCTTCATCCTCGACGCCGAATTTTTCGCCCCACTCCAGGCACCGTTCTACGAGATACCTTTCATCGAGATCGTCGGCAATCGCTAAATCGGTTAACGCGGATGCATGCACGACAGGGTTTTCGGTGTCTAACTCCATAGCCCAACGGTGGACCGCTTTGCTTTGGCTAAATTCGCCGGTTAAAGCAAGCAGCGAACCGAGACAACTTGCAACTTCAGGATCATCCCCCAACCGATGCATTGCCCCCCTCAAGACATCGACCGCTTCTTGGTACCGGCCCAGAACCGTCAAACAGTTTGCCAGTCCCAGAAATGACTTTTTATTCCCTGGGTTAAACTGAATATCCTGAGAGAACCAGTGGGCGGCAATTTCCCAATCTCTTGAAGAAACAGCCGAAACCGCACGCCTCAAAAGAGGCTCTTCTTCAATTCGGACAAAGGCGTTCGAAAGACTGGGTACCGACTTGGGCAACAACGCCTTTATTTCCGGCACCGACGGCACGGAAGAGGCGAGTTTTGCATAAAAGACTGACTTTGTTAGGTCGCCGGTCAGAACATGCAAAACGGCAAGGAAGTCTGCGTATTCACTAACGTTGGCATCGGCATTTAAGGCGCTCTCGCCATACTTCACCGCCTCAACAAGATCGTCGGCTAAAAACCGACTGATCGCTAAAATGTAGCAGGCTTCAGCGGAAATTGAGCACTCAGAGCCGTTGTTGCCGTTATTCAGAATGTCTTCGCATTGTTCGCTGACGGCATCCCAGCCCTGCGCCAATACAAGCTCATTAATTGCGGAAAGAAATGCGTCCCGGTTCATGGACGCATGAGTAACAATCTCTGACATGGGCCCCTCACGCAGTAATTTCGCCAGGCATTGATGTCGGAATTTCGCCTGCCTCTTCGGAACTCTTTTCCTCACCCGGCGGCACTGCACGAAGGCCTGCCGCAAGTTCACGATTGATATTTATCAGAACATCCAGCTTCGCCCGATTTGGCGTCGCAATTAATTCCATAGAGTGCTTGTCGATAAAATTCGCCAGCGAAACGCCATTGCCACGAATATCGGCAGGCAACGGACAATTCGGATCCAGCATTTCGGCCTGAAGAATTGTCCACAACTGCCAATTGATGCGCACCGCAGCAAGTATTTCCGCTTCCACACCGGACTCTTTCGCAGCCTTCAGCCGTAGCGCGGCTTGAGTTAACCCCCAGGCTTCAACCTCCCTCGGGTTCCCCGGAGCCGGGGGCGTCTCGTAATTTTTCAGCAAGTTGTTCGTTGACATGCGCAAAAACCTTACTTTCGTGGGCGATGAGCTCCTGAGCCTTTTTCAGGGCTTTGTACAATTCGCGTTTTTCCACCAAACGCCACAACTCATCGCCAATAGGCTTCGCGCTTGGTGCAGCCTTTACGTAATCTGTCAGAAATTCATTAAAGCGCCGTAAATTGTCAGCGGAATCGTCGGGGAACAAATAGAGACACTGAAGCGCATAATAAGTTCGTGCCGCGGGGGTCGATGCATCTTCCGGTGAAAGCACATCATTATCACGCAACAACGAGGCATCGTTTTTCAAAAGCAATGAAACATTGTTGCTGCCGGTATTTTCAATAACCGCGCCGTTAATGATGATCTGCTGACCCTTTTTCAAATGAATTTTGAGCGGCATAGAAGGCATTCCCCAAAAAAAATGACAGCCAGGATATAAATACCCTGGCTGTCACCTGAAAAGAAAGTCTTACCTGAACAGACCCAGGATGGATTGTTCGGCCTGACCTGCGAAGGACAGCGCCTGGATACCCAGTTGCTGCCTGGTTTGCAGGGCGAGAAGGTTTGCACCTTCCTCGTTCAGGTCGGCCACCGTCAACTTACCAGCGCCGGTTTCCAGAGTACCAATGTACTCTTCCGTAAAGTCGGCGCGGACCTGAAGGATAGCCACGTTGTTGGCCATGGTTGCCGCTTTCGACTGAACGTTACTGATGGTTTCGTCAAGACGGGTCACGGCAAGGTCGGCCATGATGTTGAACGATGCCAATTCAGCAGAATCGTCGAAGTTAAAGGCGGAAAGCAACGCCTGGAAGCCAAGGCTACTGACAACCTGGTTCGCCACGGAAGCCGTCGGGTTACCAACAGCCGAACCGGCCGAGTCGAGGAAGAAGGTCGAAGCGTTGAAGTCCACACCATCGACGTCCAGTTTGGAATCGGATTTTTCCGAGAACCGAACAGACAGCTTCGAAGCCGTTGAGTTCAACAGGTTCAAACCTTGGTAGGTTGCGTCGCTGACCAGCTTTTCGATCTGAATTGCCAGCTCTTTTAGCTGAGAGCTGTATTCAGAACGCTGAGTGGAGTCGCCGCTACGCGCGCTATCGACAATACCCTTCATCTGCTGCGCGAGGCTTTCAAGCGCTTCGGCAGCTTTTAAGGCGGTATCAAGAGTACTGATCCCTTGGTCGATTGCCGATTTACGGGCGGACAAGTCCGCAGCGCGGTCGTTCAACGACTTTGCCTGGAAAAACTTCACCGCGTTATCGGAAGGCGCAGCAATTTCCAAACCGGTCGACAGACGGGTTTGCGTCCGGTCGATCAGGCCTGTGGTTTGTTGCAGAGAAAGTAGGTTCGAGCGTACAGCTGAGGATAGTGAAATGTCAGCCATTAGAAATTCTCCCTTTCTAGGTGAGACTGTACAGTTCGCGCTTTTCTAGCGCTTGAAGACTTTATCACGTTCAAAATGAAAAATCTATTAACCTTAAAATTTAAAGGGGAATGGCCGTGTTAGGGGCAGTTGCCCTACTCAAGCAAGTCCCTTAAAGCCGATAAAACCTCTGCCTGTTCCACCCCAGTTAAAGAGGCCGACGAGGGCAAGCAAATTCCGCATTTTTGTATTTCTTCCGCAACACCTCCTCCGAGTACAGCCGCTCCTTTGTGCGCTGGACTGTTATGGAGAGGCTGCCACAACGGTCTGCTTTCGATGCCCATTTTGAGCAGTCGATCAGCAACAAACTTTCGATCCTTGCCGGTTAAGGCAATTGCCGAAAGCCAGCAGACACTTTCCACATTGGCTGGCATCGGCATAAACTTGACACCTTCCGAAGCCTGGCAAAACGCTTTGTACCGCTCAGCAATCTTTCGCCGCGCCGAAACAAACCGATCGATTCGCTCCATCTGGGCACAGCCTAGGGCCGCCTGCAAATTCGTAAGGCGGTAGTTAAACCCAATCTCATCATGAACGGACTCAACCGGATCCTTTTTCGCCTGGGTCGTCAAATGGCGCGCTCTTACCGCCCACTTCTTTTTGGCGGTAACGATCATCCCGCCCCCACCGCAGGTCACCATTTTGTTGCCGTTGAAGCTATAACAACCGATATCGCCCAGCGTTCCAACAGGCCTCCCGCCGTAGCGCGCCCCCAATCCTTCCGTCGCATCTTCGACGATGGGAATTCCAAACCTTTTCGCCGCCACGGTTAGTGGAGCCATGTCTACGGCGCCGCCCAAGATATGGACCGGGAGAATCGCGGCGACACGACGTCCCGACGTTCGATTGAAGACCTCGCCCTCCCGGTACTCACAGTCGTTTTCCAAGAAGGAACCCACCAATTCGGCATCCATTTGCCAATCATTTGGCGACGCATCGACGAATACGGGGTGGGCCCCCACGTAACGAATCGCATTGGCCGGCGCAATAAAGGTCAAGGTAGAAACTAAAACCTCGTCGCCAGGCCTAACGCCGGCAACCAGCAAAGCAACATGCAAAGCGGAAGTCCCGGTGGAGGTTGCCACGGCAAAAGGAGCGCCGACATAGTCCGCCACCATCGATTCAAACCGCCCAACAAAGGGACCGGCCGTCGATACCCAGTTGGTTTCAACGCATTCGGCCAGATAAGCCGCTTCGTTGCCCGAAAGGTCGGGAATACTCAGAGGAATTTTTAGCGGGGGACCATTAGATGGCATAGGTATCCTGCCTAAAACGATCTCGATTGCCCTCAATCCATTCGATCGTTTTTTTCAGCCCTTCCTCAAGGCTGAACTGAGGCACCCACCCCAAAACCTGTTTGGCTAACCGATTATCCGACAGCAACCGCTCCACCTCACTTGCTTTCGGACGAATACGCTGTTTTTCAGTTTCGCTGGACAGATCCATCCCCATCAAAGAACCGATAAGATCACGCAAATCGCCAATACTGATTTCCCGGCCCGTGCCGAGATTAAGGGTCCGCCCCTCACATCCGTCCGCTTCTCCCGCGAGAACAAAGCCTCGCACGGTATCGTCGACCAAGGTCAAATCCCGGGTTGGCGTCAGACTCCCCAACTTGACCACCTTGCCATCCAAGGCCTGGGAAATAATCGTCGGAATGACGGCGCGCGCCGACTGCCTGGGGCCAAAGGTATTGAACGGACGAACCGTCACGACCGGGGTTTCAAAAGCGCAGAAAAACGACTCGGCCACCTTGTCGGCGGCTATTTTACTCGCCGAGTAAGGCGATTGCCCCTGCAAGGGATGATCTTCATCGATCGGGACGGTTTTGGCCGTTCCGTAGACCTCGCTGGTCGAGGTATGGACAACACGTCGCGTCCCCAAATCGCGGGCGGCCTGAAGGACGTTCATCGTGCCCTCAACATTGGTCCGAAGGTAAGAACGGGGCGCATGGTAAGAGTATGGAATGGTAATCAAGGCTGCCAGATGAAACGCCGTATCCACACCCTGCATCGCCCGGCGCACCGATTCCGGGTCGGCTATATCGCCGGCGTAAATCTCCATATCGCCGGAGAACGCGCTGTCGTCCAGCCAGCCCCAACGGCCAGCGCCGTTGTAGTGGACCATCGCACGAACCTCGGCGCCTTCCTTGGTCAAGGCTTCAGCCAAATGGCTGCCGATAAACCCGCCCGCTCCCGTGACGAGCACCTTTTTTCTGCTCCAGGTCATCGTTTCAGCTTTCCTTGTCCCGCATCGGTCTGAGCCTGAGCGTAATCGCCCAACTGCCCGATATCCATCCAGTATTCATGGATTGGGAAACTGGTCACCGGCAACCCGTCGGCTACAATCTCATTAATTAAGTCGGTCATATCCATTCTCTGCCCTTTGGGTATGCGTTCAAGGACTTTGGGCTCTAGAAGGTAAATACCGGCATTGATAAAGAAAGACAGGGACGGCTTTTCCGACAATTTTGAAACCTTGGCCCCTTCCGCCTCGATAACGCCGAAGGGAACCGAAATGTCGTATTGCCGGACCCCGACGGTCAGTAACGAGTGATGCTCACGGTGAAAATCGAGCATGGCGCTAAAATCAACAGACGTCAGGATATCTCCGTTGATCACGAGAACCGGCTCGTCCTGCCGGGGCAAATAGGACAAGGCCCCGGCGGTTCCCAGAGGCTCTTCTTCCTGGGTGTAACGCATCTTGACGCCAAATTTCGACCCATCGCCGAAATGCCGTTGGATTTGATCGGCATGGTAATGGGTCGTGATGCTGATGTTGTGAACGCCCGAGTCGCGAAGCTGCCCGACGATATGTTCGATCAGCGGCTTTTTACCGACAGGCAAAAGCGGCTTTGGGGTCTTATCAGTTAGCGGCCGCAGCCGCATTCCCTTTCCGCCCGCCATGACGACCGCCCGCATCGCCAAGGGTTGCTCGATCACCAGATCGCTGCGCAGTGCGATGCCGACCAATTGCCCGTCACCATCGACAAGGGGGAGGTGCCGAACACCGTAGCGGTCCATCATCGCCAGACGTTCGGGTTCCGGTGTATCGGGGAGAACGGTCAACGGCCGGTTCGGGCCGGGCCCCGTCTTACTCTTCAAATACTGATCGGCGGTCTGCTCGAAATCCGCATTAGCAAGCAAGGCCCGGCGAATATCGCCATCGGTGATAATGCCAACAAAGCTTCGCCCAGGGCCAACAATTGCGGCGACCCCTTCCCCGTTGCCGTCAATCAATTCCAGAACCTGCCGCAGCGTGTCCGAAGGTGCGGCAACAAATCGCTCCAGAATATCGTCACTTTGGCTCCGGGAGGCATCAGACATACCGTCAGGTCTCCGTTTCCCAAACGGGATGCCGTAACCGCCATTCCTCACCGTCTTTTACCCAAAGGTGCGGTGAGCGGAAATCGTCGACGATGGAAAGGAAATGTTCGGGGTCCATTTCGATATATTCCATCACCTCCTTGAAATAGCGTTCCGGGAACTCGCCATCAAACCGTCGGACCAATGCAATCGCTTCCTCCCGCGTTAGATGCTTGTTGCGAATTTCCTGACTTGCGTCGTAGGTGGCCCGTCCCAATCCGAATTTGATCCAAGTCGTATAGTAGTGAAATCCGTCAATCTTGTCGTCGAGGCTGTTGTATTTGGAATAGGTCCCTTCGGTTCGAACCGGATTGGCCTCAAAACCGCAATTCTCAACCGAATAGTAATAGGCTTCCTGCGGCGTCCACTTCAGATAGTAACCCAGATACTGAACTTCGATATCCCCTTTTCCAAGCTCTTCGGACGTCGGCGGGAAATAGGACGACAGCTCGTTCAATGTCAGACCGTACTTTTCACGGAGCTCTTTGACCGAAACGCCCCCGAGATAGACTTCGTCGAGGTTATCCATAGCAAAATAGGATTTGTCTCTAAGGGAGGTGTTGGTCTCAGCGATGGGGTTGCCGTATTCAGCCTCAGACTCCCCATAGAACACCAAAGGAATGCCGAATTTCAGCGCCATTTTCGGGGCGAGGTTTTTCTGGCCCAGAATAAACGTCTGAAACGGGTGCAGAATTTTCTCTATAGCCAACTTGGTCAGAAGCTTCTGCGCCCGGCCGTTGGGCTTAAAGGTAATGTTGTCGACTCCGCCCACTTCGATCCAGTTGCGGAAATTCTTCAACCCAACATCGGTGTAAAGGATAGGCGGCCAAGTGACCGTCAACGGGTTCATGCCGTATTTATATTTTAAGATATGGGCGGCGTAGCAGCTGTCTTTGCCGCCGCTTCCCGGCACCAGACAATCGTAACCGCCGTCGGTTCGACGATGCTTATCGAGCAATTTGACCAGTTCTTTTTCACGAGCCTCCCAATCGATCTGCTCCTTGACCTCAGCATACCGGCAGGCATCGCAAATGCCATCATCCCAAATCTTGAGGCTGGTCGCCTTACGTGTGGTTTGGTGCTTAAACTCCGGCGTCGAAGCAGGCCGCTGGTTGGACATTACGCATTTCTTGCAATAGGTCACTTCCTGCGGAAGACCGTAGTAGGCTTCAGGGAAATTGGTCAGCGTCATTGGGGGAACCCTCCTTCTGAGAGTCGATTGGCAAGGTTTTTATAAATGGCCAGCCCCGCAGGTCCGCTACGCTCCGGGTGGAACTGGCAGGCAAAAATATTGTCTTTATAGATGGCGGCGCAAAACTCCGTTTCACCGAACTGCGAAACGGCGGTAACGACATCTAAATCCGTTGGCTTAACGTAGTAGGAATGAACGAAGTACTGATAAGTACCGAGGCCCGTTTCACTCAACGGCGTTTGAGACCAACTCCCCGGCGATGCTTCGTCAATGGGTTGCCACCCAACCTGAGGCACCTTCATCTTACGGCCATGGCCATGCAGTAAATCGGGTTCATTTTCCGGGAGCCGCTCCACGGTTCCCTCAATCAGGTCAAGTCCTTCATGCACGCCAAACTCATGGCTTTCGCTCATCAAAAGCTGAAGTCCCAGACAGATGCCGAACAAGGGTTTTCCGGAATAGGCTGTTTCCTTGAGCACCGATACCAAGTCCAATTTTTGCAACGCGCTCATGGCATCGGCAAACGCCCCAACACCCGGCAAAAGCACCGCATCGGCTTTTCCCAAAACAGCGGCGTCGCTCGATACTTCCGCTGACAACCCTACGAATTCACAAGCTCTGGCAATCGAATAGAGATTGCCGAGGCCGTAGTCGACAATGGCGATTTTAGGCGACTGAGTAACCATCATGCCGCCTCCCTTACAGAAATTGCAGAGGCTGCCAAAAAGGCCTTAAGCTCCCGTATGCCGCAATCCGCCAGCTTTTTATTGCCGCCGCCTTTGCGCAAGAACTCGGTATTGCCTTCGCCATCGAACGCTTCATCATCCATGGGCAGCGTCTTAATCAGATTGTAATGGATAAGTGACGCGACGCTTACGGCGTCGGCCCCGCCATCACGGATCACCTGCCCGACATGTTCTTTGCTGCCAGCCCCACCGCCGGCAATCACCGGGACGGGAACCGCTTCGGCAATTTTCCGGGTCAGCTCCAAATCATATCCGTTTCCCGTTCCGTCCCGGTCGATAGAGACAAGAAGAATTTCACCGGCCCCGAGTTCAGCTACCCTTAACGCCCAATCGCATGCATCAACACCGGAACTTTCCCTCCCGAAATCCGTATAGGCCTCAAACCGTCCATTCCCATGATGGATTACTTCGATATTGGCGACAATCGTTGATGACCCGAATTTACGCGAGGCGTCCCGGATCAGTTCCGGCGATTGCACAGCTGCCGTATTGATCGCGACTTTATCGGCTCCGGCCCGCAAAACAGCCCTTATATCGTCGAGGGTGCGAAGCCCCCCACCGACAGTCAAAGGCACAAACGTCTCGGCGGCTGTCCGCTCAACGATATCAAGCAGCGAATTTCGCCCATATAGACTTGCAACGGCGTCGATATAGATCAACTCATCCGCGCCAGCTTCGTAATAGTGGCGGGCAAAGGCTTCCGGTTTCCCAAGCACCCGCAGGCCTTCAAACCGAATCCCTTTCACCAGGTTCGGCCCCTTGATTTCGAGGCGGGGTATAATTCGGACGGCCACGGAAGAAACCTTTATCAGGCTTAAAAACGCCTTGTTAACGCAATAAGTCTAGTCTTTCTGATTCTGTAGTCCTGCTGACTTAAAAAAGGGCTAACGCCTCTCTACTTAGTGACGAGAAAAGGTGTCACGGAGGTCAATGCGTTTTCTGCTGGTCATCCCGCGGTTTTTAAACCCGCTGAAAAAAAATTACGAATTCCCGCTCGGCATCGCCTATATTTCGGCGGCGCTGAAACAGGCGGGAGAGCAGGTCTTTTGCCTCAATCTCAACGAAACCCAAGAGCCTGTAGAAATAGCCGTGGCGCAAGCGGTTAACGATTTCGACCCCGACGTCTGTGGCTCGGGCACGCTTTCGCCGTTCCTGAAAAACGTCAAAGAAGTTTTCACGGCATCTCGAAAAGCCAAAGCCAATATCGTGAATGTCGTAGGCGGCGGCGTCTTCAGCGGTGACCCGGAGCTTGCTAAAAATACGCTCGATATCGACATTGGCGTCTTCGGAGAGGGCGAAGAGGCAATCGTCGAAATCGCCAAAGCTTTGGAAGACGGTCAAGACTTGACCGCCATTCAAGGCTTATTGGTCAAATGCGGCGATGACCGTTGGATCAAAACGGAAGCCCGCAAATCCATACGGAATCTCGACGACATCCCCTGGCCGGACATGGCCAGCTTTGGGCTTGCCGGTCACATTGACAACCAAACCACCGGCGATAGCTATCTTTTGCACCCAGAAGACCAACCCCGCGCCGTTTCAATGATCGCCAGCCGGTCCTGCCCCTACTCCTGTACGTTTTGCTTTCATCCTATCGGACGTGTCTATCGGGAACGCGGACTCGACGATTTCTTTGCCGAGTTGGACCACTACGTCGAAACATACAATATTAACTTGGTTGCGATCCTCGACGAACTCTTCGCGGTAAAGAAAGAACGCCTCAGGGCTTTTTGCCGACGTATCAAACCCTATGGCCTGAAGTGGACGGTGCAGCTTCACGTCTCGGCAGCCGACCCGGACGTCCTCGACATGATGAAAGAAGCGGGTTGCGTCTACATCAGTTACGGGCTGGAAAGCATGGCGCCGGACGTCCTCAAAAGCATGCAAAAGAAGGCAACGGTTGAGCAAATAGAGCGCGCCCTCAAACTAACCAGAGAACGCCGAATCGGCATTCAAGGAAACTTTATCTTTGGCGACCCCGCCGAAACAGTTGAAAGCGCCGCGACGACAATCGACTGGTGGGCCAGGAACCGCGAATACATGGCCAATCTCAGCGTCATACAGCTCTACCCAGGCACACCGATTTACAATCAAGCCATGGCAAGCGGGCGCTTCTCTAAAAACTCAAACACAATGATTGATCCGTTGCAGAACGTCACATCGATAGATGACGAAACAGTCGTAAAAATGCGTGAATTTCTGCAGGTCTTCGATCAAACGCTTTTACGGCCAGCCAAAATACTGTCGTTCAAAGAGAGCAAAAAAAAGCACAAAACCAGGGGGCAAACTTACGATATCGATTGGGTGTGCCCTGATTGCCAGACGGAAAACCGCTACCACGATGTTTTGCTGGATTCGCCCTTCGACCACTTTGCCATCCGGCTCACATGCAGACACTGCTACGCACGCTCGGATATACAAAATCTTGCACAACCGCTTTGGCGTGATGACTGCTTGGAGACAAAACTCAAAAAGGCGGACGCCATACGCAATAAAGCACTCGCAAGTCGCAACTTCGAGCTACTACGCGAAGCAATCGAACTGTATCGAGACATTGCCCTGGAACCCTATCATCCAGGGCAACCCAACCGCCCAGAAGCGGTCATCCAGGCGTCGGCAACGCTGGCCCGTATTTACGAGAAGCTGAACCAAAACATCGATGATGCCGTGGGGTTTTATCTTAAAGCCGTCACCTACCGGCCCTTCGATCCGGAACTACATTATTCCTTCGCACTAGTTCTAGCCACTCAGGGCCTAAACGGCGCAGCAAAGCTGCATGCGACACAGGCAAGAACCCTCGTGGCCCCCAACGACGCTGCAAATCACGCTTTCATCAGCAGTGTAGAAACCTTCTTATCCGGCCTTTCAGACGGTGAAAACGAATTCACGCGATATTTCTTCCCGCCGGAAGAGCCTAAAAACAATCTCCCCATCCATGCGCAACAATAAGCAGTTCTTAACGGAGGACATTGGAAACTGCCACGTAGTGTAAACGACGGAATTTAGGGCTGTGAGCAACCAGGTTGGTTTAGAAAAAGTTTTTGAACAGGCGAAGAAACATTACGACGCCGGCAGATACACCGACGCTATTGCCGCTTACGAACAGTTGCTTGACGCCAATCCTCGCAACGCAACCGTCCTTCATTTGAAAGGGTTGGCCCAGTATCAATCCGGAGATGCCGCCTCGGCAGCGGAAACCCTGGCGTTAGCCCTGGAACTCGACGCGTCAAACGCCAACCACCACAGTAACTACGGAGCGGTTTTGGCCGCCCTCGGGAAAACCGGGGCTGCCGTTCAGGCACTGGAAAAAGCCGTTGAACTCGATCCGAAAAACATAGAATCCCTGGTTAATTTATCGGCGCTGCTTCAACGCCAGGGAAAACTGGACGACGCCAAGGCGGCAATTGACAAGGCCCTGTCCATCGCGCCTGACGACCCATCGGCTTTAAACAACCTGGGTGCAGTCTATCGCGACCTAGGAGACTTTAGCGCAGCCGAAGAAGCTTACCTAAAAGCCGTTTCAGCCGGTGAAGAGCTTATCGAGCCGAGAATTAATTACGCCAACCTGCTCATGTCGTTGGCCCGCAACGATGAAGCGCTTAAACAGGCAAAAACAGCCGTCGATCTTGCGCCAAACCACCCGGACACCCTCAACGTGTTGGGCTTGGTCTATCAAAAAACCAACCAGCTAAGCCGTGCGGAAGATGCGTTTGTGAAGGCGGTGGAAGCAGCCCCCCGGCATGCGCAGGCATTGAACAACCTGGGCGTGGTTTACAAGCAAATGGGGCGTATCGAAGACGCGGGCCGCTGCTTTATCGATGCGCATAAAGCCGGAGGCGCATCACCGGAAGTCAACACCAACCTTGCCGAAATCATGCTTTCCATGGGTAAAACGTCCGATGCTTTGGCGACCATTCAACAGGCGGTCACCTTAAACCCCGTTTACGCGCACGGATGGCAGGTGTATGGCGATATACTGATGGCAGCCGGAATGCTCGGCGAAGCGATTGCGGCATGGGAAAAAGTAGCCGCGCTTAATCCCAACGCCGTCGGCGCCATATATTCCATCGGAAAGGCTTGCGCCAAGGCCGGCGAAATTGAAATGGCGTTGCCCTACTTTAAAAACGCCGTCGCCAAAGCGCCCGACAGCCTAACCGCTCAGAGCCGGACTCTTTATGCGTTAGAACACTCCCCCGAAATTGACGATCAATCCTTGTTCGAGGCTTATCAGGAACTTGGGCAACGCTTTAGCCCTGTGGGCAACAAACCGGCAATCAA
>Ga0209475_10002076_pt1 | contig 21570 bp, 24 predicted proteins | sample tdDd471_FD_187128 | JGI IMG/M metagenome (GOLD analysis project Ga0209475, IMG submission 187128) | Marine sediment microbial communities from the Atlantic coast under amendment with organic carbon and nitrate - tdDd47.1 (SPAdes)... | ecosystem: Environmental > Aquatic > Marine > Coastal >... | reverse complement strand
CCGCATCAAAGTGAGCGGTAAATTGGATAATGCCTGCGGCGCAAAAACGACAATTTGATTAATTTTAAGTGAAAGGATTATATCTTAACTTTTTATAAAATTGGTCTAGACATTGGGGAGGGGTATAAAGTACGCGTCAATATTTGCTTGAAATATTAAACCAATTTAATGTAACAATTTCAGAAGCGGAGAATGGCGATGAAGCATATGATTTGGTTCAAAACCGAGAGTTTGATTTAATATTGATGGATATTGAAATGCCCGGACAATCGGGTCTTGAGGTTACCCAAAAGATAAGACAAATATTATCCTACGAACATACTCCCATCATTATAATGACCGCTCTTCAGAATCCTAAATTAATACAGGAAGCATTTGAAGTCGGAGCAACAGATTATATCAGTAAACCTTTAACTGAATATGAAGTAATCTCGCGGATTCGTATCCGAATGGATAAGAGGCAATTAGAACGAGAGCTTATCGATGCAAAAAATGCCGCTGAGCAAGCCAACTATGCTAAATCGGAGTTTATTTCACGTTTGGCTCATGAATTAAAAACGCCTTTAAATGCTATTTCCGGATTTACTCAATTGATACAACTAGAGACTGACAATAAAAGTTGCCTGGAAAATTGTAGTTTCATTATGGAAGCGGCCAATTATCAGGAAGATTTAATAAATGAAGTAACCAATCTTGCCAAAATAGAGGCCGGTGTCATTGATATTGATCTTTCCAACGTTGATTTAGTTCAAATCATAAAAGAATCTTTCAGTTTGACTCAGCCTATTGCTAATAAATTTAATATTCGATTGAATTTTCCGAGACGCTCAGATGTGATGTATACCTTGAAAGCCGATCATAAAAGATTAAAACAGGTATTTCTTAATCTTTTAAGTAATGCTATTAAATATAATAAGCCCAATGGAGAGGTAAATCTGCACGCTAAAACGTTATCAAATGGACGGATAAAAATTGGAGTTTCTGATACCGGTTATGGGATTTCCAAAGAAGATATTCCCAAATTATTTGAAACATTCAATCGTTTGGGGGCAGAAAAAACAGATATAGAAGGTACAGGAATAGGTTTACCCATTAGTCGTAAAATTGTTGAATTAATGGGCGGAGAGTTATCCGTAGAGAGCACTAAAGGTGAAGGGTCTATCTTCTGGATTGAATTAAAAGGAAACCAATTAGTGTGATGTCAAATATTGACCATAAATATATTTGTCGGTTAAATGTAAAATGCCATTGATTAATAATTTGGTAAATCAGAGTATCTCCATTTAATCAATTTCTTAGCTGTTAAACGACATATTTCGATGAGGCTTATGTTATAAATATTTACTAATGATTTTTTTGATTGTTCCATCTTCCTTCATCTCGCTAATTGCACTATTTAATTTTTTTAATATCTCATTTGGATTTAAGCCTTTCAATGTCAAAGGAATACCAATGTGATTGGGGTCAATCGCAATGGGTGTTTCTGAATAGCTAAATTTAGAAAAATCGATACGGTCTCGATTGGCAAGATAACGGACTGAAGCCTGGTCTCCTGAAAAAATGGCCGCATCAATATTTCCAACAGACAACATTCTTAATCGATTGGAATGGTGAGAATCTTGATATAGATCTAGTTTGGCCCGGTAGTCTTCGAATTCACCCGAATATCGACTTCCTCGTGCTATACCAATGGTTTTACCGACTAAGTCATCAAAGGTTTTAAAGGGAAAATCATTTTCCTTTGACTTCCATAATAAAATCCTATCAACATACATCGGATCTGTAAACAGATAGTGTTTTTTTCGTTCCTCGGTTATGGAGAATGCGGTAATCACTCCCAAGCCGGACTTTGCCTGTTGTTGGGCTCTGTTCCAGGGTAAGTTATGTACTTGAGGGTGGTATCCGGCTCTGGAGACGGCTTCTACTGCTATTTCAACGGCATAACCGCTAGCCATACCCTCAGTATCAATATAGTGTTTTGGGGGACCTTCAATTTTTGCAAAAATTTTTAATTCGTTAGCGAACAGCGAACCATTAATTGTCAACATTAATAACACGAAAATTAAAAAATGCATTGATAACCCCCCATACTCATCTAGCCTTCTATATTATTATATACAAGTTATATTAAGTATTAATGAATGATCTAAGTTAAAATTATTGCCAAAACTATAAAAATCTGGCAATGTCATTTTAAATGAGATAATAAATGGTTATTTTTAAATAATACCTAAACCGATAACAGGTTACTGTTTATTTTCAAATGGACATAACTAGAAAATAAAGATAAGAACGTTTTTTTTGTTTAAATACTTGTCAATATGCTAAAAATAATACCTTCAAAAATACTCCCTAAATCTTTGGCGGCAAAGTTTATTTCTGTATATGTCCCTTTAGTAACTATAGCAGTTATTCTTTTATTTATCACAATGGAAGTCCGCTTTTACAATTATGAGTATGAAAAAATTGTTTCATCCTTAAATCGTTTGACAACAATTCAAAGTGCGGCCATTCAGAACGCCGTTTGGGAATATGATTATGAAAGGATTAATCAGTTATTAAGCGAGTTTCAATCGGTGCCATTTGTAAAAGGTTCGGCAGTCTATGGAAAAAATGGAAATCTAATTGGTAAAGCCGGAGAGCTGGCGACTGAATTAGTTCCGGATGAATTGGTTGTGACGAAAGGATTATACGCATCCTCGACCAATAAAAAGAAAAAAATCGGTCAGTTAGTGGTTGTCGCGCATAATAAAGAGTTGCTGGACAATGTTTATAAGCATATCAAAATCAATGTCCTTATTCTTATAGGATTAGTGATTAGTTTAGTGCTTTGCACTTTATTCATTGTTAATTCGACCATTAGCAGACCCTTAGGTTTTCTTAGAGCTGCCATCCAAAAATCAAAAAATCATAGAAAATCCGAGCAGGTCAATTGGAGTAGTAAGGATGAACTCGGTGACGTGGTTAAAGAATATAATAAAATGCAAACGCAAAAAGCCGATGCCGAAAGAGAAGTTTTAGAATACCAAAAGCACCTTGAAGAGTTGGTTGATATCCGTACCAAAGATTTAAATAAAAGTGAAAAACGGGCTCGAAGTATTATCGAAAATGCTGTTGATGGAATTATTGTTATTGATGATAACGGAATTGTATTGATTTTTAGTCCGGCGGCATCGGAAATTTTTGGTTATCGGGAAGAAGAAATTGTTGGAAATTCAGTTAATACCTTAATACCCGGTGAAATTACTTCGATTCGTGACAGTTTTATTCAACAGAATCAAGAAAGCAGCGAAAATCCTAAGCTCATTGGTAAAAATAAGGAGATCGTGGGACGAAGGAAGGACGGTTCGGATTTTTATATGGATTTGGCGGTGGGCGAATTTAATATTGATCATGAGCATTTTCTGGTTGGAATACTCAGGGATATAACGGAGCGTAAAGCCGCGCAAAAAGAAGTGGAACAGGCCAGAGAAATTGCTGAAGAAGCGACTAAAGCAAAGTCCGATTTTCTGGCTAATATGTCCCATGAAATTCGTACTCCTATGAATGCCATTATCGGAATGTCAGGGCTGGCATTAAAAACCGAACTGGATAAAAAACAGCGTAATTACATCGAAAAAGTTAACCTTTCTGCGGAAAGTTTACTCGGTATTATCAATGACATTCTTGATTTCTCCAAGATAGAAGCTGGTAAAATGGATATGGAAGCGATCGATTTTCGCCTCGAAACAGTCATGGATAATCTTGCCAGTTTGATCGGACTTAGAGCGGAAGATAAAGGATTAGAGTTATTATTTGATGTGGCTGCCGATGTACCAACCGCATTAATTGGTGATCCGTTGCGTCTTGGTCAGATCCTGGTCAATTTAGGCAATAATGCGGTGAAGTTTACCGATGAAGGAGAGATTGTTGTAGCAACACGTTTGAAAGAGTTAAGCGACAAATCTGCAGTACTCCACTTTGCCGTACACGATTCTGGTATCGGAATGACCCAGGAACAACAAGCTAAACTATTCCAATCATTTAGCCAAGCTGATACCTCTACGACCCGAAAATACGGCGGAACCGGCTTGGGATTAAGTATTTCTAAACGTCTTTGTGAAATGATGGCTGGGGATATTTGGGTAGAGAGTGAAGAGGGTAAGGGGAGTTCTTTCCAGTTTAGCGCTAAATTTGAACTACAAAAAAACGTACCTATGGGGCGAATTAAACCTCAACTTCCCGAACTTGAAGGATTGCGTGTTCTTGTGGTTGATGATAATAAAATAGCTCGAGATATTATGTTGGATCTTCTTGGATCGTTTGATTTTAAGGCACAAGCCGTTAAATCAGGTGAAGAGGCCATGGAAAAATTATTAAAAGAGCAACAAAATATCGACCTAGTTTTGATGGATTGGCAAATGCCTTATTTGGATGGCGTGGAAACCACTCGAATACTATTATCATCAGGGCTGAATGTTCCGGTGATTTTGATAACCGCCTATGGTCGAGAAGAGGCACAAGAATCATCGACCGATGTTAATTTTGCCGGTATTCTTAACAAGCCCGTGTCTGCTTCCACTTTGCTTGATTCTATTATGGAGACTTTTGGATATGAAGCTCAAGATAGCCATTGGAAAGCAAATAGAAATGAGCAAGAAATCGAAACTGCAAAAAAATTACGCGGTGCTAAAGTTCTATTGGTCGAAGACAATGATATCAACCAAGAACTGGCTTTAGAATTATTAAGTCATGGTGGAGTAATTGCCGAGGTTGCGGAGAATGGGCAAATTGCTCTGGATATGTTGGAAAAGGAATCCTTTGATGGTGTTCTGATGGACTGTCATATGCCGGTTTTAGATGGTTACCAGGCAACCAGCCAAATACGTGAACAGGAACGATTTAAGGACCTGCCGGTTATCGCAATGACGGCCAATGTAATGGCTGGAGATAGGGAAAAAGCCATCGCAGCCGGAATGAATGATCATATCGGTAAACCCATCAATGTTAGGGAAATGTTTGCGACCATGGCCAAATGGATTATACCGGCTAATCCTATCGAGGACTGTGGTAAGGAAAGTACGACCATTAATGCAATTGAGGAAAATGAGACAATCCCGGAATTACCGGGAATCAATATTCTGTCAGGACTGAAAACGACTCAAAATAATCCCAGGTTGTATCGGAAATTGTTACTTAAGTTTCATGCCAGTCAAGTGAATTTTGAGGCGCAATTTCACTTGGCTCAAAATAGTGACGATCCCAATGCTGCGATTCGCTGTGCTCACACCCTAAAAGGGGTAGCGGGCAATATTGGCGCAAAACAGGTACAAGAAGCAGCAGAACAACTTGAATTAGCGGTTCATAATAATGCTTCGGAACAGAAAATTAAGTTGTTATTAAGCGATATCAATGAAGTGTTAAACCCGGTATTGGCGGGATTGGATGACTTTAAAAATGTCGGCACTGCAAAAAAGGATAAGAATACGTCCATAGAGATGGAGAAACTTATTCCTTTGTTAAAAAACTTAAGAGAGTTGCTAGAAGAAGATGACACCGATGCCGGACAAGTGGTGGATGAAATAAGCCAACTACAGGGATTACAAACTTTTTCGATACCAATACAAGACCTGACCGAGGCAATAGATGGTTATGATTTTGAACAGGCGTTAGAAGAGCTGGCAAATTTCGAAGCGAAAATTGAATACCAAGCTGAATAAAAAAAGGGCAGGGATGACCCGCAATTTCCTTGACTCATGCCAGGAAACTTTGTTGGACTGCTGACGGTTCTATACGGCTTAATACACGAGCATTCGTATCGTGTTTGGGAATTCCATTGGCAAAAGGTAAGTAACGTCTAAACCAATCCAATTTATTATGACCAAAGTCCTCAATATCTTCCCAACCCTCCGCATTAGACAAGACAGCACATATAGATAAAATTAATATATCCATCAACTCATGGCGTTTATAATGATCTTGCCCTGTCTACAGTTCTACTTATTAAGGATTGTGTTTTAGAGGCTATGTTTTAGGGGGTATGATCATACAAATAACCATCGGTTAATTTTTTCTCAAACTCTTCGGCAGGTAGTGGACGGCTATAAAAAAATCCTTGCACCAGATCACAGCCTTGTCCGCGTAAAAATTGGATATGCTCGATACTTTCAGCTCCTTCTGCCACCACTTCCAGATTCAATCCATGCGAAAGACCAATAATGGCCCTAGTAATTTCTGCAGTACCTTCATTGGTTTCCATGTCTTGGACAAAGGCTCTGTCAATTTTTAGAGTCGTAACCGGAAAGCGACTTAGGTAACTCAAGCTGGAATAACCAGTGCCGAAGTCGTCAATGGATATATGAATCCCCATTTCACGCAGAGCTTTAAGCTTTTCAATCACCTGTTCCATATTGCCGACCAGCATACTTTCGGTAATTTCCAGTTCCAGGTATCTGGATGACAATTGGAAATCTTCCAGGGCGGCTTTTACCTTGTTTACCAACTCCGGCTCACGAAATTGTGAAGCGGTTACATTGACCGAAACGCGCACCCCGGGTAGTCCTTTGCTTAGCCATTCACTATTTTGTCGACATGATTCACGCAAAACAAAATCACCAATGCCATTGATTAGTCCGGTTTCTTCGGCAACAGGGATAAATTCTCCCGGTGAAATCAAGCCTTGTTCCGGATCGAGCCAGCGAACTAGAGCTTCGGCACCTACGATGGCATTGTTTTCCAGATTAACCTTGGGTTGGTAGTAAACTACAAATTCTTCTTTTTCAATGGCTCGGCGCAGTTTGTTTTCCATTTCTATGCGCTGCTTAGCCTTTTTATTCATATCATCGGAAAAAAATTGATAATGATTGCCTCCAAGCTTTTTGGTGTAACGCATGGCACTCTCGGCGTTTTTTAACAAAGTGCCTTGTTCTGAAGTGTCAGTGGGAAAGATACTAATGCCAATACTGGCTGTGACGTTTAAACTATTGTCTTCCAGTTCAATGGATTTACCCAAACTTTTAAGAATTTTTTCAGCAACAATCACGCTGTCTTCAACGGAGGTAATTTGCATTACCAAAGCAAAACGATCACCGTCGATTCTGGCAGCCGTATCACTGCGCCGAATGGTGTGACTAAGACGTTCGGCAATGGCTTTCAAAACCATATCCCCGACACTATATCCTAAGCCATCGTTTACCAAGACAAAACGATCCAGACCGATCATCAAAAGTGCTACGGATTTATTGCTACGAGGCGCCGCAATTAAGGCCTGTTCGGTTCGGTCAATAAATAATTGGCTATTAGGAAGGCTGGTCAGCTTGTCGTAATAGGTTTCCTGCTGGATTTGTTTATTGCTACCCCAGAACATAAATAGATAATAGGCAGAAGATTGTTCACTCTCATGAACTTGTTGGGCACTAATGGACATCTTACGGCCATGATTGACCCGGCAAAAAATTTCAACCTCTCCGGCCCACTCTTTTTTGTTTTTCAGATCATCACTAATTTTTTTGGCTATATTGTCATCTGAAATAACCAGTTCAAACAATTTTTGGCCGGTAATTTCTTTTGTTTGATACCCTGTCAATTGTGCAAAGGCCGGATTGGCCTCGATAATCAAATTATCCAAATCGCAGATAACGACGGCATCGCGGGTATTGGCAAAAATAGCTTTAGTTAGATGGCTGGTATTTTCCATATTATCCATTGATTAGTTTATGTTGTAATTAATTCCTTTACTTAAAATAGTAGCACAGATTTTCATTGTTTAAGCACAACTAATATTGCCAATATTAATCTTGAATATATTTGGCTAAGCAAATATACTGTTTTGCTATGGAAACATTGCAACTTGCCAGTATATTTAAATCTTTATCCGAACCGGTTCGGCTTCGTATACTTTCTCTGCTAATGGAGTCTGAAGAGATTTGTGTCTGTGAACTAGTGGATACTCTGGAATTACCACAGAGTGTGGTATCCCGACATCTGGCATATTTGCGGAATAATAATCTGGTCACGGCAAAACGGGAAGGTGCCTGGATGTATTATCAACTTAATCGCAGTGCTGAAATTGATTTGAGCCTATTATTTCAATTTATTAATGGGTGTGTTGTTAATAGTCCGGAAATGCAAAATGATCGGCATAAACTAAACAATAATTGCAGTTCCTGTTAAAGGTAATTTTTAATTGCTTGTAATAGGATGAAAAAGTTAATCACTGTTAACGGCAGTTAGTAACTATAATATTTGCTTATGCGCATATGCGTGCAAGAATAATGATTAAGGGAGAAATAAAGTGGCTGTAAAAATTGCTATTAATGGATTTGGTCGTATGGGACGCCTAGCTTTTAGGGAAGCTTGGGATTGGCCCGAGTTAGAAATAGTACATGTCAATGAGCATGGCGGTGGTGCTGATATTGCGGCCCATTTGCTTAATTTTGACTCGGTACATGGTACATGGAACTATCAGGCTAGCTCCGGTGAGGACTGTATTATTATCGATGGCAAAAAAGTCGGTTATTCCAGTCACTCGAAATTAGAAGATATACCCTGGAATGAACTCGGAGTCGATATAGTTGTGGAATGTACCGGTGCGTTTAAGACATCGCCGGAACTACAGTATTATCTGGACCAGGGAATTAAAAAAGTGGTGGTTTCTGCGCCGGTTAAAGATGGTCCGCTAAATATTGTCGTCGGAGTCAATGATAATCTGTATGAAGCGGATAAACATGACATTGTTACTGCTGCTTCCTGTACTACCAATTGTATTGCCCCGGTAGTGAAGGTGATCCATGAAACTTTTGGTATTAAACACGGGTGTATAACCACCTTACATGATATTACCAATACCCAGCGAATTATCGATCAATATCATAGTGATTTTCGTCGTGCTCGCAGTAGTGGCCAGTCTTTAATCCCCACCACAACTGGTTCGGCCACCGCGATTACTCATATCTTTCCGGAATTAAAGGGTAAATTAAACGGTGTAGCTGTTCGGGTACCTCTAACCAATGCCTCTATTACCGATTGTGTCTTTGAGCTGAATGAATCGGTAACCGTTGAGCAGGTTAACCAAGCTTTAAAAGATGCTTCCGAAAGTAGTTTAAAGGGAATTTTGGGCTATGAAGAGCGGCCTTTGGTTTCTTGTGACTATACCAATGATAAGCGTTCCAGCATTATTGATGCCCCGTCAACTATGGTGATTGATAATACCCAATTGAAAATTTTAACCTGGTATGACAATGAAATGGGCTACGTGAATCGGATGATGGAATTGGTTAAAAAAGTTGCTTTATCGTTGTAATAGCAACTTTATAGGTGAAAAATGTTTGAAAAGTTAGCCAATCTCATTGTTTATGACCTAATGGGATTAAGTGCGTCTGATGCTATAGCTGAAAGCCTGCATTTTTTTGTCTTGGATGTTACTAAGATCTTTGTGATGTTGGTCGTGGTCATCTACGCAATGGGTTGGTTTCGCTCTTTCGTTTCAGCCGAAAAGGTTCGCCTATATCTTAAAGGGAAGTCTAAATTTGCCGCCCGAATCATGGCCATAGTTCTTGGGGCCGTAACTCCTTTTTGTTCTTGTTCTTCAGTGCCGTTATTTATTGGTTTTGTCGAAGCAGGTATTCCCTTAGGAGTGACATTTTCCTTTTTAATCGCCAGCCCCATGATTAATGAAATCGCCGTGGTAATGTTATTGGGTATCGTTGGCTGGGAAATTACCTTGTTATATGTAACCGCTGGTCTGGTGGTAGCTTTTTTCGGTGGCATCGTAATGGAGCGCTTTAAACCTGAACGATGGGTGGAGGAATACGTCTGGAAAATTCGAATGGGTGAAGCTCAACAGTTGACCCAGGATGATTCATTTCAAGCACGCCATCAATATGCCAGCGCCGAAGTAAAAGAAATTGTTTTGCGGATTTGGAAATGGGTACTTATTGGTGTTGCGGCAGGCGCTTTGTTTCACGGTTATTTCCCTCAGGAATGGGCAGAAGGATTGGCAAATCAAAATAATTTTTTGGTGGTTCCCAGTGCGGTATTAATGGGCATTCCTTTGTATTCCAATGCGGTTGGGGTAATTCCCTTGGCCGAAGCAATGTTGATTAAAGGTGTGGCAATAGGAACGACATTGGCTTTTATGATGAGTATTGCAGCCATGTCCCTACCGGAATTATTGATCTTAAGAAAGGTAATTAAATGGCAAGCCTTAATACTATTTGCCGGTATCTTGGCGATAGCTATTATATTAGTTGGTTGGTTTTTAAATTTTGTTTTAATTAGCTAACTTAGAAAAAGTGGAGAAAAGTAATGATTAATGTAAAAGTATTAGGTTCGGGTTGTAATAATTGTCAAACTACTCTAAAGCTGATTGAAGAAGTGACATCCACCAATGGTATCGACGTCAGTATTGAAAAAGTTGAAGACATGGCAGAAATTATGTCCTATGGGGTCATGTCGACTCCAGGCGTTTTGATCGATGGTAAAGTCGCACATGCGGGAGGTGTTCCCGACAAGAAAACTATTTTGGGCTGGTTTAAATCAGTCTGTTGTCCCTCCGACGATAACTGCTGTTAGGAGATTTCTATGAAAAATAATATAGCAGGGATGATGTTTTTCATATTATTGCTTACTTCTTTTGCTTGGGCACAAAATGCTATGGCTGAGGCAGATTTTTTAGTCGATAGTGAATGGTTATCCGAACATATTGAAGATAAAAATCTCGTGCTTCTTGATGTGCGTTACCATCCTCATCGTTATTTTACCCTCGGACATATCCAGAGAGCGGTTCAGGTTAAGCGTTTTAAAGATTTAGGAAAAAATGATGCCAGCCCGCTAATGATGTTTCCTGACAAAAATGTTTTTCAAAATACACTGAGAAGCTTTGGTGTTAATAATGATTCGCAAATTGTCATCTACGATGATTCCAGAACGGCTTTGGCCAGTCGTCTCTACTATCTGCTAGAGTTATACGGCTTTAATATGCAGCAGGTTAAAATTCTTAATGGTGGAACAATAGAATGGTCTGCCTTTGAGGAATTGGTCAAGGAACCAGCAAAAATCACGCCGGGGCGTGTTACCTTAATGGATGCCAATCCCGATCTATATATTAAATGGACTGAAGTTTATGACCAAATTGCCGAGCGCAATCCCAGTATCGTTTTGCTTGACGCTCGTCCTAAACAACATTATAACGGCGAATTAATTGTTCATGCCGTGCGCGGTGGACATATCCCAGGGGCAATTAATATTGTTAGTCTGGATGGCACCGACGGAGAATCTCAAACTTGGAAAAGCCTCGAAGAGATAGAAAAGCTTTATGCATCTATCCCTAAAGACAAAACCATTTATATCTATTGTCATGACGGTTTTCGGATGGGGCTGGCATATATGCAGTTAAAGGCATTGGGCTACAAAAAAATCAAACTTTATGACGGCGGCTGGGGGCATTGGGGCAACGCACTGACTTTACCGGTAGTAAAAGGTGATAAACCGTTTGATGATACATTCTCACTCTAATAACGAGAATAACTTTTACCTAGGGTAGATAATAAATGGATTCTGCATTTAAACAATATTTGGTCGTTACCGGGAATTATTGGGCTTTTACCATTACCGATGGTGCGTTACGCATGTTGGTAGTACTGTATTTTTATGGCCTGGGATACTCGGCATTGGAAATCGCCACGTTGTTTCTTTTGTATGAATTCTTTGGTGTAGTAACTAATCTGGTTGGCGGTTGGTTAGGAGCCCATCTGGGATTAAACAATACCATGCAGATAGGTTTATTACTGCAAATTATTGCCCTGGGAATGTTGACTGTTGATGATTCTCTATTATCGGTAGCATATGTCATGGTGGCCCAGGCCCTTTCTGGAATTGCCAAAGACTTAAACAAAATGAGTGCCAAAAGCTCGGTGAAATTATTAATGCCGGGACAGGACCAGCAGGGCAGTTTATATAAATGGGTAGCCATCCTAACCGGTTCTAAAAACTCCTTAAAAGGGGCTGGTTTCTTCGTCGGAGCAGCACTGCTAACCATACTGGGGTTTCAAAATTCCATGTTAGCTATGGCATCAGCCTTAGTTGCTATTTTATTTGCCAGTTTCTTTTTACTCAAAACCGATCTGGGTAAAGCAAAATCGAAACCTAAATTTACTCATCTGTTTTCCAAAAGTCGCTCCATCAATATTCTCTCGGCGGCCAGATTATTTCTGTTTGGTGCCCGTGACGTCTGGTTTGTGGTGGCACTACCGGTATTTTTCCAAGCCAGTTTAAATTGGAGTCATACTCAAGTGGGAACCTTTATGGCTCTCTGGATTATCGGTTATGGTATTATTCAAGGCTTTGCTCCGGTAATTACCGGTCTGAAAAAAGGCAAAATACCGGATGGTAAAACGGCTATGTTGTGGGTATTTCCGCTAATGCTAATTCCAGTTTTAATTACTGGAGCCTTCTTTTTTAATGCTGAAATGGGAACCATTGAAATCATCTTGGTAGGCGGATTATTAATTTTCGGTGGTTTATTTGCGGTAAACTCCTCAGTTCACTCCTTCCTGATCCTGACCTATGCAAGAGAAGATGGTGTGTCTTTAGATGTAGGCTTTTACTATATGGCCAATGCCATGGGACGATTAATCGGCACCATATTATCGGGAGCCATGTATCAATGGTATGGCCTGGAAGCTTGTTTAATAACCTCATCATTGTTTTTATTCTTGGCTTTTATTATTTCCGCTGGATTGGAAAGAGTCGGGGCTAAACAAAAGGAAGCTGCTTAAGGTCTCTTTTATATTAACTTGCAGTCCCCCAATCGTGTTTAGCAATAGGCCATTCTTCCAAGGGGGGGCTGTCAATCTATGACCGCCAGGGATGGTGGAAATGCAGCGAGAGGCAGGAGCCGGAGCTGTCCCTGTATGTTCAATCAATATACCCAAATATTTAATACCCCTTTTAATTATCATGAATGTTTTTATAACCTCTTGAATTTAACAAAGTAATAGAGTATTTTTTTAGCTCGAAGACAGATTTTAGGAGGGTAAATTTATGAAACTACTTTCAAATTTAATTATTAGCGTTATTTTATTTTCCACTGCATCGACTGCCTCAGCATTTGGTTTTAGTACCAGTGATGGCTTTTTTGATTGGGATAATGATGATCGCTATTATGATCGTCGTCCTTGGGGGTATGATTCAAGGTATCGGGACAGCAGGCGTTATTATTACGATGATTGGGATAGACCTGCCTACAAACCACCGGTGAGAGATAGTTTTTATCAACAAAGTCCAAGGTCAAGGTATAGAGATTACGATTATCGGCAGTGTCCTCCCTGCGAATGTAATTGTAATAAGGCTGAGCAAAAAACTGAGGGGAAAAAAGCACAAAATAAAACAGAGGCAGCGCCGGGAAAACAATAGATTATTGCTAACTGCAAAATTCCTGGATTATTATGTTTAGAGGTCCAAAGTTTATAGACCTCTCTGTTTTACCGTTATCTGTGGTAATGATTTTATACCCGAATACTTCCCCCTGAACGGTTAACTAATACATCCCTGTATTGGATCCCCCTTGTATATCGGTCTATCGCTGAACACTCACCTCTGAGCAGTATTTTTAATTCGGAAGCTTTTAGAGCTATTTTTTTGAAATATTAAATTTATGTTAATAGTGTTAGTTTGGGTTTATTGATTTATTAGGCTAATAATGGAAAAATACTGATGTAAAATAAATGAATGTGATGTTTTCCATTTTATATCCTTTAATATCATAATAAGTGGAAAATTAAAAAAGTAAGCTAAATATGGAAACGGAATCGGGGTTATTTTCCATTTTTTATATTTTAATATCGTAATAAGTGGAAAATCAGGGCAGCTATTACAGTTGATATGATGGAAATTTTCCACTTATTGAGCCTGTTAAGCCAAAACTATATTTCACTTTTGAGTCTATAAATTGGATAAAATACTAAACATTCAAGCCCTTCGGGGAATTGCCGCTCTACTAGTTGTCTGCTTTCATTTGATACCAGTAGAGCAGAAATATGGAGCTGGGGAATCAGTTCTTCCTGATCTCTTCAAACACGGCATGTTTGGTGTGGACCTTTTTTTTGTGATAAGTGGCTTCATAATGACCTCTATCACAAGAGGCCAGTTTCAAAGTACGCTTAATGCATCAGACTTCTTGTATCATCGGGCATCCAGAATATATCCAACATATTGGTTTTATAGTGCATTGGTGCTGATAGTGTTTTTTATAAGACCGGAATGGGTTAATAGTGCTCAAGGTAATCAAGTAAATATTCTGTCTTCATTTTTACTATGGCCGGAAAGTACGCTCCCCCTAATTAACGTAGGGTGGACACTTATTCATGAAGTATACTTCTATATTGTTTTTTCTGTCTTATTGGTTTTTCTGCCAGAGAAAAGGCTTGTCTTGTCTCTCTTGCTATGGGGTGTGGCGGTTATTGTTGCTAATTTTTATATGGCTACGAATAATCCGGTTTTAAGCCTTGTTGCCCACCCCCTGACACTTGAGTTTATTGCAGGATGCTTTTTAGCTATTTGTTTCCGTAAAGACACCGGATGGAAATTTACAGTATTTTTGGCAATAAGTTCGGTAATAGTTTTCATGATTATGACAGGCCTTAATAAATCAGAAATCCCTAGTGGCTGGTGGCGGGTCGGTATTTATGGTGCTCCAGCAGCAGCAATTCTTTATTGTCTTGTTGTGGCAGAAAGAGAAGGCATTGTTCTAAACAGATATTTAGCGAAGCTTGGGGATGCATCCTATTCTATTTACTTACTGCACGTTCTTGTGTTAAGTGCGGTCGGTAGAGCGCTTTACGCTCTATCAACAAGCTATCCTATTACTAATTCGGCTATGGTCATCATCCTATGCCTTTGTGTCATTGCTTCCGGCCTAATCAGCTACCGAACAATAGAGCGCCCATTATTGAAAGCATCCCGTAAACTATACGACTTCAGTAAGCTTAACAAACCAAGCAAGAAGGACGCGCTAAAGCGCGCCTCTTCTTGAGGCGTTATATGTCGAAGGGTAAATTTCCAACATGACCATGGGCACTGATTATTTAGATTTGCCTCAAGAAAGGTGTGTTAATCACTTTCCTGATTTTTTATTTTCCAAGCTTCTCAATTATCTCAAATGGATTGAAAATTCAGACGGATTGTTGCCATTAGATGCTAAACCGTTATTACCGATTATTGAGAGACTGACAAGATTCATTAATGAATCTATCGAAGCATATTATTGTGGTTCACAAATTGAGTCATATAAAATTTTAGAAAAAGGGCTTAATGGTATTAAGAATTATTTGATTTCTGAAATTCGGCCGCAATATGACACATCTGAGGCTTTTTATCGTATTAGGCAGGGTAATACTAATACCTACTCAAAAGAACAAATGTTCCATGTACCATTTGATTTGAGAGAGTATTCAAATCAAGGTAGGTATAGCCTTGCTGGAAACCCATGTCTTTATATAGCTGATTCAGTTTATACGTGTTGGCTTGAGTTAAATAAACCTTCAATTGAACAATGTCAAATATCCAAAATTGAGTTACCTAAAAACAACTATAAATTTATTGATTTCTCTTGGTATCCGAGACGTTTCATAAAATACGTTGCTGCAAATATTGCTACATCACAAAGTACTAGTGACATCGCTTACTATCATAAGAGACTAGAATCATTCTTAGTTACTTGGCCATTACAATTTACATCCTCAATAAGGACGAAGTATAGCGACGCGCCCTTTAAACCAGAGTATATTATTCCTCAATTTATAATGCAGTGGATAAAAGACCATAATGAAGTGGACGGCATAAAATATTTTTCATCAAAACTTTCTTCAATGGAACCAGAAATTAATTCTACATATACCAACATAGCAATCCCTGTAAAATCAAGTAAAAAGGATGGTCATTGTGAGATATTAAAAGAAAAATATATTTTAACTGAACCAATTAATATGAAACTACTCTTTAATAATGAACCTAATTTTGAGAGAAGTTATACCCCAAAAGATGCAATGTATTGGCTAAATAAGCATGGTACAGCCATAGGTAAAATAGATAATGGAATGGCGCAAAAGAGTTATAGTGAAACACTATATGGCTTGATTGAAACAAAATTAAGTAAGATGGAAGCAAGTAAATTATTGTAAGTATAAAAATATTGCATTAATGTGTTGACCATGAAATCAATATAAACATATAACAAAGCCAATGCACATGGAAATTTTGTTCTGCTTTGCGCCACAAAATCCCAGTGATTGGCGACGTTAAATGCCATGTCCGAAATTGAGCAAATATTTAGAAAAATTGAATCTGTACCTGATTTTTCTGGATGCACAGTCGATTCTGTCCATTTCAGAAATGGGTATGGAGACACGCCTCTACATGTAGTCTCGAATTGGGGAGATTGTGAAGCTATTAAAGTACTGGTTTTGGCAGGCGCAGATATTAATGCAGTTGGTGAGACTGGTTTTACTCCTTTGCATTGTGCAAGTGAACAAAATCACTCTAGGGCTATTGCGTTATTGCTATCGTTTGGTGCGTCAATTAGAAAAAGATAAAGGGGTCAGGTTGGGATTTGCATATTTGGTGTAAAAAGGCATAAATCCTTGAAATTTAACCCTGGCCCTTAGACATTTTTTTTACCTAATAAAGATAAAGGGGTCAGGTTGTTATTTGCATTTTATAGTGTAAAAAAGCATAAATCCTTGAAATTTAACCCTGGCCCTTGGACATTTTTTTTCCTAAAATTTAAAAGCTCTAGTTCAAAACGACGCTAGCCTCATTGCCCCCATACTTACCGGAAATTTAGATTAATTTTAGCTTTTAGTATGCTCCCTCACTGTAGATAAGTTCATAGCTATGGCTATAAATTTCTAAAATATTGCCAAATGGATCTTCCATATAAATCATTCGGTAAGGTTTTTCTCCCGGGTAGTAATAACGTGGTTTTTCCATTCGTTTTTTACCCCCGGCGGCAACGATTTTTTCTGCAAGTCCTTCAACATCGGGATCTTGTACACAAAAGTGGAATATACCGGTTTTCCAGTATTCAAAATTGTCTTTCGGATTCTCTTGGTTTTTGAACTGAAACAGTTCTACGCCGATTCGGTCGCCGGTAGATAGATGGGCAATGCGGAAACTACTCCAGGCCGGTCCGAAAACATCGGTGCACATTTCTCCAATGGCGCTGTCATCCTCGACAATATCGGTTGGTTCCATGATCAAATACCAACCCATTACCTCAGTGTAGAATTTAACAGCTTCTTCAAGGTTTGGAACTGAGATGCCTATATGTGAAAAATTTCTGGGATAAACCTTATTCATAACCTTTCCTCATGTGTTGATGTTGATATTGATATTGATGTTTAAGTTAGGTTACAAGAGGTTTGTAATTATGTAAAATTATCATTTGTGATTGTTATGAGTATAAAGTGTAATGATTAATCCAGCCTTTTTGCGTAGCTTTTGTACTCTTGTCGAAACAGGACATTTTACCCGTACTGCCGAACGCTTGTTTATGACCCAGTCCGGGGTGAGTCAGCATGTCCGTAAACTCGAAGAGCAGTTGGGGCGACCATTGCTTATTAGGCAAGGCAAACGCTTTGAACTGACCGATGCGGGGGAGCGACTTTATCAAGAATCGCGGGAAATAATTCTGTCACTGTCTAATCTTGAGCAGAGTGTTAGGGAGGATTCTGCCTATGAGGGTGTGGTCAGGATTATGTCTCCCGGAAGTGTGGGGCTTAAATTATATCCTCATCTATTGGAACTTCAGAAGCAGCATCCGGGATTGATGATAGACTATCGGTTTGCGCCCAACTCCGATATTGAAGAAGCTATTAATGAATTTAATGTTGATATTGGATTTATGACGAGCTTGTCGACGCATGAAGAGGTTAGTTGTCAACCGGTTGCCAGCGAAGCATTGCTTTTGGTTACTCCTGTGATGGTGGCAGAGCCGAGCTGGGAGCAATTGCTACAACTTGGTTTTATCGACCATCCTGATGGTGCATATCATACCGGTTTGCTGTTAAGCGCTAACTTCCCTGAGTTTCAGCATAGTGACCAGTTTGAGAAGAAGGGGTTTTCAAACCAGATCAGTCTGATTCTTGAACCTGTTAGTATGGGATTGGGTTTTACGGTACTGCCGGCCTATGCTGTAGAGGCATTTCTAAAACCTCAGCTAATTAAAACCCAAACGCTTTCCAACTCAGTTAGTGAAACCTTATATCTTGCTAGCAATCGTAAAAGACTAATTCCAAATAGGGTCAAAACGGTGATTAATGAAGCAGAAAAGTGGCTCTAAATTAGTGGGTTTTCCAAGATCATCATGAGCTAATTAATTCAACTCAATATGCATCAATTGATAGCAAAATTTGGCGGCTATTATTTGGTAAAGATAAAACGATCTTTTCTATAAACGATTATATGCAATACCTGAATCAGATTAGGGAACTATCTGAAAAGATTGAAACGGATATTCAAGAAGTCGAGTATATCTTGTGGAAAGCAGGGGATTCTGAATAGACAAACTTAGCCTGACTTTTCATTTCAACAGTTTATATTATGGCTGGTTTTCCATAAGAAATATCTATCAGCGAAAAACCCATTGAATGTAAAATAAATCCCTGTTAATGTTTTGCTTAACAAACAATAAAAATAATAATTACAAAGAATTTTAAAAGGGGCGGAACAGTTATGGAAAGTTTTGTCATCATAACAGCTTTTTCTGTTTTGTATTTAAATTATGTTGCAACATACCATATTTTTAAAGCCGACTTTTTTACCAAACAGCAAAAGATGTATCAGTTAATGCTGGTCTGGGGAATTGCCATAGTTGGCAGTATTTTTGTTATTGCGTTTATTTTTTCTGAGCAGGCGTATATTAAAAAGGTCAACTCTCAGCAGGGAGGATGGTCCAGCCTGAGAAATCTATTTTTTTTAACATTTTTTATCAGCGGTTATAGCGATTCGTCTACAAATAATGATTTATCCGAGCCGGCGGGTTTAGCAAGCCATGGTGATATTAATTCCGGTGATGGCAGTGGTGATGCTTAATAATGTATCGATAATAAAACGAAAAATGTAATTGTAAAGTATACAAAAGAACGAAATGACGCCATTAGAATTAGCAAAAGCATATATGAAGATTTTTTTTGATTCGAAAAACTTTGAAGAATTAAAATCAATTTTTTCTGAAAACCTCGATTTCAAAGGCCCTCTGTTTCAATCATATTCTGCTCAGGAATATATAGACTCATTGTTGGCGTCGCCTCCAGTTGATAGTGAATATCAAATTATTCAAGCCTATGAAGACTCGCAATCTGCATGTTTAGTATACAAATTTTTCAAAGAAAATCGGGAAACATTAATGTCCCAGGTGTTTTGGGTTGCAAATGGTCGTATCGAAAAAATTCGGCTTGTTTTTAATCCGCAAGATATCTGTTAAACCTTACAAGGCGGGGGAACTTCTCTTTAGGGAAATATGGAGATCCGGAAATGGTTCAATGTGTTTTTATTGTTGACACATTAACCGGCCATCTTATGGGTACTCATCAATGTGGTTAAAATAAAACCAATAGTGGAATATATAACGTTATAATGATTATAGAAAATGTTTTGTTTCCACCTAAGAATGAACAATAACTCACTTGATTTTCAGGACTCTTGTTAAAAATGGATATTAAACCACTCCTACAATTAATGGTTGAACGTAACGCATCAGATTTATTTTTAAGTGTTGGTGCCAATGTAGGGGTTAAAATTGAAGGACAAACGGCTCCAATTAAAGATACCAAGCTTCCTGTCGGTCATGTTAAAAATTTAGCTTATTCGGTGATGAATGCCGACCAGATAAGCCTATTTGAACAAGAATGGGAAATCGATTTTTCGTTGCAAATTGATAATCTGGGACGATTTCGTATTAATGTTTTCTATGAGCGAAATCAAGTGGCAATGGTAGTTCGGTATATTAAATCCAATATCCCGACCATTGAAAAACTTCATTTGCCTTCCGTATTAAAAAAACTGGTCATGGCTCCGCGTGGATTAATTTTGGTTGTTGGAACCACGGGGTCTGGAAAATCCACCACTTTGGCCTCTATGATCGATTATCGTAATAGCCATAAAACCGGTCATATTCTTACCATTGAAGATCCTATCGAGTACTTGTATGAGCATAAAAAGTCCATAGTCAACCAACGTGAAGTTGGTCAAGATACTCATTCTTATGCAACAGCTTTAAGGCGTGCTTTACGCGAGGCGCCGGACGTGATTTTGATTGGTGAAATCCGTGATATGGAAACCATGAAGCAAGCGATTCGATATGCTCAAAGTGGGCATTTATGTTTATCAACTCTTCATGCAACCAATGCGGCGCAAACTATTAAACGCATCGTTAACTTTTTCCCGGAGTCATATCAACAGGAACTGCTTTTGGATCTTTCACTAAGTCTTAAGGCAGTTGTCTCTCAGCGTTTACTTATTGCCAGAAATCGGAAAAGAATTCCAGCTGTAGAAGTGATGTTGGCTACTCCATATATACGAGAATTAATTGAAAAGGGCAATATCAATGAGATAAGTGAAGCTATTGAACAGGACGATGGAAAAGGGATGCAATCAATGGAATCGTCTCTACATCAACTCTATCAGAAAAATAAAGTGAGCCTTGAGGAGGTTTTGCATCAATCTGATTCGGAACATAATCTCTCTCTTCGAATTCGTATGGATGGTGGAAAATTAAATGATAGCTTCGAAGAGATGGAGTTTATTGAAGAATAAAATAAGTTGCTTTGACGATTATTCACAACATTCTTTAGCCATACCAATTAATTCTCTATATAACTCATATTGGTTTAAATAATCGGTGATATAGACTGTATAAAAGGCATCGGGGGGCGATGCGATATAACCAAATAAGAACCAGATTATCATCCATAATAGCGCCCAGCCTTTAATGGTCAGGATTGGTAAAGAAATCCACCAGTCGGCCAACTCCTCAAGTCGGCTATTTGAAACAAATGAAGTGGTGAATGCTACAAATATAATGACGATGCCGACAAAGATCATTAATACTGGAGCTCCGCTGGCAGGAGCTGCTGCAATAATTACGAACCCGGCCAACATTCGAAAAACAATAACGACATTAACCCATTTGTCATCAAAAAAGACAAACAGAACTTTTTTCATAAAGCCGCTAAAGATAAATAATGCTAAACTAATAAAAAATAAAATTGCAGTGAGCGCAGGTATTACGTAGGCCATTATGTGATCCGGTTTATTATGCTTGTAATTCTTAGGACGACAAAATTTTTCTTTAAATTTTAAATAATTAAATCATATTTAAGAATATTAGCACAAGCTAAAAAAAATACTATTAAAAAGTTTGATAATGAAAAAAATAAATATAGAACCTATTTTTTTACTGGAAGTTCTAGCAACTGTGTTAAAAGTCAACCAAATTTATGCAAAATTCTCATGCCAAGGCTCATTATTTTTGGCCATGGTATTTAAAATAGTTAATAGTTTTCTCATACATGCAACCATTGTTACTTTATGAGG
>Ga0209475_10002075_pt1 | contig 21597 bp, 21 predicted proteins | sample tdDd471_FD_187128 | JGI IMG/M metagenome (GOLD analysis project Ga0209475, IMG submission 187128) | Marine sediment microbial communities from the Atlantic coast under amendment with organic carbon and nitrate - tdDd47.1 (SPAdes)... | ecosystem: Environmental > Aquatic > Marine > Coastal >... | reverse complement strand
CCTGCATGAAGTCATTCTAACGTCCGCACCTGATGGGGACCTGGACATGGTGGGCACGGCCCACACGTTCGACCCGTTTGTCACCGCGGCCCCTGTGCGTCTGAACGTGCGGGTGAAGCAGTTTGCCTGTCCGGACGCCGAGCGACGGGTGGTCTGGTTCGAACTGTCGCCTCAGCCGTTTGACCATGCCGTCTGGGGCGTGCTCGGGGACATGCGACAGGCCTTTCGGTGCGCCAAATGAGCGTGCGGGTGAAGATCTGCTGTGTGAAGTCCCGACAGGAGGCGGCGTTGGCGGTCAAATGCGGGGCGTCGGCCGTCGGCCTCGTGTCGGAGATGCCCAGCGGGCCCGGCGTGATCCCGGAGATCGACATCGCCCGGATCGTGCCGACGGTTCCGCCGGGAGTGGCCACCTTCCTGCTCACCAGTCGCCTTACCGCCAAAAGCATTGCCGAACAGGTCGTCCGTCTGGGGCCCACCACGGTCCAGATCGTCGATGCCCTGCCCGACGGCGAATGGGCCGACCTGCGGACGGGATTGCCCGGCGTGTCCCTGGTGCAGGTGATCCACGTGCGCGATGCGAGCGCCATTGCCGAGGCCGTGGCCGTCGCGCCCCGGGTGGACGCCCTCCTGTTGGATTCCGGGAACCCGGACAAGGTGGTCAAGGAGTTGGGCGGTACGGGGCGCACCCACAACTGGGCGATCAGCCGCGACCTGTGCACGGCGGTGTCGGTTCCGGTTTATCTGGCCGGTGGGTTGAACGCGGGGAACGTGGCCGAAGCCATTGCCCGGGTGCGGCCCTACGGTGTGGATGTGTGCAGCGGCGTGCGCACCGACGACCGCCTTGATGAAACCAAGTTGGCGGCCTTCATGCAGGCGGTGGCCGGCGCCTAGGACGGTGTCGGATCAACCCGCCCCTCAAAATGGAAACAGCCGCGGCACCACCAGCAGGGTAACACCCCAGGTCAGCAGCAACAGAGGCGTGCCCACCTTGAGGAAGTCCTTGAAGCCATATCCGCCGGGGGTGACCACGAGGGTGACCACCGGGGAGGAGACGGGTGTGAGGAACGCCGCCGAGGCGGCGATGACCACGGCCATGGCGAAGGCGTAGGGCTGAATGCCGAGCGCCTGGGCCGCGGCGATGGCGATGGGCGCCATCAGCACGGCCGTGGCGGTGTTGGACAGGACCGATCCGAGCGCGGCGGTCAGCAGGAAGAGGGCGGACATCATGGCGTAGGGCCCGGCCGGGCCCACGGTGGAAACCAGCCCATCGACGATCAGGTCCACGCCACCGGTTTTGTTCAGGGCCGCGGCGATGGGCAGCATGCCGGCGATGAGAACCAGGCTGCTCCAGTGGATGGCGCGATAGCTGTCTTCCATGGACACGCAACCGGTGACCACGGAGGCCAGGGCGGCGATGAGGACGGCCATGGTCACCGGCACGATGTTCAGGGCCGACAGAAGAACCATGCCTGCGAGAATGGTCAGGGCCATGGGCATGCGTCGGCGGGCCGGGGCGATATCGCGGGCCTCCTCGGGCAAAGCGAAAATGATGAAGTCGTGATTGCGGTCCCGCAGTTCATGAATCCGGCCCCAGGTCCCCACCACGAGCAGGGCGTCGCCCACCCGCAGTTCGGTGTCCGCGGGGGCGGGGATGAGGTCCTCCCCACGCATGGCCGCCATGACCTGCAGACGGTGACGCGACCGGAAACCGAACTTTCGCAGGGTCGAGCCGGCCAGCCGGGATTCCGGGTGGATCAGGATGGTGGCGAACCCCACATCGCGCAGCCAACGGGCGCGGTGGGACTCCTCAACGGGGAGCTCCTCCAGGCCGAGGAGGGTCAGGGTGTCGGCGGTTTCCTCACCAGGGTCGTCGGGGCCGGTCTCTTCGTCGGGCCGGGCGTCGGTTTCAATGCCGCCCACGATCGCGTCCCCGATCTTCAGCACGAAATCCGGATTGGGCGTGACGAACAGATCGCTCCGCCGCCGTTCGGGCCTTTCCACGGCAACCACCCGCAACCGGTGCACGGAGTTCAGTTCCGCGGCGCTGAGAGACCGGCCGGCCAGGGGGCTGCCGGCGGTGACGCGCAGGCGCCGGGCCTGACCCAGAACCTGGAACTCTTCCAGCATCTGGCGCATGCTCACGGCGTGGCCCACGCCGCCCTTTTCCGTTTCGCCCGGCAGCAACCGACGGCCGATGAGCACCATGTAGAGCATGGCGATCACCAGGACAGCCAGTCCCACCGGGGTGAACCCGAAGAAGGAGAAGGGCGTGAAACCGCTCTGTTCCAGCTCGGCGGAGACCACCAGGTTGGGGGTGGTGGCGATGAGGGTCATCATGCCGCTGATCAAGGCGCCGTAAGCCATGGGCAGCAGCAGGCGTGAGGCGTTGAGCCCCGTGCGCCGGGCAATGGTCAGGGTGACGGGAATCAGCAGGGCGACCACGGCCGTGGAGCTCATGACGCTGCCCAGGAAGGCGGCCGTGACCATCAGCAGCAGCAGGAGTTTGATTTCGCTTTTGCCGCCGGCCCGCACCAGCCAGTTGCCGATGGCGTGGACCACGCCGGTGCGTTGCAGCATTTCCCCCACCACCAACAGGCAGGCCACCAGGATGACCACCGGGTCGCCGAAGCCGGCCACCGCTTCGCCCACCGTGAGAATACCACTGACCCCGAGGATCAGGACGATGAACAAGGCGGTGAGATCCAGGCGCACCCGGCCGCTGGCGAACACGGCGCCGGCCAGTCCCAACAGGATGAAAACAAAGGCTGTGTCGCCGGTCATGGGTTGGAACTCCGTCAGGGACTGGGTCTCGAGGGGCGGGAACGTGATGCGAACAGCCTAATCAATCTCCGGGAGGGAGGAAAGGGCCTTTCCGGTCGGTCGGCTGTCGTGGGTCAAATGATTGACAATCCTGGTTGTGGAGAATATGGATAACGGACACTGCAGGGTGGAACCGCAGCCAGGAGGGACGGCGTGGACAGGAATCTCATAACCATCAAGCCCGTCAAAATGACCCGGGTCCTGGCGGTGGCCGCGGTCGCTCTTGTCCTGGCCAGCCTTCTGGGTCAGATCTGGGTGCACCTGGCGGGACACGAGGCCGGACGTCTGGTCACTCTGTTCGACCTGAGCCGTGAACGGAATATTCCCACCTTTTTCACGGTTTGCCTCATGCTCGTCATTGCCCTGCTGCTGTCGGTGCCTTCGGTGCTGAACGCCCGTGGCCGGGGGCCCCACGCCTCCAAGTGGCGGGTCCTGGCCCTGGGCTTTCTGTGCATGGCCTACGACGAAGCCTTCCAAGTTCACGAGCTGTTCATCGAGCCGGTGCGGTCGCTCCTGGGACAGGAAAGTCTGGGCTTGCTGTACTACGCCTGGGTGCTCCCGGCTTTGGCCCTGGTGGCCGTCCTCGGGCTCTATTTCCTGAAGTTTCTGCGGGACCTGCCGGCCCGGTCCCGGCGCACCTTCCTCCTGGCGGCCGGCCTGTATCTGGGGGGCGGGTTGGGGATCGAGCTCATTGGCGGGGGCTATGACGAACTCCACGGCTACGACAACCTGACCTACAACCTGATTTCCACGGCGGAGGAAAGCCTGGAAATCGTTGGTTTGCTTGTGTTTATCCACGGCCTGCTGACCTATCTGGGCCGGGAGCAGGGAGACCTCCGCCTTCGGGTGGAAACTCCGGAAACCTGATTTTCCACGGGACTGGAGCCGACCCGGACAGGTTTTCATATCTTAATCAGGACAAACAAACACCTGTTTTCATCCTGAGGAGCTCCCGTGTTCCGTATTCTTCGTATGCCGGCCCTGCTGGCCGTCTTGATGTGTGGGCTGACGGTCCCCTTCGCGGCCGCCCAGACCGCCCGCTACCAGGTGACCTTCGACACCACCTGGACCGCCGTCACCCACCCGGTGAATTATCCGCCCAGCCCGCACTTTTCCGGCCTGGTGGGCGGCACCCACAACGCGGCCGTTTCCTTCTGGACGGCGGGAGACCTGGCCAGCCTGGGCCTGAAGCGCATGGCCGAGTGGGGCAGCCAGGAGGACCTGCTGGCGGAAGTCCAGCTCGCCATCGACGCGGGCACCGCCGAGTTCCAGCTGTCCGACGCCCCCCTGTGGACCGTGCCCGGTACCACAGCTTTCGAGTTCGACCTGACCCCGGATTTTTCCCGGGTCACCCTGGTGGCCATGGTCGCCCCGAGCCCCGATTGGTTCGTGGGCGTGCGCAACCTGGACCTGCAGCCCGGGGGGGTCTGGGCGGACACGGTGGTCGTCGACCTTTTTCCCTGGGATGCGGGCACCGACAGCGGTCCCAACTACACGTCCGGCGACCAGCCCACGGCTCCGCCGGTGCCGGTCTTCGCCATCACCGAAGGGCCTTTCACGCCCGGGGTGCCCCTCGGAACACTGACGTTCGTGAAGCGCCATGTTTCGGATGTGCCTGAGGCCGGGACCCTGACGGTCACCGCCTTCCCCAATCCCTTCAACCCGAGTACCCGCATCGCCTGGGATCTGCCCCGGTCCGGCCGCATGGTCCTGACCCTCCATGATCTGGGGGGACGTCGTGTGCGCACCCTGGTGGACGGCGACCGGCCGGCGGGCTCCGGCAGTCGGGTGTGGGATGGGCGGGACGACACCGGGCGCACCCTGCCGTCCGGCGCCTATGTGTTCCAATTGCTTACCGCGGGCCAACGGCGAAGCGGTGGCTTGACGTTGCTCAAATGATGCTTTTTTGCAGGGGAGGCATTAGACTTGCGGGATAAAAAAGGGGGTTCCCATGGAAATCCGAATCGATGCGGACAGGAACATTGCCTATATCAGGCTGACCGGCCTGTTGTCGCGGGAGATCATCCTGGTTGCCTTTGATGCCGCGGTGGCCGATCCGGAGTACCGTCCGGGCATGGGTCGACTCTGGGACTTCCGCGCGTCGGACATGTCGCAGCTGGATGCCTCGACGGTGGCGAGCATGGCCAAGCACGCGTCGCAGTACCCACCGGGGATCAACGACGTGAAGGTGGCCTTCGTGGCCGAGCGGGCGTTGGAGTTCGGAATGGGCCGCCTGTTCGGGGCCCACGCCGAGGACGAGAAAACCCCCGTCGCCGTTTTCTACGATATGGAAGAAGCCGAAGCCTGGATAACTTCATGACCCACCTGTCCCATAACCGAAACGCCTGGAACCAACCCAAGGGCGAGTATTCCCGCTGGACCGTTCCCGTGGACAGCGACACCATCTCCCGCGCACGGGCCGGCGACTGGTCTCTGCTGCTGACGCCGTCGCTGCCGGTGCCGGCCGCCTGGTTCGGCGAGGTGTCGGGCCTCCGTATTCTGTGCCTGGCTTCCGGCGGAGGCCAGCAGGCCCCGGTGCTGGCGGCCGCGGGGGCCGAGGTGGTGAGCTTCGATTTGTCGGACCGTCAGTTGGAGCAGGACCGGATCGTGGCCGAGCGCGACGGCCTGTCCCTGGTGTGCAAACAGGGGGACATGGCGGATCTGTCCCGCTTTGCCGACGCCGCCTTCGATCTGATTTTCCATCCCGTCTCCAATGTGTTCGTGCCCGATTTGGCGCCCGTGTGGCGGGAGTGTTTCCGTGTGTTGGCGCCCGGGGGACGTCTGCTGGCGGGGGTCATGAACCCGGCGCTCTTCATGTTCGACCACGACGAGGGCGACGTCACCGGCCGCCTGGAAATCAAATACGCCCTGCCCTACACCGACACCGAAAGCCTGACCCCGGAAGCCCTGGCGGCGCGGAAGGCGGATCTGGAGCCGCTGGAGTTCAGCCACTCCCTGGACACCCAGCTGGGCGGGCAGTTGGCGGCCGGATTCCTGCTGGCGGGGTTCTACGAAGATGCCTGGCACGACGAAACCTGGGTCTTCAGCCGGTACTGCCCGGTGTCCTTCGCCACCCTGGCGATGAAGCCCGTCGATGCCGGATAAAACGAGGCTCCCCTTGAAACGGCTGACCCTTCTTCTGCTCCTGGCCACCGGGGCCTTCGCCGCCGACGGTCCTTCCGATTTCCTGGTCGGGGGCGACATCTCCATGCTGCTCAAATACGAGACGCTGGGGGCCCGCTATTCCGCCAACGGGATAACCGACGACGCCCTGACCCTTATGCAGGGTCAGGGCGCCAACTGTTTCCGCCTCCGGCTTTTTGTAAACCCGGACGACCGGAACGCCGTGGTCCAGGACCTGGCCTATACCGTGGAACTGGCCCGGCGCATCAAGCATTCCGGGGCCGCCCTTTTGCTGGACATCCACTACTCGGACACCTGGGCCGACCCCGGTCACCAAACCAAGCCGGCGGCCTGGCGGGATCTGGATTTCGACGACCTGACGGCCGAGGTGGAAACCTACACCGCCACGGTCATCCAGGCCCTGAAGGACGACGACGCTTTGCCCGACATTGTCCAGATAGGCAACGAAATCACACCCGGCTTTCTCTGGCCCGACGGCCGTATCCAGGCCCCCCAGGGCGGCTGGGACAGGTTCACCACTCTGCTCAAGGCGGCGATTCGCGGGGTGCAGCGGCCCCTGGCCCCCGGGGAAGAAATCCAGGTCATGCTCCACGTGGATTGCGGCGGCGATCGCGAGGCCACCGCCTGGTTCTTCCGCAACATCCTGGCGCGGGAGGTGGCGTTCGACCTCATCGGCCTCAGCTACTATCCCTGGTGGCACGGGTCCCTGGCGGATCTGGCGGCCAACGTGACGGCCACCGCCGAGACCTTCGGCAAGGATCTCATGGTGGTGGAAACCGCCTACCCCTGGCGCCCCAACTCCGACCCCGCCGTTGACCCTTGGCCGAGAACCCCCGCCGGCCAGGCCGCCTTTCTCAAAGATGTGATCGGCACGATGAAAGCCACGCCCAATGGTCGGGGCGTGGGGGTTCTGTGGTGGTCCCCCGAATCCATTCCCATAGGCGGGCTGAACGTCTGGATGGGTGGGAGCAACGCGCTGTTCGACGCCCAGGGGGCCGCGCTGCCCGCCTTAAAGGTCCTGGGCGAGCGTTAGGCCAGCGCACCGGGGCAAAATAGCCCATTGCTTTCTCTGTATATGATCGGTTATTATCAAAAACCCCGACCGGAGATGGGTTTTCCTGCCGCCGATTGAGCAGGGTGCTGATCAGAGGGAGAACAGCGCCATGGGTATCTCACGCCATTTTTTTCCGGACCGGACGTTTTTGCTGTCGGTGCTGCATGGGAGCGTCGACGGGGAGAGCCTCAAAACCTATGTGCTGGAATGCAACCGGGATGTGGGGGACGCGGCGAACCTGCGGGAGTTGGCGGACTGCCGACGGGTTACCGACCTGAAGGGCCTGTCCGTCAGGGCGGCCATTGCGTGCGCCGGAGCGGAAGCGGATCGGCCCCAGAGCAAGCTGGCCATCCTGGTGCCTCCGGATTCCAACCTGATGTACGGTGTGGCGCGGGCCTACCAGACCTTCGCGGAAACCCGTCGCCAGGGTGCCAGGGTCTTTCGGAATTTTGACCAGGCGGTGGCCTGGTTGTCGGACTCCGCAGCGGAGGGACTCGAGATCCGGGCCCTGATCGCGGAGGCTCCCGTGGAGAACATGGTCCAGGGCTAGCCGGCGCAGCCGGTCCTCAGCGCTCCAGCGCCTTCCGCACCTTGGCGGCCAACCCCTGCAGCGAAAAAGGTTTCTGGATGAAGTGGACGCCGGGGTCCATCACGCCGTGGTGGGCGATCACGTCGTCGATGTAGCCCGACATATAGAGCACCTTGATGTCGCTGTCGGTGCGGCTGATCGCCTTGTACAATTCCTGGCCGTTCATACCGGGCATGATCACATCCGTCAGCAGCAGATGAATGGTGTCCGGATGGGTCTGCAGCAGGTCCAGGGCCTCGGGACCGCCGTCGGCTTCCAGAACGGAATATCCCTGGAGTCGCAGGATGCTGCCGGCCATTTGGCGCACCTGGTGGTTGTCCTCCACCAGGAGAATGGTCTCGGATCCCCACAGATTGTCGGTCATGGGTTCGACCGGGATGTCGCGGGGGAGGGGTTCTTCGGTGACGGGCAGGTAGACCCGGAAAGTGGATCCCCGCTCAACCTCGCTGTGGACCCAGATGTGTCCCCCGTGCTGTTTGATGATGCCGAACACGGTCGCCAGCCCCAGGCCTGTTCCCTTCTCGCTGCTCTTGGTGGTGAAGAAGGGTTCGAAAATGTAGCCCTGGGTTTCGGCATCCATGCCGCAACCCGTGTCACGGACCACCAGCATCACATAGGGCCCCGGCCCCACCCCTTCCAGGTTGGACATGAAGCGGCGGTCCAGGTCCACGTGTGCGGTGGAGATGGTCAGCTCGCCGCCGCCGGGCATGGCGTCCTGGGCGTTCACCGCCAGGTTCATGAGCACCTGTTCCAGTTGTCCGTCGTCGCCCATGATCATCGGCAGGGTGTCGGCCGGTTCCCAGATGATCCGGATGTCCTCGCGAATGGTGCGGCGCAACAGGTTCTCGAAGTTTCCCAGAAGCCGGTTCAAATCGATGGGGGCGAACTCCAGGGCCTGCTTGCGGCTGAAGGCCAGCAGTTGGCGCACCAGGTCCCGGGCCCGGGTGCCGGCCTCCAGGATCTCCTCGGCCATGCCCCGGCGCGGATCGCCTTCGTCGGTTTCGCTCCGCAGGATCTCCCCGTAGCCCAGGATGGGGGACAGGAGGTTGTTCAGGTCGTGGGCCACACCGCCGGCCAGACGGCCGATGGAGTCCAGTTTCTGGGCCTGGTGCACCTGCATCTGCAACAGCTTTCGTTCCTCTTCGGCCTGCCGGCGTTCGCTGATGTCGCGCCCGATGGAGATGAGGAGTTCCGGTTCGCCGGCCTGATTGGGGATCACCGAAACACGGTATTCCGTGGGAACGGTCCGGCCGTCCTTTCGGATCAGGTCGAGTTCGATGGTGCCGGCGCCGGCGGTCAGCAACTCCGCCATGAAAACCCCGACGCGATCCAGATCCTCCGGGCTGTAGTAGGTGGTGGGGGCCGGAAAACCGGCGATTTCCTGGTCGGAGTAGCCGGAGGTTTCACGGAAGGCCCGGTTCCAGCGCAGGGCCCGACCGGTGGCCATTTCGAAGAGGAAGAAAGTGTCTTCCTGGGCGTCGAGGGCCATGGTGGTGAAGGCCGTTTCCTCCCGAATCTGGGCCTCCGCCAGCTTGAGGTCCGTCATGTTCTTGGAGCTGACCCAGGTGTGGGTGAGCCGGCCGTCTTCCATCACGCCGTACCAGTTGCTCAGACCGAAGTATTCCCCCCCGCCAGGGTACCGCTCATGGCTTTCCAGGCCGGTCAGCTGATACCCGTTCTTCACGAAAGCGAAGAAGTTGTCTTCCATGGTGGACTCGGACAGGAGGTCGCCGTAGTGCACGCCGATGAGGTCGTCCCGGCCGGCCAGGCCCAAGGATTCCCAGCAGGCCCGGTTGCACTCGATGCAAACGGATTCGAACATCATCTGAACCTGGGTCGTCAGGGGCAGGTCCGGGGTCAGGCCGGGGGGCATGCGCCAATAGGACACCAGGTCGCTGGAGGCGTTGACGAACTCGAAATACCGCCGCTGGGTATCCGCCAGGGTTTTTTCCTGACGGTCCTGCTTGGCGACCAGGGCGCGCAGGTCGGCCTCCTGTGCGCTGAGATCACTGAAAACGCCGACGATGGAGGTCAATTGGCCGTCGGGATCGACCCGGGGGTGCAGGGTGAACCGGGCGGGAAAGGATTCTCCGGACGCCCGTATCAGGACCGTTTCACCTGTCTGGTCGGCGGGGTCCCGGACCATGGCCTCCTGGAGGGATGGAAAATCCAGGCGACCTGAAGAATGGCAAAGGGCGGCGGCGGGCTGGCCGATCGCTTCGGCCCGGGTGAAGCCGAAAACCAATTCGGCTCCGGTGTTGCAGTCGACGATGCGCGGGCCGGCCTCGCCCGGGGCCATGAAGACCAGGGCCAGGGGTTCGAGGGCGGGATATTTTTCCCGCAGGTCTCCAGGTATGGACGGGGTCCGCGGTTCTGTCATGGGGCCTTCATTCGATGGGTTTTTTCCTGCGGTTCCATGTTTCCAGTTTAACGGGAAGCCGCTCCGCCGGGAAGCCGCAACTTCCGGCGATTCCGGACGGTCGAGCCGGGTGGATCGCCGCGCGGAGCGTTGACCCGCGGTCCCCGGTCGGTGATACTCACCGTCGACAAACAACCAGACACCCGGACAAGGAGATTCAACATGGCCAACGAAGGTTACCACGAACCCGTCACGGAGCTGTCCCATGCCACGCGCGACATGCATCGCGCCATCGTGTCCCTGATGGAGGAACTCGAGGCCGTGGACTGGTACAACCAGCGGGTGGACGCCTGCAAGGACACCGAACTGCGCGCCATCCTGGCCCACAACCGTGACGAGGAGAAGGAACACGCGGCCATGGTCCTGGAGTGGATCCGCCGCCAGGACCCGACCTTCAACAAGGAACTGAAGGACTACCTGTTCACGGACAAACCCATCGCCCACGAGTAGCCGAAGCACCTATTTACCCGGACGAAGGATGCGGATGTGTTTGCGACCGAGACCTATGTACAGCGCCGCGCGGAGTTGATGCGACGGCTGGGGACCGGCTTGGTGTTGCTGCCGGGCAACACCGAGAGCCCCGTCAACTTTGCGGACAACACCTATCCGTTCCGTCAGGACAGCACCTTTCTCTACTATTTCGGGCTGGACCAACCGGACCTGGCCGCGGTGCTGGACGTGGACACGGGCACGGCCACCGTTTTCGGGGATGAATTGACCATCGACCACATCGTCTGGATGGGGAATCTGCCCACGGTGGCTGAGCGGGCCGCTCAGGCGGGTGTGGCGGTGACCCGGCCCCTGAACCAGATGGCGGGCACGGTGTCGTCTGCGGTGGCCGCGGGTCGTCCGGTTCACTACCTGCCGCCGTACCGGGCAGAGAATGTCCAGCGTCTGTCGGAGCTGCTGGACACGGCGCCCGGCGCCCTGGCCGAAGGTGTGTCCGTGCCGTTGATCCAGGCGGTGGTGGACATGCGCGCGGTCAAGACCGACGAGGAGATTGCCGAGCTGGACCGGGCGGCCAGCGTTTCGGTGGACATGCACGTGGCGGCCATGGCCATGGCCCGACCGGGCCTGTACGAGTACGAGATCGCGGCGGAGGTGGAGCGGGTGGCCCAGGCCGCCGGCTGCCGCCTGGCCTTCTCCGTGATTGCCACCGTGCGGGGCGAAATCCTCCACAACCATCACCACGGGAACATCCTGAAGTCCGGCGACCTGTTCCTGCTGGACGCCGGGGCCGAAAGTCCCCTGCGCTATGCTGGGGATCTGTCGTCAACCTTTCCTGTGGATCCCGTCTTCACCGACCGCCAGAAGGTCATGTACGACCTGTCCCTGGCCGCCCATGCCGCGGCGGTGGATACGGTGACGCCGGGGGTGCCCAACCGGGACGTCCACTTCGCCGCCGCCCGGACGATCGTGGAGGGGATGCAGGATCTGGGTCTGATGAAAGGCAACGTGGAGGCCGCGCTGCAGGCCGGTGCCCACGCGCTGTTCTTTCCCTGTGGGGTGGGACACATGATGGGGCTGGATGTGCACGACATGGAGGACCTGGGCGAAAAATACGTCGGATACGAGGGGCGGCCCAAGAGCCCGCTTTTCGGTCTGAAATCCCTGCGCCTGGCGCGACCGCTGCTGCCGGGATTCGTGCTGACGGTGGAGCCGGGCATCTACTTCATCCCCCAACTGATTGACCTCTGGCGGAGCGAGGGCCGTTTCCCGGACTTCCTGGTCTGGGACGAGATCGACAAATGGCGCGATTTCGGGGGCATTCGGAATGAAGAGGACTACCTGGTCACCGAATCCGGTAAACGCCTGCTGGGCAAGAAGAAACCCCTGACCGTGGCGGAGGTTGAGGCGGTTCGGGCGGGCTGAGGAGCGGGATATCGCAAAAGAAGTTTCATTGGAGTGTCGCAACTGATATATTAGATATCAAACGAAACTGCGTTCGACCCCTGACCAGAATCAGGAGACCCCATGGCCGGTCTGCCCCAACTGAATCGCGCCTCGCTCCGGGAACAGGTTTACGGGATTCTGCGGGATTACCTCGACACAGGTGATCTGCGCCCGGGCGCCACCATCCATCTGGATGCCCTGGCCAATCAATTGGGAATCAGCCGCACGCCCCTGCGTGACGCCCTGCTCCGTCTGGAGGTGGAGGGCTTCGTGACCATTCGCCCGCGCAGCGGGGTGGTGGTGCGCACTCTGACGGAGGCGGACATCCGCAATCTGTATCAGCTCATCGGGGCCCTGGAGGCCTCTGTGCTGCTGAGTGAGCCGAAGGCCCTGACCCCGGACCGCATCGCCCTTATGGAAGAGGCGAACACGCGCATGCGGGCCGCCCTGCAAAGCGACGATTTTGCCGCGTATTATGCCGCCAATCTCACGCTGCATAACGCCTACGTGGAAATGTCGTCCAATACGGAGCTGGTCCAACGCGTGAAGATCATGAAGCAGCGTCTGTACGACTTTCCCCGCAAACGGGATTTCGTACGCGAGTGGGAAGCCGCTTCCACCCTGGAACACGAGCAGATCGTGGCCGCGCTCAAAGCGGGCGATGTGCGGGAGGCCGCCCGCCTCGTGCAGGAGGTGCACTGGTCGTTCGCGGTGCAGGAAAAGTTCATTCGTCAGTACTACCGGCAGGAGCTGGAGTCGGCATGACCACGGCCACCCTCTTCAACATCCAGCGTTTCAGCCTGCATGACGGGCCGGGTATCCGCACCACGGTCTTCATGAAGGGCTGCCCCCTGACCTGCGCGTGGTGCCACAACCCCGAGAGCATGGACCCACGGCCGGAGGCGGCGCTGAAGCCGGGGCCCTGTGTTGGGTGCGAGTTCTGTGTGCCGGCCTGCGAGCTGGGTCTGACGGCCCGGCTGGATCAGGGAAACGTGACTCACCCGGGCGAGGCCTGCGCCCGGTGTGGGGCCTGCGCCGAAGCCTGTCCCACCGGTGCGCGGGAACTGCTGGGCCGTCCGTGGTCGGTGGAGGACCTGCTGAAGGACTTGCAGCGGGACGCGGTCTACCACGACGCCTCGACCGGAGGCATCACGTTTTCCGGCGGGGAACCCCTGAGTCCGGGCAGCGCCCCGTTTGTCCTGGCGTGTCTGGAGGCCCTGAAGGCCCAAGGCCGACATACGGCGGTGGATACCTGCGGCCACGTAGAGCCGGACCACCTGGACCAGGCGGCCGACCTGGCCGATCTGGTGCTCTACGACCTGAAGATCATGGATCGGGACCGTCACCGCGCCCTCACCGGGCGGGACAACGATTTGATCCTGCGCAACCTGACGCATCTGCTCACCCGGGGCCAAACGGTTTGGATCCGGGTGCCGCTGATACCGGGCCATACGGCCGACCCGGACAACCTTCGCGCCATGGCGGAGTTCCTGTCCGCATACAAGCCGCTGCCGCCGGTTTATCTGCTGCCATATCACGCCCTGGGGCGGGACAAATCCCTTCGCCTGGGGCGCCCCCACGACTTGCCGGACATTCCGGCCCTGACCGACACCGACCTGGCGGCCTGCGTGGCGATTTTCGCCGACCGCGGCCTGCCGGTCCAGGTGGGAGGATGACCATGAACGACCGTGTCCGTCGCCTACGGGAACAGAGCCTGGCTGCGCGCCCCGCCCTTTCGTCCGAACGGGCGGAGCTGCTCACCGAATTCTACGAAAAGGAACAGGGCAAACATTCTGTGCCGGTCATGCGGGCCCTGGCCTTCCGATTCATCTGCGAACACAAGACTCTCTATATCGGTGACGGGGAACTGATTGTGGGCGAGCGTGGGCCCGAGCCCCTGGCCGTGCCCACCTTCCCCGAGCTGACCTGCCATTCCCCTGAAGACCTGGAGATTCTGGACCGACGGGAAAAAACCTCCTACGCCGTGGCTCCCGGTGTCATCGACACCTACCGGGAAACGGTGGTTCCCTATTGGCAGGGCCGCTCCCTGCGCGACCGCATCTTCCCCCTGCTGCCCGAAGCCTGGCACGCCGCCTACGCCGCCGGCGTGTTCACCGAGTTCATGGAGCAGCGGGCGCCCGGGCACACGGTGGCCGACGGCAAGGTGTACCGCAAGGGACTGCGCGACCTGCAGGCCGATATCGACGCCGCCCTGGCCGATCTGGATTTCGCCAACGATGCGGACGCCCTGTCCCGTCAGCAGCAGTTGACGGCCATGCACATGGCGGCGGAGGCCAGCATCCTCTTTGCCCGGCGCCATGCGGATTTAGCCCGTGAAATGGCGGCCGCATGTGATGATCCGCACCGGCGTGCGGAACTGGAACAGATCGCCGCGGTGTGTGACAAGGTGCCCGCCCACGCCCCCGACACCTTCCACGAGGCCCTGCAGACCTACTGGTTCCACCACCTGGGCGTGGTCACGGAACTCAACGGCTGGGACAGCTTCAATCCCGGCCATCTGGACCAGCATTTGTGGCCCTACTACGAGCGCGAAACGGCCGCCGGACATCTGGACCGTGATGGGGCCAAAGAACTGCTTGAGTGCTTCTGGGTGAAGTTCAACAACCACCCGGCGCCGCCCAAGGTGGGGGTCACCGCCCAGGAGAGCGGCACCTACACCGACTTCGCCAACATCAACCTGGCGGGCCTGCGGCGTGACGGATCCGACGGCGTGAACGACGTGAGTTACCTGCTGCTGGAGGTCATCGACGAGATGCACATCCTGCAGCCCAGCAATAATATACAGCTTTCTGAGAAAACCCCGGACCGCTTCGTGCGGGCGGCGGCCAAGGTCATCCGCAAGGGGTACGGGTTTCCGTCGGTGTTCAACGCCGACGCCGTGGTGAAGGAAATGCTTCGCCAGGGCAAGAGCCTGGAGGACGCCTGCGAGGGCGGCACCAGCGGCTGTGTTGAGACGGGGGCCTTCGGCAAGGAGGCCTACGTGCTCACGGGCTACTTCAACCTGGTGAAGATCCTGGAGCTGGCTTTGAACAACGGGGTGGATCCGCGCACGGGGACACAGCTGGGTCCGGTGACCGGCGATGCGCGCGCATTCAGGACCTTCGCTGAAGTGATGGCGGCCTGGCGCGGCCAGCTGAGTCACTTCATCGACCTCAAGGTGCGCGGCAACGCCATATTCGAACGCATGTACGCGGACCATGCGCCGGCCCCCTACCTGTCGCTGCTCATCGACGACTGCATCGCCACCGGCCGGGACTACAACGCCGGCGGCGCGCGCTACAACACCAGCTACATCCAGGGCGTGGGCACGGGAACGCTGACCGACAGTCTGGCCGCCATCAAGACTCTGGTTTTCGATGAGAAACGGGCCACCATGGAAGAGGTGCTGGTAGCTCTGGCCGGCGATTTCACCGACGCCGAACCTCTGCGCCAGCGCCTGGTCAACAAGATGCCCAAGTACGGCAACGACGACGACGCGGCCGACGCCCTCATGCAGGCGTGCTTCCAGGCCTTTTTCGAGGCGGTGGACGGACGGCCCAACGGACGGGGCGGCACCTACCATATCGACATGCTGCCCACCACCTGCCACGTCTACTTCGGGTCCGTGGTGGGCGCCACGGCGGACGGCCGCCACGCCGCAGCGCCCCTGAGCGAGGGCATTTCCCCGGTGCAGGGGGCCGACCGCAAGGGCCCGACGGCGGTGCTTCAGTCCGCGGCCAAAATGGACCACCTCAAGACCGGCGGCACCCTGCTGAACGTGAAGTTCACGCCCCAGGTGCTGGCGGGGGAGGCGGGGATCGACCACATGGTCAGCCTCATGCGTGGCTACTTCAAGCAGGACACGCACCATCTTCAGTTCAACGTGGTCACCGCCGAGACCCTGCGGAAGGCGCAGCGGTCCCCGTCGGACTATCGGCATCTGATTGTGCGGGTGGCGGGCTACAGCGACTATTTCTGCGACCTGTCGGAAGACCTGCAGAACGAAATCATCGCGCGGACGGCGCACGACGGGTTCTAGCGGCGAAACCCGGGTGCCGGAGTGAACGTAGGGATCCGGTGCCTGTCAGTTCCGGATCCCTGGCCGCAAGGAGACCGCCATGTCCCTCCACCTTCGTCTGGTCGTGCTCATCCTCCTGATTCCGGCTGTCCCGGCCTGGGCCGAGCCGCCGGTCATCCACAGCCAAACGCCCCTCGAACCGGCCGTGACCCTGCGCTTCGAAGAGGACTGGCGTGTGGGCGGTGACGATCCCGACCTCATGTTCGGCCTCATGGTGGAGGCGGCGGTCGACCCGGCGGGCCATGTTTATCTCATGGATCAGCAACTCAATACCGTGACTGTGGTGTCGCCCGAGGGGACTGTGCTCAGGCAACTGTTCCGCGAAGGCGACGGTCCCGGCGAGATCCGCACGCCCCAGGGCATCGCCGTGCTGCCCGACGGCCGCGTGGCCCTGGCGCAGCAGTTTCCGGGCAAGTTCATCATGGTGGACGCCGCCGGCGACCCGGCCGGGTCCATGACCCTGGTGGGCGGCAAGGCGGCCAACGAGGGCTTCACCGTGCTGGCCGGTTGCCGGGCCCGTGGAGAGGTGCTGCTGGCCTCGGGCATGTTCCAGGTGCCGGCCGAGGGCCGTCAGACCCGGACCTCCTACGTGGCGAAAATCAACCTGGCCGACGGGACGGAAACCCAGCGTTACCGCGTGCACGACACCGTGCTGGATTTCACCAAGGCGGAACTGATCGAGCGCGAGATGGTGGCGCCCTGTTACACCCACGCCTTGGGCCCGGACGGCCGGATCTACGTGACCCGCGACTGGCGTGAATACGCCATCGAGGTGCTGGCGCCCGACGGCACCCTGGAAAAAGTCATGACCCGGGAATTTCATCCCCTGAAACGCACGAAGCAGGAACGCGACCGCATCAACGAACTCTTCCAGGTGCAGGCGGACCAGTTGCCGTTTCCCATCACCTGGGAAATCGAACCCACCGAACCCTATGTGGGCGGGATGCACGTGGATACCGCCGGTACGCTGTGGGTGTCGAATCATCGCAGCGATCATGAACTTCCCGAGGGGATCTTCACGTCCTTCGACACCTTCGATCCGGACGGCCGCTGGCGCCGGGTGGTGCAGGTGGCCTGCGACGGGGACCCCGACTACGATGGCCTGATCCTGCTGGACGACGACCGGGTGTTGCTGGTGAAGGGACTGGTGCTGGCCCGCCTGACGGCCACGGGCAGCCAGGGCGCCGTGTTCGGGGAAGACGGAGGCGAAGCGGAGATGGAGGTCATCTGCGGCCGCCTGGTCGAGTAGGTTGACGGGACCGCGGGGGTGGGTGAGACTCCGACCAGGCATGAAAGGATCCGCCATGTTCGATTACCCCGTCGATTAGCCGACGGACGGCCACAACCGAGAGGCAGGCATGTCATGACCCTCGAAATCCTCACCACATTCTTTATGTGGTGCACCATCCTGACGGGTGGGCTCCTCGTCCTGGGGACCCTGTTCATGATGTTCGCCCCGGGTTTGTCTCTGCGAACGCAGATGCGGTTCTGCCCCATCCCGGAAGACACGATGCGGGTGATCCACTACTGTTTCCTCGGCGGCCTGAAGATCGTGTTCCTGGTTTTCTGCCTGGTGCCCTACGTGGCTCTGCGGATCATGGCCTGACATGCGCTATCACCACACCGGCATACCCACGGACACCCCGCGGGCGGGAGAGACCTACCTGCCGCGCTACAAGCTTCACTGCACGGACCACGCGGCCAATCCCTTCGGCATCCAGTGGATGCGCTACGAGGCCGACTGCGACCTGCCCGAAATCGTGAAGACCACGGCGCATGTGGCCTTCGAGGTGGAGGACCTGGACGCCGCCCTCGCGGGGCATGAGCTCCTGATCGCACCGAACAGCCCATCCGAGGGCGTGCGGGTGGCCTTCGTCCTGGTGGACGGGGCCCCGGTCGAGTTTCTGGAATTTTCACAGGAGCCAAAGTCATGACCAATAATTTCGCCAACGTTTACGGAGACGCCGAACGGGCCGCCGCCTACGCCAAGCTCGAGTTCCCGGGCACCTATTATCTGGCCTACCGGGACCTGCCCGAGATCATCAGCGGCTGCGCCAAAGGCGGCCGCGGGCTGGATTTCGGCTGCGGGTCGGGCCGGTCCACGCGCTTCCTGCGCGGTCTGGGCTTCGAGGTGACGGGCGTGGATATCTCCGCCCGCATGCTGGACCAGGCGCGCGAACTGGATCCCGACGGCGACTACCGCCTGGTGCCCGACGACGGCACCCTGACCGCTCTGGACGTCGCGCCCAGCGATGTGATCCTGTCGGCCTTCACCTTCGACAACATTCCCACCCGGGAGAAGAAGGTGGGTCTGTTCCGGTCGCTGCGCCAGGTCCTCAAGCCGGGCGGCCATATCGTGAGCCTGGTGTCGTCGCCGGAAATCTACACGCACGAGTGGGCGTCGTTTTCCACCCGCGATTTTCCGGAGAACCGGCAGGCGGCCAGCGGGGAAAAGGTGCTGATCGTCATGCTGGACGTGGAGGACGCCCGCCCGGTGGAGGACATCCTCTGGTCCGCCGCCGCCTACCACGACGTGTACCGGGAAGCGGGCCTTCAGGTGGTGGACACATTCCAGCCTTTGGCCAAACCCGAGGAGCCCTTCGACTGGGTGAGCGAGACCACCGTCGCGCCCTGGACCATCTACGTTCTGGCGGCGGCGGACTGACACGGGGGAGACCATGCAGAAGATCGACTTCAAGAAGGACCAGAAGCACCTGTACAAACCGTCGGCCAGGATCGTGGCTCAGGTGGACGTGCCGGCCATGACCTTCCTCATGGTGGACGGCCAGGGCGACCCGAACACGAGCCCTGCCTTTGGTGAGGCGGTGGAGGTCCTCTTCACCGTGTCCTACACCCTCAAGTTCATGGTCAAGAAGGGCCCGCTGGCCATGGACTACGGCGTGCTGCCGCTGGAAGGTCTTTGGTGGGCGGACGACATGTCCGCCTTCACGGTCCAGGACAAGTCGAACTGGCAGTGGACCCTGATGATCCGGCAGCCGGAGTTCGTGACGCCCGAGATGATCACCGAGGCCACGGAAACGGTGCGGAAGAAGAAGAACCCGGTGGCGTTGGACCTTTTGCGCACTGAAGTGTACGACGAGGGGACATGCGCCCAGACCCTCCACATCGGGTCCTTCACCGAAGAAGGCCCCACCATCGCGCGGGTGCATGCCTTCATAGCCGAGCGAGGCGAACGCCGGGGCAAGCATCATGAGATTTATCTGAGTGATATCCGCAGGGCCGCGCCGGAAAAATGGAAGACGGTCATTCGTCAGCCGATGAAATAGACAGGGGCGGCCGCGCTGGCCGCCCCCAGACATTCCCCGCCGCTCTTAGCCCCCGATTTTCTTGACCTTCAGTTCCGGGTCCGAGTCGTAGATGGTCCCGCCATCATCCACCTGGACGCTGAAGAACATCTGGTCGTCGGCCACATCGTCCGTGTCGGTGACAAGAATGCCGGTGGTGCCGCTGGTGGCGATGGAAAACTCGGTGCTGGGCTGGGTATTGGGCACGGAGCGGTTCCAGGTCCCGGTCAGGCTGCCCTTGGCGCCGTTCACCTCGGCGAAGGTCTTGAACGAGCAAATGAAGGCACCGGTGCCGAAGCCCGCGCCGACGTCGATGTTCATGTTCTTGTCGTTTTTGATCGTGATGGTGGTCACCGTCTGGCTGTTCTTCATCAGAATGGCGTTGCCGTTGCTGTCTTTATCGATGGTGAGGTTCATTGTGCTCATTTTTTATCTCCGTCGTCTTGGGGTTTGCGGGCGGAGCCCGCGGGATTGCCGTGCTCATCACACGGCTGCGGATCGGAATCCCCGGCAGGGGCCCAGAGGGGCTCACTGCGCTTGGGGACCTGGAGTTCAGGGTCGGAGGAAAAATCGCCTTCCCCGTCGGTGACGATCACCTTGAAATAGAGATCCTCAATGTCGCCCGCGGTGCTGTTGGTATTGATGATGATGATGCCCACGTCCGCGTAGGGCACCACGGCCAGGTACCCTTCGCAGAAGAGAGAGGGGTTGTCTCTCTCCCAGGTCCAGATCAGGTTCATGGGACCGATCTTCGGCGCATTGTAGAGCTCGAAGCGGGTAATCCTGGATTGGTTCTTGAAGGTGCCGGATGCCGGGAGGACGGGATACACGTCGTCTTCCTTGAGTTTCAGCTTCTTGACCTTCTGGTGGGTGTCCCATATGTCGGCGCCTTTTCCATTCTTGGCGACCTTCAGCACTTTGACGCCCATATCCATACCTCCTCAGAACAAGGTTAAGGGCTTACAGCCCATGCTCAGCACGAAAGGCCATGAAATCCAGCCGCACGAACCCCATGGCCAACAGGTCCTCGGATACGCTGCGGGCGTCTGCGGTCTGTCCCAGGTGCGTGAGGACCCGCGCCCAGATTTCCAACGTGGAATCCTGGCGCGTGACTTCGGCCACGGGTCGCAGCATTTCATAGGCCTCGCGCCAGGCGATGTTCGCCTCGTCCGGGCGCCCGTCCCTGGCGGCGATTTCCCCGGCCGTGACCAGGCAGCGGGCCAGGATATGAATGGCAAGGTCATCGCTGTTGAGATCCTTGGCGCGGCGGGCGGCAGTGAGGGATTGATCCAGGCTCTGCCGGGCCTGAACGAGGTCGCCTCGTTCGGTGGCCAGCCACGCCAGGCCCCATTGGGCTTCGGCGTATTCCTGAAGGTAGGAGACGTTACCGGGGTCCATGTCCACCAGTTCGGCGGACACGGCCGCCGCCGGGGCCAGGAATTGTTCGGCGCCCGCCAGGTCGCCCACGCGCATTTTATGCAGGCCAAGGCCCACTTGGCTGACGGTCAGATCCAGGCGCCAGGAGGCGTTTTCGGGGTCATGGTCGACCAGCTGACGGGCGAGCTCCCTGCTGGCCTGAAAATGTTCCTCCGCCCGGTCGTTGTCTCCGAAACGCTCAATGATTTTCCCGTACAGATACAGCAGGCTGGATTGGAGTTCCCGGTACAGGGTGTGATCCGGGTGGGCGGTGACCAGCGCTCCGGCTTCGGCGGCGGCCATACCGTAGAAATCGCCGGCTGCGTGCAGATCCCCGCTCGCCAGCAGGACCCGGCCCTTCCAGGCCATGGCGTTGACCAGATCGTAATGGCGGCTTTCTTTTTCGGGGTCGGCTTCCCACAGTATTTGCTTGATGCGCAGACTCTCGCCGATGGCCTTCAGGGCGGCCGCACTTTCCCCCCGGGCCTCGTGGATGGCCGCCAGGTTGGTGTGGGCGTATCCCAATTCCTGCTGCCAGGTCTCGTCGGTGGGGTTGAAGGCCACCCCGCGTTCGGCCACCTCCAGATAAGCCCGGAATGAGGCCTCGGCCGCGTCCTGATCGCCGGCTTCGAGAGCCACGGCCCCCAGATAGAACTCCGACACGCCCAGAGTCATAAGCCATTCGCTGCGATTGGGGTTCCGTTTCACCAGGGCGGCGGCTGCGAGGTGGGCCTGGGAAAAGGCCTCCTGCGCCGCTTCCAGGTCGCCCTGATTCCAGCGGACCCCGCCGATCATGGTCATGGCGCGGGCATACCGGTCATGATCGGCATCCGTGCGCTCGTCCACCGTCCGGGACGCAAAGTAGGCCAGGGCCCGGTC
>Ga0209475_10002071_pt1 | contig 21644 bp, 17 predicted proteins | sample tdDd471_FD_187128 | JGI IMG/M metagenome (GOLD analysis project Ga0209475, IMG submission 187128) | Marine sediment microbial communities from the Atlantic coast under amendment with organic carbon and nitrate - tdDd47.1 (SPAdes)... | ecosystem: Environmental > Aquatic > Marine > Coastal >... | reverse complement strand
TGATGAAGTTGATTTGAATAAGTATAAGGGAAAAGTAGTCTTAGTGGTTAATACGGCAAGTAAATGCGGTTTAACGCCTCAGTACGAAGGTTTGGAAGCCATGTATAAGAAATACAAAGATCAGGGACTTGTAATTTTGGGTTTTCCAAGCAATCAGTTTTTAGAGCAGGAGCCAGGTACAGCTAAAGAAATTGCAGCATTTTGTGAGAAAAATTATGGTGTAAGCTTCCCAATGTTCGATAAAATTGAGGTAAGAGGTGAAAATGCTCATCCACTTTATAAAATGCTAACCAGCCAAAAACCATTTTTGGGTTTCGATGATTCAGAGTCAGGACAGAAATTCAAAGGCTTTTTAAGTACCAAATTTCCTGAAATCTATAAAGGTGATGGTGTGAAATGGAATTTCACAAAATTTCTGATTGATAGAGAGGGTAAAGTAGTTCAACGAATTGAACCAAATATAACTCCTGAGAATATTGAAGATGATGTAAAGAAATTATTATAAGAGAAAAGAGCTCCTCTGGAGCTCTTTTTTTATGTCTTAGACTGAGAGAAAATGTTTAAACTTTTCGGATCTAACTTCAGTTTAATGGTATTGCCAAAAATTACTGGTTCACCATCAACATGTCCTAGTTTAGAATTTTGATAGATGTTAATTTCATCTACAATTATTTCTTTAAAAAGTGATGAAGAATTTATTCGTTTCGAAAAAACAGCAATTGCCAAAGCAGGAATTTGATACCACTTTGGCTTTTTAAGAAGACAAAGATTCAGTTTTCCATCATCAATTTTTGCATTTGGAGCAATGTATGCATTGTTGCCAAATTGTGAGGAGTTACAAAAACTAAGCATCATACCTTCCTCAATACTAGAGATATTATTGTTTTTAAGCTCAAATCGTTGTGTTTTGAAAGTTCTGAAACATTTTAACGTCGCTTTTATATAAGTGCTCAATCCTCGGGAATTCATCTTTTCAAATTCGTGAGAAATTTTCGCATCGAAACCAATTCCACCAACATTCACAAATCGATACTCGTTTGCCGATATTGTATCCACTTTCTGGATGTTAGCTTTATTAATCCATTGAATTGCCTTTATAGGATTCATAGGAATTCCAAGATGCCTAGCTAAGCCATTTCCCGATCCACATGGGATTACAGCTAATGCAACAGGAGAAAAGACTAGTGCTTTCGAAATCTCATTTATAGTTCCATCTCCTCCAACGGCAATTACCGCTTCATATCCTTTTTTAATAGCATCTTTTGCCAATGCATAGCCATGTCCGGCATATTCAGTGCGAATGTAATCCGCATTAAATTTCTTTTCATTCAGATATCTTTTGAATAGATGTTTGATCTGTTTTTGTCTGCCAGTTCCAGAAACAGGATTGATGATAATGAGTGTTTTGTATGTTGTATCCATTGCAAGTAGAAGTTAAAAAAATCAGGAGTATTACTTGTATAAAATACTCCTGAAAATTTAATTATTGAGCAAAATTATATCCTTTATGATGGAATAAATAACTCGCTGTTTGATAGTAGGTAATTGCGTCGTAAAGTTCTACTTTATCAATTTCAGAAGCTTCTTGTTTCATGTTATTTACACGATAAGCTTCTGTACGTTTTGTTGGCAGTTGAACTGTTAGTTTATTCTCTTTTAACAATCCTATTTTTTGATAGGTTCCAATTAGAGCTCTGTTAGGATCCTCTAGAAGAATATCTTTCCCAAAGAATTTCGATGTGTAATCCATATTCAATAATCCCAGAATAGTAGGAGCAAAATCAATTTGGGAACACAATGAATTATTTTCTTTGGCTTTAATTATTCCTGGAGCGTATATCATAAAAGGAATGTGATATTTTTTAACTGGCAGTGATGTTTTTCCAGCGCTAGAAGCACAATGATCCGCAACAATTACAAAAAGTGTATTATCGAACCATTCGTGTTTTTTTGCTTCACGAAGAAATTTTGCAATGGCAAAATCTGTGTATTTCACAGCGCCTTTTCTACCTGAATGAGAAGGAATATTGATTTTTCCGTTAGGATAGGTATAAGGGCGATGATTGGAAGTAGTCATGATAAAATTGTGGAATGGTTTACCTTCTGAATAGGCTTTATCAGCGACTTGTGTTGCTTTGGCAAACAAATCTTCATCGCAAACTCCCCAGGCATTTTCGAAAGTGATTTCATCCTTCTCAAAATTCTTTTTATCAACAATATTATAACCACTGTTTCCAAAAAAGTAATTCATGTTGTCAAAATAGCCATTACCTGCATATATAAAATTGGTATCGTAACCTTTCGATTTTAAGATATTACCAAGCGTAAACATGTTTTCATTGTTAGGACGTTTCACAATAGAATATCCTGGTGTTGGAGGTAAAGAAAGAGTTAAAGCTTCCATACCACGAACAGTTCTTGTTCCGGTTGCATAGAAATTGGTGAAGAATAAGGAGTGTTCTGCGATGGTATCCATATTGGGAGTAATGTTATGCTGACCTCCAAATTTGGTAAAGAATGAGCCGCTTAAACTTTCAACGGTAATCATCATTACATTGTATTTTTTATCCTCCCCAGAATAGCTGATTTCTCTTCTTACATCGAAAATATCATCGCTGATAAATTCACTATTCGATGTTTTAAGTAGTCTTCGTAAATTGGTAAACGCTTGTTTGTCATCTATAGAATGATAAAAGGCTTTATAATCTAACTCGTTATTGCGGAATGCAGAGAAAATTTGATAAATTCCATTGTGAGCCAATTCATTGGAATAGGTATTGTCTTGTATTTCAGCTGAAGTTTTATCGATGGTTAAGAATGCCAAAATTGGGAATGCCCAAAGAACCAAACTAATTGTAAATCGGGATACAAATCGCGACTCTGAATTTATGGTTTTATCGAAATGCTGTTTCACAAGAGCAAATATTCCTCCTGAGAGAAGAAGCATACCCATAATGATAATTGGCATAGGATACGATTCCTTAATGTTTGAAATCACTTCATGTGTATAAACCAGGTAATCAACAGCAATAAAATTGTACCGAACGCTGAATTCTTCCCAGAAAAACCACTCACCAATACCTGAGAATACTAATATTCCTATACTTATAATAAAGAAAGCGTATGATATCCAGCGGTGGATTTTGGAATTAAAAATTTTATCAGGAACAACTAGTAGATAGAATACAAAAGGAATGATAAAATAGGAGATTGCTACCAAATCGTAGAAAAGCCCAAATGAATAAATTTGAAAGAATCGAATGAGATTTAAATCTACATTCTGAAAATCTTGAATCAATAAAATAGTCCTTACCAGAAAGGATAAGGCTAGAAAAATAAAACTGAATATAACCAGTCCGCCATAGCGACTGCGTAGGATGTTACTGAACTTCATATTTTTTGAATTGTGGGATTTGAAATGTGATTCAAAAAAAGAGTTCATTTCTAACAAAAATCTAACAAGCGCTTAATTGGCTTGTGAAAGAATATTAAAAAAACTTAAAAGCTCAGCTTTAAGAAAATTGCAATGAGCTTTTAAGTGTTTTATTTATAAGATTATAGATGTGATAGGACCAAATGATAATAATATGAAATGGAATATGATCAAAAGATAAAAAAACCATTTGTTTGAATCATTGGAGTTTAGTTTTTGATATGAAAGCCAACTAGCATAACAAAGTCCACCAACACCTAGTGCGATTACTAAAACATTCAACCACGATATTGGATTAAGAATAATTTCTTTGTTTAGAAGGCGAGTTGCATAATACATGCCATCGGGCTTTTCAATGGCATATTTCCAATAAGGAATTCTGGAACTTGTTTTTAGGAGTGCTTTAAAAACATGACCAAAAGCTACCAATGGCAGAAGGTGTATTGCAATTTTTTGCAAATAATATTTCCAGGATTGATTTCCTAACAATTTAAGTATACCTGATGTTATCAAAAGAAACAAAAATGGAACAAGTATGAAGAGTACAATTGCTTCGAAGAATCCATTAGGAATATTCTTTATGGCTAAGAGTTTTTCTAGGTAGACCGGAATGGAACGGATGATAGAATCACTTATCTTCCAACTTGAAAGTATTTCATAACAAACAAAGCCAAGCAATATCATTAGCATTCCAATTTCAGACCAGGTTAACTGACGAGAATCAAATTTTAGATAGGAATTTGGAATGTTTTTTAAGCTGATGTTATCCTTTGTACAAGATTTTACACATTGAGTACATAGAATACAAGTTCTGTTATCAGAAATACAAGCCGGGTACAAATTCGAAGTACACGATTTTCCAATTAATTTGTTGTGATTCGTTTTATGAATGCAATCTTTAGTTATGCATGTATCGCAAGTATTTTGATTTTTAATTCTTAAGCCAAATCTGGAAAGTAGAGAATACAAACCTAAAAGTTTTCCAACGGGGCAGAAGTAGGAACAGAATGCCCTTTTCTCAAAAACTAAAGCTAGAAGAACAGCTAAGCCCATTAAGAAAAGTAGATAGAAAGCCATTCGATTCGGGTAGCGATGAATTCCCCAGGTATGGATGGCTACAATTGCTATCAAAGCATATAGAATGGTAATCATCCATCCTGATTTAATGAATTGAGGAACTTTTCTTTTTAAGCCAATGCGGCTTGTAATGGCAATAACTAATTCAATAGGGCAGATACTGCACCAATGTCTGCCAAAAAATACTGCAGTTAAAACGATCAGCGGCCACCAATACGACCAGACAATTAAATTGGATAAATTTGTATTTCGTAAATATTTGGCAAGATCTCCATTGTCAGCTGTAACGTCAATACCTCGAATAATCAGAAAGATAAAAACAGTAAGAGCCAGAATTTGAAATACAAGAGGATATCGTTTGGATCGATATAATTTATTAATCATGTTCTTTTTTTAATAATTAAATAATGAGTTTTCGTTCCTTAGAACGTGTTAAACTTGATGTATTTAATTATTAATAGGTGGTGATTTTGAGGAATAATTACGAATAATACAAAGGAATAAATTAGCCGTTTTATTACGAATAAAAAATGTAGTGACCAGAGTGTTAGGTACACTTTGTTTGGTCACATTCGACCAAAGTATTCCCAATTCAGGAACAATAGAGGAACTTAGAGTATTTCCTTCAGAAATCAGGTAAAGATTGGCATGAATACTTTCTCCTTTATTTCCATCATTACTATTAGAAGTTGAATCAGGAAGTGTTGAAAAATCAGGGATAACAATTCCTTCTATTTCCTTATGACTGTGTGGAATTATCTTTTCGCCAATAACCGAACAGAAAAGAAGTATACAAAGAAATGCTATTTGTCTGATTTTAAATCTCATTGATTAAACTAGGCTACGGTAAGAATAGATTTTTTTTGAAGAAACCATTTTACAAAGGTTTCGATACCATCTTCAAACGCAACTGTAGGAGCATATCCAATAAGATTCTTGGCTTTAGTAATATCTGCATAAGTTTGATTCACATCTCCGGCTTGCATTGGCAAGCGATTAATATTTGGACAGATTCCTGATTTTTTTGCAATGGTTTCAATCATATTATTCAGGCTAATAGGATAACTATTTCCAAGGTTGATGGTTTCAAAAACTTGAGTATGATTGAAAAGATAATCGCAGCAATTGACTATTCCGTCAACAGTATCATCAACATAGGTGTAATCACGAGCACTTGTGCCGTCTCCAAAAACAGGAATGCATTCCGAATTACTCATTAATTTCATGAATTTGTGAATTGCCAAATCGGGACGCTGACGTGGACCAAAAACAGTAAAGAATCTCATGTTGATGATATCCAATTGGTAAAGGTGATGATAGCTGTGATTCAAAACTTCGCAAGATTTTTTCGAAAATGCGTAAGGAGAAATTACATTATCAACATTTTGTTCTTCGGTGAAAGGAACTGTTTTATTGTTACCATATACCGATGAGGAGGAGGCAAATGCAAGTTTTTTGATATTTTTGGTTCTCATAAAATCCAACACATTGCGAGTTGCGGTAATGTTACTATCGATGTATCCTTGTGGATCTTCAATGGAAGGTCTTACACCAGCTTTACCAGCCAAATGAACGATTAGTGATATGTCTTCAATAATCATGTTTAAAGTTCCGCTTTGGCATAGATCCAATTGGTAGAATCTAAAAGCTTTATTCCTCTTAAAACCTTCCATATTTTCCATTTTTAACTCAATGGAATAGAAGGGATCAAAATTATCGACACCTACAACTTGATAGCCAAGTTTTAGAAGCTTTTCACACAGGTGAGAACCTATAAATCCGGCACATCCTGTTACCAGGATACTTTTTGAATGATTGTACGAACTTTTCATTTTGACTTCTGTGTAAGTAATGATTGTTTGATGATTGAATCACTTTCTGACAAGACTTTGATGGGAGTTATTAGCGTAGCATATTTTTGAAAGTGAGGTTTATTTCTTTTTTTCCCTTGGTGATATCTGTTGTAATCGAAATGATCAATAGTTTTGAAATTAATTGATTTCAACTGATCATTGGATAATAAATCAGTTACTGGTTTTGTCGAAAAGACAACGAATGGTTCTTCCTGAGGAATGTAAATATTGCTTTCAAAATCCCACTCTTTGACCTCTTTTCCTGCCTCATAAACCAATTCTATCCTAAAACCAGGCTTTCCAATACTATAATAGTTTAGTTCCTTGTATTGCGTATAATTATTAATCTCGGAGAGGTTTTTAAAATCAGGATTTTGATTTAGAAAACCTTTTAAATTTGGAATAAGAAATACAATGGGAATGCACATTAATAGCACAGAGTTAATTAGGAATTGTCTTACATTTTTATTGATCCAAGTCAATAAGAATAACACAAACAGCAATTCAGAACTAATTGTAAACAGGGTAAATTCAGTAATTGACAATTGATTTTCATTAAAGAAAACATGAAATACGACCATAGGTAAAGCAAATGCAATAATGGTAAGAGTCCATACATTGATTCCAAATATCCAGAGATCAGAAGTCTTGTTTTTCTTTTCAGAGAATACTTCATACAAATGTTGGATCAGTTGTCCAGCTAAAATTGCGGATGGAATTAAAACAGGTAGAAGGTATCTGTCTTTTTTCTCAGGAATTAAAGAGAGCAGAACCACTGAGCTCAATGTCCAAATCAATGCAAATAGGTATTCTTTTTTATTCCTGAGATTTTTCTTGATGATTGGAAACAGCAAAGCCGAAAAAATTAAAACAGTCCATATTCCTGTTTGAATTGGGAAATTCCAGTAGTAATAAAAGGGACGAACATGACGATTCATCCATGAACCGGATTCCAATTTTGCAACAGCAGCTGCAGAATCGGCGTGAGCAACAGAAATGTAAACTGGCCACCAAAAGCTGATAATTGCAAATATGAGTACACACAAGAGCAGTGGCTTCCAGTTTTGGATTAAGCTTTTGCTTTTGTAAATCCAATAATAGGCAATAAAAAAGGGAATGAGAAGAGCAAAAAATGCCACCGGACCTTTACTCAGAAAGGATAATCCTAACAGTACTCCTGCAAACGAAAACTTACCCATACGTTTACATTTATAATTTTGCAGGGCATTGAATAAGATCCAGATGGCACCAAGCATAAAACTGTGACAATAAATATCCCAGGTGCCTGTTCTACTCATATATAATACATAAAAACTCGATGTTAATATCAAACTATTGGTGAATGCCTGGCTCTTTTTACCAGTAAGATCCATGCTAAATTGATACATGAATAAAACTAATAGGCATCCCATAATGCCAGCAGGAAAGCGAAGCATTGCCAAATCAGTCATTCCAAAATAAGAACCGAACATAGCAGTTATCCAGGTTGGAAACGGTGGCTTTGCCAATCTTAATTCACCATTCATGCTAGGAACCAGCCAATTTCCTTTTTCAATCATTTCTCGCGCAGTTACAAAGTTCCTGGCTTCCATAATATTTACAAAAAAGCTCTCATTGAAGAGAAAAAATGTGATGTAGCAAAGAACGAAAAGCAATAACAAATGGATTTTTGAATTTCCTTCGAATAAGTGATTTAACTTCATGATGATTTATGCTTTAAGATTCAAGTTGGAATGTCTGATTAGTGATATATTTCGGGCATAAACTACAATTCCAAAACCTTGACCGATAAATAATACCGGATCCATCCTGTAAATGGCATAGGAAAGGATCATTATTGAGCCAATAATACTGATGATCCAAAAGCCAAGGGGTAAACATGATTGTCCTTTCTTTTCGGAATAAATCCATTGATAAACAAATCGAAAAGTAAATGTCACCTGACCGATTATACCCCATATCATTAATGCAATCGGGATATCTGTGTTGTTGAATAACTTCAGGTAATGAAGATCCCAATTTGACGACATTAATAGGATTGCTACAAAAGGAGTGGCAAGTGCTATAATCCTTGTAATCACTGGAAGTTTTTTCCATTGATTTTGCAATTGCAGGTTTCTAATGTAAATAGAGTAGGCAATGATTTGTCCAAGAATAATTGCAAAATCATTTCGAAGTAATCCATATACAAAAAGTAGCCAGGAAGCGAGAATACTCAGTTGCCAAAAAATAGCTGGAGATAAGGATAAGCCTGCTTTTTCAGATTTAATCCATTGTACCAGTAATCGGGCTGAGAATAGTGCTTGCGCAAGAAAACCAATGGCATAAATATGGAAATTTTCCATTATCCCTGATTTTGAATTTCGTAATTGATGTATCGTTTTTTCATCCATCTGTAGGCAAAGCAATCCTTGAATGGACCAATCATTCTATTGAAAAGATGGTACTTGGCTTCACCGGCAATTCTTGGATAATGACGAACAGGAATTTGTTTCATTTCACCATTTTGCAACAAAATAAGAGCAGGAATAAAGCGGTGCATACCCGTGAAAAAAGGAATTCGCTTGGCATATTTGGTTTGTAAAATCTTAAGAGGACAGCCCGTATCAATGGCTTTGTCTTTGGTCATGAATCGGCGAAAGCCATTGGCAATGGTCGAACTCATGTTTTTGACAAAACTATCTTTTCTATTTTCACGATAACCTGTTACCAGTGCATAATCGTGACGGAACTCCATAAGAAAATCAAAGTCGAAAGGAGTGGTTTGCAAATCAGAATCAATGTATCCTACAAATGGTGTGTCAATACTATCGATTCCTGCTTTTATGGCGGCGCTTAAACCTAAATTCTTGTGCAATTGAAGAAATGAGAATCGATTAGATCTTTGACAAAAATCTTCGATAAGATATTGACTTCTGTCAGTCGAACCATCGTTTACAAAAAGGACTTTTGATTCGTATTTTGATTCTTTAAAATATGTAAGAAATTCGCTTCTTACTCTTTCCAGATTGTCCTCTTCATTAAATACAGGGACAATAATCGTTAACTCAAATTCTATTTTCGACTTGTACATGGGGTAGTCTGTTAAATACTCTGTTCCTACTAAAAACATGAAACAAAGGACTAAAACAGATCTAACAAAAATCTAACAAACCGGGAATTGAAATGTGAAAGTGTGTTTAAAATTCTTAAATGAATAATTGATATCCATATGGTAATGATCGGTTATTTTTTTCACAATGGCTAAACCAATACCTGTAGATCCAGTACCATCACTTTCTTTATAAAATCGGTTGAAAATTAGTTCTGGATTACTGATTGCCTGTTCTCCAAAATTACTGATGGATAATTCCTGTTCATTTAGAATGATATCCATTTGCTTTTGTTTTGGAGAATGCTTGATGGCATTGATTAAAACATTTTGGATCCAAAGAGTAGCAAGCCGTTTATCCATAAAGAAAGAACAGTCTTTATTTACAATGAGATTTACCTTTAGTTCTTTGTCTTCAATAACTTCCTGATAGAATTTAAGTTTTTCAGAGAATACTTTTTTTATACAAATTTTTTCATTGTCGTCGAACTGACCATGATCAATTTTAGCGAGAAGTAGAAGTGCTTTGGTAATACCCGATAATCGATCAGTTGAGACGAAAATTTCGCGGATGGATTGTATCGTATCTTCAGACAAATCATTTTTTGAGAATAGAGCCTCACATTTATTTCGGATTATAGCTAATGGGGTTTGCAATTCATGAGCAGCATTTGCTGAAAACTCTTTAGATGCTTGATAATCCTTTCCCACACGATCAGACATTTTTACCAAAACTTGGTTTAAATCATCAAATTCATCAATGTTAGTATGAATAAGTTGTAATTTATTTTTTGAAGTAAGAGAGTAGTTCTTAAGTGTAGTCAGATTGTTTTTGAAATCTTTCCAAAGACTTTCACTCATGTACTTGTTATAATATAGCATTACCAAAAATATGCTACCAAGAAAAAAACTAATAATAGGAGTGATATCGACAAATAGTTCCCAAAAACTTTCAGCAAGGTGGCGATGTACAATAAGGTAATTTGTACCATCAATCTTAGTGGAAAATTTGTATTCTCTAAATAGATCCATGGTTTGATCTTCTGGATCAAACATGATTGTATCTTTAAAAATACCTGGAATATTTTTGTGAATACCTATAATGTTAACAGAATATGATGGTGGAATTTCAGGGAAATGACCATGATTTTTAATAATATTACTCACCTCCATAGCACCATATTTTAATTCTTTATCTGTATCTAATTTTGCGATATGAGAAATAAGTGAAATGATGATTAAATCGGCAATTAGAAATACGTACAAACCATATCTAAAATAGTTTTTATTGATTTTAGTAATAAGTTTCATATTGCGATTTTATCAATTTGATGTTGGAGATATTTGTCTTTTCAATAGTTTGAAATGAATAAGATTATTGTCTTTTAATAAAGAATAAAAAACCTAAGATCTACTCAAGTATAAATTCAGTTAGGTAATTTGAAATTGAACTTATGTTTGTCTTCTTCAAAAACATATTCGGATTTAATCTTATAATGATCGGCTATTTTTTTAACTAATGCCAAGCCAATTCCTGAGGAATCAACTTGTTCAGACTCTTTGTAAAAGCGATTAAAAATTTGTTCTGGATGTTGAATTGCTTTTTCTCCAAAATTTGAGACTGATAACGAATTGTTATTAAGGTTAATACCAATTTCTTTTCCATCGGGAGAATATTTTATGGCATTAACAATGATATTTTGAATCCAAAGGTTAACAAGTCTTTTATCCATGTGAATGATACAGTTGCCTGTCGATTGAAAGTTGATTATCAATTTTTTATCCTCGAGAATCTCATCAAAAGAATCTATTTTTGATTTTATAAATTGATTCAAGATAATTTCTTCGTTTTCATTGAATTGTCCGTGATCGATTTTAGCGAGTAAAAGAAGGGCTTTGGTTATTCCAGAAAGTCTATCTGTTGAAACATATATTTCTCGAATAGAGTCGATTACTTTTTTGTCTAATTCTGTATAGGAAAATAAATCTTCACATTTATTTCTAATAATGGAGAGCGGAGTTTGCAATTCATGTGCGGCATTTGCTGAGAATTCTTTTGATGCCAGATAGTCCTTTTCCAACCGATCAGACATTTTTGAAATTACCAGGTTAAGATCATCGAATTCTTTTATTCCTGTTTGATTTAATTGCAGTTTATGCTCTAAACTGAAAGAATATTGCTTTAATAATTCCACATTTTTATTGAAAGTGCCCCAAAGCATGGAATTCATTTTATGTGTGAACAGGAGAACTAATAGAAAGATTAATCCCAATACTGTAGAAATTAATACTGTAAAAAGAGAAAAGATATCATCGAGCTCCATTAACATTAAACGAGTAATAATTCTATAGTTTTTGCCATTAATTGATTTGTACAATTTGAATTCTCTATAGGGAACTAATTCATCGTGATTTGCTTCATAAATCAAGGTATCCTTTGTTGAATTCTTTCCCAATTCAGAAGAAGAAATTTCTTCAGCGATATCGGTTGGATAAATACTGTGAAATTCGCCCTTATTTTGTAAGGTTTTAGCAATAACCTCAGCTTCCAATTTTAACTGTTGATCTAATTCATCCTTTAAAATAAAATTACTCATTAGAATAATCACAACATCAGCTACTAAGAATACCAGTAGTCCATACTTGAAATAGGTTCTGTTAATTTTGGAAAGTAATTTCATTGTTTAATGAATTTCTAATTTGTAGCCAAAGCCGTGAACAGTTTTGATGTAATTATCACCAGTATGTTTCTTTATTTTTTTTCTCAGACGATTGATATTGGTATAAATAAAATCTGAATTGTCCATGAATACAGAATTCTCTCCCCAAACATGTTCGAATAAACTTTCTTTGGTGAGTACCCTGTTTTTATTTTCGAAGAAATAAAGCAATAAATCATACTCTTTACGACTAAATTCTACGTGTGTCCCCGATATGCTAATCGAATTATTTAATGTATCAATTGATATGTCTTCGAATTGCAAATTACAATTGTCGTTTGGGCTATTGCGTCGCAATAACGCATGAATTCTGGCATTTAGTTCAGACAAGTGAAATGGTTTCACCAAATAATCATCTGCTCCTAAATTCAATCCATCTACACGATCTTCTAGTTTATCGCGTGCTGAGATAATAATTACGCCGGTTTGATCCCAAATGGATTTGATAAAAGGAATACAATCCAATCCATCACCATCAGGTAAGCCCAAATCCAGTAAAACAATTGGATAGAACTTTTTATCGAAAAGCTGTTTTGCTTCACTTATTGTAGTAGTGCATATACATTTAAAGCCAGAAGAATTCAAATAGTCAGCGACGGTTTTTTGCAAACTCAAATCATCTTCAATCAATAGAATCTCTTTATTCATGTGGGGTGAATTTAAGATTAGGAATCATTATCATGCAAATAAACGAGAATTTGTCGCAAATCTTGTCTAATCCATGAACAGATTGGCAATATCATGACTAAAGCTATTGAATCGAACATTCGAAAGATTGGTTAAAACTACTACACAAATCTCCTCTTTTGGATAAATTATCATGTGAGTTGTTGCACCGATAGAACCACCAGAGTGTCCATAGAAATAATGACCTTGTCTATCTGTTCCACTTGCCCAACCAATGCCATATTCTATCTTTGTTCCATCTAAGGTTTGCTGAGGACGTGTTAATTCATCAATCTGTTTTTGATTCAGATATCCAACTTTGCTGTGAACTTTTGCAAAGCGCATGATATCTTCCGATGTAGATAAAAAGCCACCACCAGCCCATTTAATACTATTGTCAACAAATGGTCCATTTATAATTTTATTGTCTTTTGTTCTTTGATAGAAACCGGTTCTATTGGTAATGATGCTATCGGTATGATCGGCAGTTGTATTGTGCATTTTTAATGGATCGAACACATGATGTTGCATATAGGAAAGAAACTCTTCACCCGAAGCTTTTTCAACTATTCTACTCAACAAATTCCATCCGTAACTTGAATAGTGATATTCTTCTCCTGGATAGGAGATAAGAGGATCATTTTCGAATATCTCTAAAGCATCATCGATATTATCGTAGTGTTTGGCACTTAAAAACTCATTGCCATTGTAATGGCGAATTCCTGCCAGGTGACCAGCTACCATTCTACTGGTGATTTTTGCTTGTTTTTTAGGGAAATCAGGCAAATAAAACTGAATGGAAGAATCGAGTTGTAATTTATTTTCATCCCACAATTGAATGAGTGCATCGGCACTTACAGGTTTTGAGATACTTCCTATTCTAAACTTGGTGGTAGCAGGATTCACCTTGGATTGAGATTCCAAATTTCCATAACCAAATCCTTTGGAGAATACATTCTTACCTTTTACCGAAACGGTTATAGCTAATCCCGGGATTTTATTTTTAGCAATAAAATCATTTGTTAATTCAATGGCTTGTTCAAAAGGTTTAGCAGACTCATTTTTTTGACTTTGACATGATAAAACAAGAAGAACAAGTAGGCATGCCAGAAATGATTTTGTGAATTTCATAAGTTTTGATTTGGTGGATGATGAGTTAAAATTATAAAATAATTCAGATATCATTGCATTGATTAAGTCAAGTTTAGCATTTGCCAATTCCTCTGCTTTTAACTAATTTGCGAACTATAAAATCCATCATAAAAAGCATACGGATGAGTAAAATTCGCAATAATTTTGATTTGGTAATGAATTTCCTGAGTAGGGGAGTTTGGAATATGCGTTTGAAAGATTTATCGGGACACCGATATTTCCTGATTCGTCAATTGCGAATTTATCTTCTGGCAGTAAAGGGTTTTTATGAAGATAAATGTCAGTTGAGAGCTTCTGCATTAACCTTCTATTCCATTTTATCTGTTGTTCCAGTTCTGGCAATGGGTTTTGGTATTGCCAAGGGATTTGGATTGGAAAGAATGATAGAAAACGAGCTTAAATCGAGTTTATCGGGACAGGAGGAGGTTTTGAATTGGATCATTGAATTTGCCAATAAAATGCTCGACAATACCAAAGAAGCTTATATTGCCGGTTTGGGATTTGTTATCTTGTTTTGGTCGGTGATTAAAGTATTGAGCAATATCGAGGAATCGTTCAACGATGTTTGGCGAATTAAAAAGTCAAGAACCTGGGGGCGCAAGTTTAGCGACTACACGGCGGTAATGATTTTTGCTCCAATTCTGTTGATTGGTTCAAGTGCAGGAACCGTATTTCTTAAGACCATGATTCAGGAGGTGACTCAAGGGAATACCTTATTAGAAACAGTTGGACCTTTTCTAACTTTCTTGATCAATCTGGCTCCTTACTTTCTGGTTTGGATACTATTTACCTTGCTGTATACTTTCATGCCTAATACACATGTGAAGTTTAAATCGGGTTTAATTGCAGGGATAATAGCCGGGACAATTTATCAGATCTTCCAAATATTGTATATTGAATTTCAGGGAATGGTGACTACTTACAATGCGATTTACGGTAGTTTTGCAGCTTTGCCATTGTTCCTGATGTGGTTGCAGTTGAGTTGGCTGGTGGTGTTGTTTGGTGCTGAAATATCTTTTGCCGAGCAAAATGTGGAGAACTATGAGTACGAGGCAGAAACCACCGAAATATCCTATGATTACAAGCGTTTGTTGAGTTTGTATGTACTGCACCAGATTGTAGATAATTTTAAACAGGATAAAGTTCCACTTCATTCTCAGGAGATATCACATCGGTTGGAAATGCCAATCCGATTGGTGAGGGAGATTCTTTTTAATCTGGACAATGCAGGTTTGATATCAGAATTGACGACTGAGAAAGACAAGCAAATGGCTTATCAGCCGGCTTTTGATATCAATCACATGAGTGTGAATAAGGTGATTGATGCCTTGGAAAATTCAGGATCGGATAAGATTCCAGTTCTGGAAACGGAAGAGTATGCTGATTTAAAGTTGATTATTGAAGAGTACAGGAAGTCATTTTCTGTTGATGGACGTGAGATTTTGTTGAAAGATATTTAAGTAATAGAATAAAGTTACAAGCTACAAGTAACAAGAAAGAGAATGTTTTATCTGTAAGGTTTGTTTAGTGCTTGTATTTAGAATTAGACATTAATTTCAAATAGTAGGATTTCCATAAGTCTTGAAACTGAAATCTTGCTACTTGAGACTAAAAATAAATATATGATTTTCATTTTTGGAGCAAACGATAAGGTTGTTGAACAGCAACAGTGCCGAACACAGGAACATTGTTACCATTGCAACAATACCACCAATTGGATTTTAGAAAAGAATGCAACCTATGCCAGCCTCTTTTTTATATCAGTCTTTCCGATTAAAACCAGATACATTCATTATTGTCCTATTTGTAAGAATGGGAATCAGATGAATCAGGATGAGTACAATTGGAAGAAGAGTCACTCTTAGGAAGGAAAAATAGAGGTTCGATTCGTCTGTCAATTCTTATTATTGATTATTTTTACCTGAGATTTGATTACTTACAATTGATTTGTAAATATCAGGTATCCCAAAAGCCAAATTGACAATACCTTAAATTCAAATTAATGAACAGATCTGTTATCGGCATATTTATGCTTTGTGTAATGATGCTATCGTCGTGTACACATTCGAAAAAGCAAGATCTTCCAAAAATCGCTATTGCCGGATTTTGGATAGAGTCCAGTACCTTTTCTCCTGCCAGAAGTGATATGAATTCCTTTAAACAGTTGCGAGGAGATGAAATATTCAACTATTACCCATTCTTTGGAGTAGATTCTAGCTTAAGAAAAGCTGCCAATTGGTTTCCAACTCTTCGAGCAAGAGCAATTCCTGGTGGTATGGTTACCAAGGAGACTTACGAAAGTTTGGTAGGTGAGATTCTTGAAAAACTAAAGAAGAATATGCCTTACGATGGCTTGTTTTTAGATATCCACGGAGCGAGTAGCGTAGAGGGAATGGATGATCCGGAAGGAGATTTTATTCAGCGAATAAGAGAGGTAGTAGGAACAGATTGTATGATCTCTACCAGTATGGATTTACATGGAAATGTAACCCCGGAATTGGTAAAGCATACCGATTTAATTACCTGTTTCCGATTGGCTCCACACGAGGATGCCATGGAGACCAGAAGAAGAGCCGTTCAAAACCTCTTGGATCGCTTAGAAAGTGGAAAAGGGAAGCCGAAGTACAAAGCCTGGGTTCCTGTTCCGATATTATTGCCAGGAGAGAAAACCAGTACCCGAATTGAACCGGGAAAAAGCTTGTATGCTAAGATCGATCCATTGACAAAGACTGATGGCGTAATTGATGCTGCTATCTGGGTGGGTTACGCCTGGGGCGATGCGCCAAGAAATACAGCAACAGTTACCGCTTATGGCGACAGCAAAGAAGAAGTTGCCAAAGCAGCAGAATACCTGGCAAAAAGCTTTTGGGATGTCCGTGAGAAGTTTGAGTTTGTAGCGCCAGTTGCAAGTTTGGAAGAGAGTTTAAACAAAGCTATTGCTAGCAAGAAGCAACCCTTCATTATTAGTGATATGGGCGATAACCCAACAGCTGGAGGAGCAGGAGATGTGACCTGGACATTGCAGGAAGTACTGAAAAGATCTGAGTTTAAAAAGGCTGATGGACCTTCGGTGATTTATGCCTCGATTCCAGGACCCAAGTTTGTGGAGAAGGCAATTGAATTGGGTGAAGGAGCTATGATTGAAGCATCGGCGGGAGCAAATGTAGATGCCAGATATGCCGGACCAGTGATGCTGAAGGGTAAGATTGAAAAAATACGTCATGGCGATAAGCATGCGGAGACTGAAGTGGTGGTGAAGGTAGGAAGTGTACATGTAATTGTTACCAAAATCCGTAAGCCATATCATCATGAAGCCGATTTTACCAATTTGAAACTGAATCCGCGTAAGACGGATATTGTAATGGTGAAAATTGGTTACCTGGTGCCGGAACTGTACAATATGAGAGGCGATTGGTTGATGGCTCAAACGCCTGGTGGAGTAGATCAGGATTTGGAACGTATCGGTTACAAGAGAATCAATCGTCCGATGTTTCCATTGGATGGGGATATGGAAGATCCTGATTTATCAGCGAGAATCATTCCCTTATCGAATGAATAGAATGCAATAAATAAGATTTAGAAGAGACGTACGGTGGTACGTCTCTTTTTGTTTTAAGTAATGCCTTTGATTTTGTCCTCAAGCCGGATGGGCTCTTCATTTTTGGCTTGACCCAAAAACGGAGCAAAAAGCTCAAGGCTGCATTAAAAAGATCATGATTCTTATTGCAATACCTAAGTGCGGTCGGGTGATCTGCGAACAAGTTCTTAGCTTCCCGATCTTACTAAGGCATTGCTTCAATTCTAATGATCTTTTTCATGATGCCGAATGGAGAAGTTTCATCGTATGATTTTTTTATTGGTAATTTCTTCCTCTCCTTAAGGAGAAAGGAACACCATTTAAGAAATGCCCTGTAGGAGCAGAATATTTATAGCCCAGGGTTTTGAGGTACATGTGAATCCGTTGCAACCCTTGTTTTAATTTGGAATGCTGTGGTCGTTTGCGACGGAAGAGATCTTGTTTTAGTTTTGTTCTCAAACCAGATTGGTTCTTCCTTCTTCTTTGGAGGGAAAGAGGCAAAGAAGAAAGAATGAGAAGCAGCTTGTCCTTCCAACGACCTAAAGGCAGATTCGAACTGTGATGTAAATTCAGAAATGATAGTTGGCGGATAGGAAATGTATTGTGGAAATGTGATATGGTATTCTTTGTCGTTATCGATAGGTGATGAAGCGAATGTAATTAGTGCTTGGCTTCGAGAAAAGAATGGGTAAGCAGATGAAATGCCATTAGAAATAAAGGAATTGTATGTAAGATTTTTTAGAACTTATCACTATCTTAGTGATAGAGTATCAGATGAATAAGAAAAGGTAATTTCCATTTTATTTATGGTATAGACTGAATAAGAAAAGGTATAAGTGATAAAAAATAGGATAGGGTAGAGAGCAAAAACCATGTAGACAATTGGTGAATGGATACCAGCTTGAAATGGATAAGGCTATATTGAAAAAGAGCAGGTAAATGAGAAAAACGCGGAGGTAAACCCTTAGGGTGCGAAGGTAGTTAAATGTGTTGCGAAAGGATGGCTTTTATATGAACATGCCGATGTTTGTGAAGCGAAATCCTTTGTTTGTTGAGCGAAAGCTGATGATTTGCTAGCGCAGGTTGAGTGTTGAAGAGAAATGGTGGACGATTTGTATGCATAAGTATGTGTACCAAAAGATGAGGTAATACATCAAATCAAAATAAATCCAGTTATTCAAATATCACACAATGGACAAAGCCCAAAAACGAATCTTCGATCAAGCTGTTCGTTTGGTAAGGTTTGGAGCAGAAAGCCCAAGCTTACAAAACGATACTTTCTATCAGAAAGTGAATCAGAAACTAGTTCAAATTATCTCTCATCTCGACAAGCTTTATAAAACCCAGCAGCTTATCAAGTCTAAAAAAGGTCCAATCAAACAGGAAAGCCGACAAGAGTTGGAATCGATTTGTTTACAAGTAGCCAATTTGTTAAAAGGCTATGGAAACTTCTACGAATTTACTCCTTTTGCTTCTTTAAAAGGCTTTGGTAAGAACCAGCTTTACAAGTATTCAGGAATAAATTTACTAATAAATTCAGAAAAACTAAAAGAAATTATCGATCAATATCCTGTTGAGAGTAAGGAGGCTAAGGTTGGTGATTCAATGAAACAAGAGTTCCTGATGAGCATTACCAGCTTTAAAGAATTGTTGGATACACCTACGAGAACCAATCAAAATAGTAAGGATTGCAGTAAGCAGATACGGGAAGGTTTAAAGCAATATCAGAATTTACTGAATGATGTTATCCTTCCCTATGTAAGGGGCAAGTACGAGAAGGATAATACTGATCTCATTAAAAGTTTTGAAAGAGTATTGAAATCTGACAAAATAGCCAGAAGAAAGATCTGTTTGGCAGGAAGGATTACTGATTCGGATGGCAAACCAATTCATAGACCAAGAGTAGCGGTTGACAAGAAAAAGCCGATGGTAAAACGTGGAACAAAGGGCAATTATTTTATTAAGAACCTCACCGGTGGTATTCACACTCTTGAATTTAGCTGCACGAATTACGAGACGGTAAAAAAGAAAGTACTTATTGCGAAGCCATCCGTTTACAAGTTGGATGTGGTGATGAAACGAAATAGTAATCAGAGGGATATTGTAATTATATCAGAGCATAAAAATAAGAAATAATTGAATATAATTTTGTAGGTTTGAGATTCCAAAATAACTATTAATTCTTACACATAATAATATGAAATATTCAGAAACAGAATTAGAGATGTCTTATGAGAAAGAATTGTTAAGTAAGTTATTAATTGGTCATTTATCAATTGAAAATAAGTTGGATTTAATGTTGCATAGGTTGTTTAAAAATGAAAAATATATAAAACAAGCGAACTTAAGATTTCAACAAAAAATTGATTTGATATTGGCTTTAGAATTAATTCCTGAGAAATTAGGCTTATATATTAAGAAATTAAATTCATTGAGAAATAAATATGCCCATCGAATAGACTATGAATTAACGTTTGATGATGCTTTTCAACTAGCTATTGAAGGAAATCAAGCTGGTCTATATTATTCTGATATGGGAATTTGGTGTAATAAAGATTATTGTAAAAAAAACTATGCTGTTAATGATATTATTTTTGAAATAATTTATAATACCAACTTTTGTTTAATGAATGAAATGGAAAAACAGGGGTTTGATGTTTGGTATTAGCTGTTGGTAGCAAGTTGCTAAAAAACTAACAAACTCAACTCTTTTTTTAATGCATGTATTTATAATGTGTATAAACATAAAAATTTAATGTAGTTGAATGTATTTTTGTAGATTTGGTATTGTGCACTTTTAATTACAATATATTAAATATAAACACAACTTTATTAAACTAACATACAAGTTAGCAACCATAAAACAGAATTTATCAAACTATGAAATACTTTGTATCAATAATCTTACTCTTACTAAGTCTATCAGTAAAGTCACAAACGAAAAATGAATCAGCAATAGATTCTGTATTAGCAAAAAAAATCACATTAAATGGTTTTTGTTTATGTAGTACAGAGATAAATGAAATAAGAAACTTATATTCGGACTTAACAAAAGTACCAGTGGAGGAAATGGATATTTCCAAAGAGTGTATAAGTGAGGATTCAAGATTTGAAAATGGAGTAGGTTACTCCTCTGATGAAATTCCTGGTATGATATTCCAAAAAGATAATGGCTCTGATTTAATAAGTAAGATAAGACTTACGAAATCTTTTAAAGGAAAATTGCCTAATGGTATTGTTGTTGACATTGAAAATATGAAATTAAGAGATTTATTTCTTATTTATCCTGAATTTAAAGACAAATGGGGTTCTCGAGGTTGTTCTGAGTATTGGAAATTTTCGAATGATACAATTTCATTCTATGTTAAGATTGACAAGAGTATTCAACCTCAATTTCCTATTAATAAGGACTATTATTTAGAAAAGCCCATTGAAGCAATTGATTTAGTTATTTCATGCTATAGTATATATAATAAGTCTTCAGAAATTACTCTTTTTAATCCCAATGACCCAATATTTTACTTGGATAGTATTAAAGTGAATAAAGGAGTTCTATCACTTTACGATGAAAATGATATTGCCTTTATACAAGTATTTAAAGAGGACAATGCCATCAAAATAGCTGGAAATGAAGGTAAAAATGGTGTAATTTTTATTTATACAAAGGATTATGCTAGGCAGAAATATTGGAACTTTCTGAAATCAAAATCTTTAGAATATGCCAAAATAATTTCTGATTATAGTAAAGACAATTCTTTAGCTTATATTTTAAATGGTAAATTACTTGAAAAGAATTATGAATCAGAGTTGTTTGATTTAAATGATAAGAATTTTAAGGACTTAAAAGTTATTTATTCAAAAGAGTTGAAAAAGAAATACAATATCAAAAATAAGAAGTGGGGAATATTAATAAGCTCACTTGTTGAAAATGAATAAATTACGGTTGCTAACAAAAGTAACCGTTGCGTATCCACATAAAATTAGATGACTACAAAGCCTTAAAAGTTTGTCAATGGAAAACTTTTAAGGCTTTGTTTTACTTATCTCAACTCTTTCATTTCAATCGGGACTTTCT
>Ga0209475_10002070_pt1 | contig 21653 bp, 20 predicted proteins | sample tdDd471_FD_187128 | JGI IMG/M metagenome (GOLD analysis project Ga0209475, IMG submission 187128) | Marine sediment microbial communities from the Atlantic coast under amendment with organic carbon and nitrate - tdDd47.1 (SPAdes)... | ecosystem: Environmental > Aquatic > Marine > Coastal >... | reverse complement strand
GAAAAGCTGGACGCCGAATTCCGCTTCCAATTGGGAAATCGCGGTCGACAGCGAGGGGGAGGAGACGTTCACGCGCTCCGCCGCCTCGGCAATGCTGCCCGCTTCGCCGACCGCGACGAAATATTCCAACTGGCGGAGCGTGAAGCGCAGCGGCATCCCTATTTTACCGCCGGCTGCGTCTTCCTGTCCTGCACATCCCGGTCATAGACCCGGTATTTGCGCTGCTTGAAGATGTGATCGGCCAGGTACTTCGCGTCGTGCCAGACCCCGTAGATGAAGGACGAGCCGCGCTGCGACAGCCAGGGCAGGCCCAGGAAATAGAGGCCGGGAATCTCGGAAATGCCCCGCCTGTGCCGGGGCTTGCCCTTCTCATCGAACACATCGACCTTCAGCCAGCCGTAGTCGAGCGCGTAGCCCGTCGCCCAGACGATGGAAGTGACGCCAGCTTCCGCCAAGTCCAGGGCCAGAACGGGATCGGTGACGCAGGGCGGATCGGGTTCGATCACGCGCGCCTCCGGTTCCTCCGGCAGGTCGAGGCCGTAACGCTCGACATAGGCATCCGCTTCGTCCAGGACCGACAGATAGTTCCTGTCGCCATAGGCGATGTTTTCCGCAAGGTCCGGCGCGATGGTCAAGATACCGTCCTTGTAGGACCGTGTGACGCCGAGCAGGGTGATCCCCTGACCGGCAAGACGGCGAAAATCGACCGTATGGCCGCCGCGTGCACCGCTGACGGCGATCGTGACATGCTCCGCCCCTTCCTTCGGCACTTCCAGGTCCCAAAGCCCCAACACGCCAAGCCACCACACGTAATCGCGCCCGCGATAGGCCCGCGGCGGACGGTCGTGCGGCCCGGCCGACAGATAGACTTTCCGGCCCGCGCGGTTCAACTCGTCCGCGATCTGCACGCCCGACGACCCCGCGCCGACGACCAGCACCGCGCCCGCGGGCAGTTGGTCCGGATTGCGATAGGCGCTGGAATGGATCTGCATCGAGACCGCCCCCTCCGGAACGATGGCGGGCATGACGGGGCGTTGAAACGGGCCCGTGGCGGCGACGACATTGTCCGCCTCGATCACCCCGTCCGAGGTTTCGGCGCGGAAACCGGGGCGGCCTTCCAATCGCTCCACGCTCTTCACTGCCACGCCGCAACGGATCGGCGCGTTGATCTTCTTTGCATAGGCTTCCAGATAGTCCGCGACCTGTTCCTTGGGCGGAAAGGCGTCGGGATCGCTGTCCGGGTATTCCATCCCCGGGAACCGGTCGTGCCAGGCCGGGCCATTGGCGACCAGCGAGTCCCAACGTTCCGAACGCCAGCGCTCGGCGATCCGGTTCCGTTCGAGAACGATGTGCGGAATGCCGCAATTGCTCAAATGCTCGCTCATGGCCAAACCGGCCTGGCCGCCGCCAACGACAAGCGTATCTGTTTTCTCAATCGGCATTTCCGGTCCTCTTCGGCATTCCTGGACGATCAACGAATGGAGCTTGGAGATTAGGGCATCCGGGTATATTCGGAAAATACGAATTCGATAATCATTGATTGCCTTTTCCCTAATCAACGACAAGCCCCTGAATTGACTGCCTACCGGCCGACAGCACCGCCCGAACCGGCCGTTGCCCGGGCGGTCTGGTTAGGCAATGCCTAATCAAGGGTGAGCCACTCAGTACTTTTGTATCCGGATCGCTTTGTGGAATAGTGGTCGCGGCACGACCTGCCCCATTCGGCTCAACCGGAAATCCTCACCTGACGGAGACCAAGATGGTCCATACCCGCATTCGCAAGTTCAACACCAAGGACACCTATCCGGAACAGAAACTGGATAACGACCTGTGCCAGGCGGTCGTCACCACCGGCGGCAAGACGGTCTGGATGCGCGGCCAGTGCCCGCAGAACCTGGACGATGCGGTGAATCTCGACAGCCACGACCCGGTCGAACAGACCCACAAGGTCATGCAGAACATCAAACAGTTGATCGAGGAATGCGGCGGCAGCATCGAACACTTGGTGAAGGTCGTGGTCTACATTACCGATGTCCGCCATCGCGAAGCGGTCTACCGGACCATGGGCGAATATATCAAGGGCGTGCATCCGGTTTCGACCGGCCTAGTGGTGCAGGCCTTGGCGCGGCCGGAATGGCTGGTCGAAATCGACGCCACCGCCGTCATCCCGGACTGACCGCCATGACCTTCTCCCTCGTCGCTCGCTGCGTTGAAACCGGCATGTTCGGTGTCGCCGTTTCCTCCTCCTCTCCCGCCGTCGCCGCGCGCTGCGCCTATGCCCGCGCCGGTGTCGGCGCCGTCGCCTCACAGAACGTCACCGACCCGACCCTGGGGCCGCTGGCCCTCGACCTGATGGAACAGGGATTGAGCGCGGAGGACGCCATCGCGGAAGTGCGAAAGCGCGGCAAGTTCATCGAATACCGTCAGGTCCTCGCCGTCGACAGTGCCGGGCGGACCGCAATTCATTCCGGCCCCAATTCTCTCGGTATCTGGACCCAAGCCTTGGCGCAGAATGTCGCCTCAGGCGGCAACATGCTGGCCAATGACGGCGTGCCGCAGGCGATCGTCGACGGTTTCCTTGCATCGACCGGCCATTTGGGCGACCGGCTGATTGCGGCGATGCGCGCCGGCCTGGCGGCCGGCGGCGAAGCCGGGCCGGTGCATTCCGCCGGAATGAAACTCGTCGACAAGGTCAGTTGGCCCGTCGCCGATCTGCGCTGCGACTGGACGGAGGCGTGCCCGATCGAGGCTGTCGCGACGGCGTGGGAGGTCTACAAGCCGCAGTTGGAGGCCTATATCCAACGCGCCCTCGACCCCCGCGAAGCGCCCTCATACGGCGTGCCCGGCGACGAGTGATCACTCAGATCATTGTGATGCCTCGGACGTCGTACGCGCCGCAGCCGCGCGGACCAAGCGCTCGACGCGGGCATGCGTGCTGCGGGAATCGGATGTGTTTTCGACAAGGGTGACAATTTCGGCCGGATGACGGGAAGGCTCTTTCTCTCCGTCCCGCCAAAGCCAGTAGTGGTTCCCCGGATTTCCGTTCACCGCGACGACATGGAATCCGCCCGCAGCGTCGATGGCGTGGATCGTGACTCGGCCGATCAGCCCGCCTTTCAGGGCGCGCATATCGTCCACCGCCTCATGTACGGCTTCCTTCACGCTCATACCGGCCTTCATATACAGCACCACCGCGCGGGCCGTTCCACAGCGGATCGTCATTTCGCCGACGCCGGTGCAGGCGCAGGCGCCGTACCGGCTGTCGGCATAGGACCCGGCCCCAATGATCGGGCTGTCGCCCAAGCGGCCCGGATATTTCCAGCCCCAGCCCGACGTGCTGGTTGCGGTGCCGATACTGCCGGCATGGTCCCGGCCCAGGAACACGGTCGTGTCCTTGCCGACCTCGGGATCCATCGATTCCCAGCAGAGTTGCCGCAGCGGAGCATTTGCCCATCCGGCGCGCTGCTCCTCCGTCAACGCCTCACGGTACCAGGCCTCCCAGGCATCGCGCGCATGGTCCATCAACAACGCGCCCTGTTCCGCGCCGATTTCGGCCGCGAACCGCATGGCGCCGTCCCCCACCAATATCTCATGCGGCAGCTCTTCCAGCACACGGCGGGCGACCGAGACCGGATGCAGGAACCCGCGGACCGATCCCACGGCGCCGCTGCGCAAGCCGTCGCCATCCATGACGGAGGCATCCAGCTCCACCTCACCCAGCAGATTGGGCCAGCCGCCGCGCCCGACGGTCCAGACATCCGGACTCGCTTCAACCGCCCGGACCCCTTTCTCCAGCGCATCAAGCACCGTTTGGCCTTCAGCCAGCATTGCCGCCGATAGGCCGATGCCGCAGGCCCCTTCATTATTGGTCAACACGATCCGCATTTCCCGTCCCCCCGAAATTCGGCATATCTTCAGCCTGCCCGTTCAGCCATGCAAACGGCCATACGGAAAAGCACCTGTTCACCCATGCCGGAAACCGCCCGCGCAAGGCCGATTTACATTCGTCACGTTCAGGGATAGAGCAGTCGGGAGGCGCCGCTTTCTCTCTGCGCGATCACGCATCTATTTTGACAACTGGCGATCCCGCGTTTCGAACGGCGGCATCGATACGGCGGTGGGCAATCAATGGCGCTTCCCGTTTCACGCCCGGCACTGCTGGAAGACGACAATATTCCGCGCGGCATCGTCCTGATGCTGACGACGACGCTGTTCTTCATCCTGATCGACACCTGCGCCAAGCAGTTGGCCCAGACACTGCCGGTGATGGAAGTGGTCTGGGCGCGTTTCATGTTCCATCTGCTTGTCGTCCTGGCCTTGCTCCGCGGGCGCACTTTCCGCTACGCGCATACCAAGAAGCCGGTCCTGCAGATTTTCCGGTCGGCGATGCTGATGGCGACGACATACCTGTTTTTCGCCGGGATCGAGCAGGTCGAACTCGCGATGGCCAGTTCCATCATGTTCCTGAGCCCCATCCTGATCACGATCCTGTCCGTTCCGCTGCTGGGCGAACGGATCGGCCTGCGGCGGGCCCTGGGTGTCCTGGCGGGCCTGATCGGCGCGGTCATCATCGTTCGGCCCGGGCTCGGCGATGTTCCCGTGGCCGCATTTTATTTCATCGCAGCGGCCTGCACCAACGCGCTCTACCAATTGACGACGCGGATGCTCCGCCAGTGGGACGACGCCTATACGACGCTTCTCTATACCGGTCTCGTCGGCGCGGCGGTCTCCAGCATGGCGGCGCCGATGGTATGGATCGCCCCGACACCGGTGGAATGGGGTTTGATGGTCGGCATGGGGACCTTCGGCGCGCTGGGGCATTTCACCCTGATCCGCGCCTTCCAATCCGCCCCCCCCTCCGCACTGATGCCCTTCGCCTATTCCGGTCTGGTTTGGGCCACCTTGTTCGGTTACGTCGTGTTCGCCAACCTGCCGGACGGTTACACGATCATCGGGGCCGCCATCATCACCGGCAGCGGGATCTACATCTTCCATCGCGAACAGCGTGCAGCCAAGGAAGCATCCAATGCCGGCCATTCCGCGGGACTGTCGAAATAGCGCCCGCCCTGCCGATCCCACCCGTCAGGCATTTCCCGGCGGGTAGTATCCGTATCGGTGGAAAATCACGTCGAGCTCGCCGGTCTGGCGCATCCGTTTCATCTCGCGGTCGAAGAACACGACCAGCGGCTGCCATTTCTTTGCGAACATGACCCGGTATCCGAACTCGGTCACGGCCGCGTCGGACAGGGTGAATTTACCGTTCATGTGATGTTGCCGGATCAGCCACATTCCCACGGCATCGTTCATGATCGCGCCATCCCCGCGATCCGACAGGACCATCTTCAGCATCGACGATTCATCGATCGTATCGATGCGCGTGATCCGCCCGGATGCGAAATGCGTGGAAAGCGGCGGATAAACGAAACCCAAATGGGCGATCACCCGCATGCCGAAAAGGTCGTCGATCTTTGTGAACCGCAAATCTGAATCCCGCCTGGTGATGATGACATTGCGAACCATCAATACAGGATCGGTAAAGGCGAAGGCATCGGGGTCGGGAACCCATTCCCTCGCCGTGGCATGGGCATCCAGGTCGCCGCTTTCGAAATAGCGCAATTCCCGGTTCTTCGGCACGGCAAGGGTTTCGACGGTAATTTCCCGTTTCTTCAGGATTGCCCGCACCACATCCAGCATGATTCCGCCGGCGGGCTGGCCGTCTTCGGCCGGGATCATGAAAGGCGGGTAGCCCGCATCGGTCATGTTGAACATCACGGTCCCGCCCCGCGCGCCGCCATCTCCCTCAGCGAACGAAGGACGGCAAGACAGTCCGGTGAGGAGAAGCGCGACCGCCAGAAGGGTGGCTTGGTACTGTCTTCTCTTTCCCATCTCTCACCACATCTGCTGGCAAACTTTTGCCATAGTGGCGCGAAACCATTCCTAAAAATACCAAAATTTTCGGAATCGTCATGGTCCGGTTCTTCGAAAGAGCTGCCGCCAATCGATTGAGAGCGGGACCGCGCCGGCGGGAACGGGCCGGGCCGTCAAACGGTCTCCAGCAATACGCCCGCTTCGGCGTCCGGCTCAGGCACACGATCCGTCGGCAAGGAAATCGTGACCACCGTGCCGAGCCCCGGCGTGGAGGAAATTTCCACATCCCCACCGTTGCGTTCCTTGATGATGTGATGGGCAATGGTCAGCCCCTGCCCAATGCCGCGCCCGACCTCACGCGTCGTGTAGAATGGATCGAACGCCTTTTTGAGCGTTTCCGCATCCATGCCGACGCCGTCATCGGATATTTCGACCACAGCCTTGTCGTGCTGGACCCGGGTGGAAACCGTAATTCGGCCGCACTCCTTCTCCGCGTCCCGGATCGCCCAAGCGGCATTGTCGACAATATATTTCAACGCCCGGCCCAGTTCCGCCCTCTCGCCGGTCAACCGGATATCCTGTTTCGCCAAACGGCAGTCCAACTCTATCCCGGTTCCCATTCCGCGGCGCAGGCTTGCGACCTCTTCGGCGATGAAGGCATTGAGGTCGATCAGACAGGCTTCCCCCTCATGGCGGTTGGTGAAATCGCGCATCGCCTTCACCACCAGCGAAATATGGGACACCCCCGTCATCGATTCCTCGATCGCCTTGGGGGCATCGTCCAATATGTAGTCGATTTGGCGTTCCTTGGCCTTCTTGTGCGCCAGTTGCAGAGCCTCAGCCGATAAATGCCCTGCATTTTCGTCCAGCGATATCCGGGTGTAGTGCTCCACCAGTTCGCCCAATTCGGCGACACTGGACTGGAGGAAGTCCAGGTTCGACGTCAGCGTCTGAATGGGAGTGTTCATTTCGTGCGCAATGCCGAAGGCAAAGGTTCCGATCGCCTCCAGTTTCGATACACGCGACAGTTTGGCATTGGCCTCCTTCAACATTTCCTGCTGTTCCTGAACCCGGGTCAGCTGCTGCTTCAAGTCGTCGTTCACCCGGCGCAAATCGCGCAACGCGCTGTTCTGAATGGATATGTCGTGCATCTGCGCAAACAGATGTTTCCGCTTCTTGCCGTCGAGTGACGAAACGGTCATCTCGACATCGCAGATCGTCCCGTCCGAACGCAGCATGCGAACCGGGAACGGGGTCTTCTCGTCGCACAGGCTCTCAAGCTCAACGGCGATGAGATCCCTGTATTCGGCGTGAAACAGGTCGCAGAAAGGTTTGTTTTCATAGGCGCGCCAGTCCACCGCCCGCAACAGCGACTGCCCGGCCCGATTGATATCCACGATTGCGCCATCGCGGATTTCGCAGGTCATGCCGGTGGTGCTCGACAAGATGGTCCGGTAACGCGCTTCTCCGTGCTGCAGGTCCTTGCTGTTCCGAACCTTGTCCGTGATGTCGTTGCCATAGAGAACATACATGTCCTCCGGCACCCGGTCGGTCATCACGCAGTACAATTCTATGTCGCTTACCCCGCTCAGGCCGGGGGCCAGCTTCACCTGCAGACCGCTGGTTTCCTCCTTCACGAGTTCCAGGAACTCCTCACCGAAGGCCTGATAGTCGTGCGACAGGAAAGAAACGAACGGCTGCCCGACGATCTGTTCCAGCGGCCGGTTCCCGAAGGCTCGCCGGGCATGCTTGTTCACGGCAACGACATCGCCCTTGAAGCAAATGCACACAAATGCCGGCAGAGTGACCAGTATCTCGATCGGATCGAGAATATTGGGGCCACCCTTGAGCGGAAAATCCATCAGCGCCTCGAAATTCATGACATGACTGGTTTGTTTGACCACAAGCGAGGCGCCTTTCTGGTCAAATGCAGGCCGGAAACAAACCCCCATCTGGGGGCAATTCTCAGGAACAGGGTCCGGCGCACCGGCCGGCCCCCGGCCATGGAGGATGGACAAACGCTTATGAATTCGCGAGGAAAGCCAGCAATGCCTCGCTGGTTTCGAGGGGGCGCTCCTCCGGAAGCCAGTGATTGCATTTCGCAATCCCGCCGCCGGTGACGTTGGAGGCGAATTCCTTCATCATACCGACGATTTCCGGCCCCCAGCGCAGATCCCCGCCCAAGGCAAGAACAGGCATCGGCAGAGGATCCTTCTTCCATTCCAGGGCGTCCGCATGGTCCTTCGGAAAGGCGCGGTACCATTCCAGACCGCCCCGGGTCCGGCCCGGCTGCGCGAAGGCGTCGGCGAAGACCTTCACATCCGCGAGGTCATGCGCGCCGTGGTCGTATGCGCGGTCGAAAATGAAGGTCGAAACGTAGTCGTATTCCCGATTGTACAGCAGCCGTTCCGGCAGGTTCGCCTTCATATGGAAGGCGAAATGCCATACCCGCGGGTCGGAGAAGATTTCCAACCATCGGCTCCACCCGGGCACCGGCACGTCCAGGATGGCGAAATGCGTCACCGCGTCGCGGAACAAGGCCGCCTGAGCCAGACCGACCATGCCGCCGATATCGTGGCCGCAGACGGCATACTTCGGATAACCGAGCGCCGCCATGACCGCATGGGCATCGGCGGCAAGCTGGGCCTTGTCGTATCCGCCTTGCGGGCAATCGGACTGGCCGGCGCCGCGCATGTCGATGGCGACGACGGTGTGATGCTCGGCCAGGATCGGCATCATCTTGCGCCATTCCCACCAAGTCTGCGGAAAGCCGTGCAGCAGGACAAGCGGCGATCCCTTCCCGCCGATGACCGCATGTATGTTCACGTCGCCGGCCTTGACCATGCAATGCTCGAATTCGTCCAAACGCATCATTTTCCTCCCGCTCGATTATCGGCCACGGCCCTGATCACGCCGCTGTACAAAGCGTCGATTTGACCCTTCAACATGTCCATTCCGCCAATCGTGACATGACCGCTTCGCATGGCTGCGTCGCGCAGTCGCGTGACCGAGGGTTCGGCGATCACGTCCCCGATGAAGGCATGGCGGTCTGCGGCCGCAGGATCAAACGGCAACGGATCCCCGTCCTGCAACCCAAGCGGCGTGGCGTTGATCAGCAAGTCGTAGCCCGTGAGCGCCCCGGGCGGTTCGGGCAGGGGCGTGACGCCCAGGACCGCTTCCAGCCGCGCCACTTTTGACCGGTCCGGGTCGTAGACGTCCAAGGCGGCCAAGCCGGAGAAGATCAGCGCGGCGGCGATGCCACTTCCGGCGCCCCCCGCCCCCGCCATGAAGGCCCTGCGCCCGATCGGATCGAAACCGGCTGATTTCAGGGCTGAGACAAAGCCATGGCCGTCCGTCATCGCCCCCGCCCAGGCGCCGTCCTTGCCCCGCGTCATCAGGTTCGCGGCGCCGGCCAGTTCCGCGCTTCGATCGAGAGTCCGGCAAAACTTCAGCACATTCCCCTTGAAGGGCAGCGTGATCACCGCGGCGACGACATCGGGGAAGGACAGCAGCCCGCGGAATGCCGCATCGAAACCGTCGCGCGGCATTTCAATCGAAACCATCCTGACGGGCAGTCCCTCCGCTTCGAACCGGGGATTGAGGATGCCCGGCGCCTTAACCTGGGCGATCGGGTTTCCGATCATTGCCGCAAGGAACGGCTCGGCGATCCCGGCGGACAGCATGTCCAGACCCGCCCGGTCCAGCGCCGCGGCGATATCGCGGTGCTGTGCCAGGGAAATGTCCAAACCAGCCGTCGTCACCGCAAATTCCTCCGCCGAGCGGTACGCAGCCGATCCGCACCTTTATTTTATGACCGTTCAGTCATTATTTATTTTTGACTGACCTGTCAAATTCTCTTATCGATATCCGAAATGCGTTCATGAGAATTTGTTGATCCTGAAGAGCGAAGCATGAGACCCGTCGGCAGACCGAACATCGTATCGCGTGAAGACGCGCTGAGCCGCGCCAAAGAGGTCTTCTGGTCGCTCGGCTATCAGCGCGCATCCCTTCCCGCCTTGGAAGAGGCGACCGGGCTGCGCCGCGGCAGCCTCTATCAGCTATTCAAGGACAAGCGGGCGCTTTTCAGCGAAGTCCTGGATCTCTACGGGTCTGACGCGCTGGCGACCATGGACCGGATGATGCCGCACGGCGCGAGGCGCCGCGATATCGTGGACTGGATCAAGCATCACGCGACCCGCGCCTACGGCAAGGCCGGTGAGCGCGGCTGCCTCCTGGTCGAAGCCACGGTCGAAATGGGACCGCATGACCCGTTGATCTCGGAAAAGTCGGGCGAAATTTTCGCCGCCATGCTGGCGCGCCTGGAAACGGCCATCGCCCGTGCCCCGGATGTCGACGATGACCGGCCGAAGGAAACCGCCCGCGCGCTTCTGGCCTTCCTGGAAGGCCTGCGCGTACTCGGCAAGAACGGCCAGACCAAGACGCAAGTGGAACGGTCGGTCGACCGGATGACGGAGCGGCTGCTCGGCGCAAACCCCATTCATTGATCGGCTAGTCACATTTTCATATGCATTTGTTTGAATGTGTATGTATCCTGGGACGTTCCTGATTTGAAGGATGGGTCCCATGTTAGAAGAATGGCTGGCCAGCGAGGCCATTACCGATCCGGCCAAGGCATGCCTGGGCGGGTTTGCGATCGGTCTGGCCTTCGGCGCTTTTGCACAATCCAGCCGTTTCTGTCTGCGCAGCGCCTGCCTTGAATTCTGGAGCATGAGGCTCGGCCGGTCCGTTGTCGTATGGCTCATGGTCTTCGGCGCAGCCTTGACCGGCGCGCAACTGCTTTTCCTTGGCGGTTTCATCGACGTTTCCGAGGTCCGGCAATTGAGCACCGTCGGAACCCTCTCCGGCGCAATTATCGGCGGCCTGATGTTCGGTGTCGGCATGATCCTGGCGCGCGGCTGCGCAAGCCGCCTGCTGGTCCTGTCCGGGACCGGCAATATGCGCGCCCTGGTGACGGGATTGATCGTCACCGTCATCGCCCAAGCGGCACTGACCGGCGCGCTGTCGCCGCTGCGGACCGCCCTGTCGGGGTTGTGGAGCGTCGGTCCCGACGCCAGAAACATGATGCTGCACGTTCCCCAATATACGGGACTCGTCCTGGGCGTTGCGACCCTGGCCCTGGCCGGCTGGCTGGCGGCCCGCGAGAAGCTCGACCCAAGAACCGCCTTGCTGTCCGTAGCGCTTGGCGCGACCGTCGCCGTCGGCTGGGGGTTCACCGCGACCCTGTCGCGCGTGTCCTTCACCCCGGTCGCGGTCAACAGCGTCAGTTTCACCGGCCCGTCGGCGGATACGCTGATGTCGCTCATAACCTCACCCAGCATGACATTGGAATTCAGCCTGGGTCTCGTTCCCGGCGTCTTCGTGGGCTCCTTCCTTTCGGCGGTCGCCCGGCGCGAATTCGCCATCCAGGTCTTCGATGCCCAGACCGGCATGGTGCGTTACCTGGCGGGCGCCGTCCTGATGGGCTTCGGCGGCATGCTGGCCGGGGGATGCGCCGTCGGCGCCGGGGTCACGGGCGGGTCCGTCATGTCCCTGACCGCTTGGGTCGCCCTGCTGTGCATGTGGATCGGCGCGGGGCTGGCCATCGGCCTGGAATCGATCCGACAGCCCGCCGGAGCGGCCGCCTAGCCGCCCTGGCCAAGACAACAGAACCAGACAAGAACCGTTGGAGGAAATGAACCATGAAAAAGACGATACTCGCGACATGCCTTGCCGGCGCATTCGCCTTCGCCCCCGCCGCGGGGGCCGAGGACATCATCAAGGTGCGGTTGATGGGGTCGGACCTTGCCGCCGATATCGCGCGCGCCACCGTCCATAGCTGCCGCGACATGGGCTATCAGGTCGCCGCCGTGGTTCTCGACCGCGCAGGGGATACGATGGCGTCCCAGCGCGACACCTTCGCCCGCCGCCACACCTTGGAAATCGCCGCCAGAAAAGCCGGGCTTTCCATCATGTCCGGCGTCGCTACCGGCGAAATGCGCGACGGGCGGGACGATATCCGCGCCGAATTGAACCACATGCAAGGCATCATCGTCATGGAAGGCGGCATCCCGATCCGCGCCGCGGGTTCCCTGGTCGGCGCCGTCGGCGTGTCCGGGGCGCCCGGCGGCGACATTGACGCGAATTGCGCCAATGCCGGGATCGCCGCCGTGCAGGACAGGCTCGATTTCGCCGACTGACCGCCCTGCTGTCCCGAGGAGGCCGTTACGCGGTGAACCGCCGAATGACGTTCTCGACGATGCGGCTGATATTGTTGTCGCCGCCGTTCCACGGCAGCGATCCGCAGAAGGTGATCGACCCGACGGAAAACACCGCCCCGCCGCCCGGCACGTCGAAATAAATCATATCGGCCCGGATCAATTCGGCGATCGGCTGATTCGCCCAGGTCGTGATATGCGTCAGCAGTTCTTCCGGCACCAGGACGAAGGAGGCGGGGTGGTTTTCCGAAACGGCTAGGATTCGAACATTCTCGGGCGATCCCAATCGAACATCCGCACGGTCCAGTTCGTAGCCCGCGGCGCCGCCGCCGGAAAATCCGAAATCGCCGAGGACATCCCCCTCCACGCCCTCGAAGACCCAGGCCATGTCCGCGGCCCGGCTTTCCTCCGTCCGCCGGTAATAGGTGCCTTCGAACTGTCCCTGGCTGGTGAAGCCGACGCCGGCCAGATGCTGCGGCGGCCGGCCGTTGCGGCGCCACAACCCGCCGTATCCGCCGTCGAAAGCGTTGAAATACTCGCCCGGTTCCGCCGCCCAGGCGCGAATCCCGCCCTCGGCCCGGCGGATTTCGATGACGCCCTTCTCTTCCGGGTGGATGGCGACCCGCCAATAGAAGCCGTTGCCGCCGAGATACATGAACTTGCCGCCGCTGTTTCGGTAGCCGAGCAGGGCGTCGAGCGTTTGCGGCGTGTGATATTCCGGATGGCTGCCCGTCGTGACCGCCTTATAGCCTTTCAGGGCCTCCGCGCCTTCTTCATGCAATTCGCGATCGGTGATGATGTCGAAGGGAATCCCCTTCTCGTGCAGCCACCAGATCAAATGGCTGTCCGCCTGGAAGTGGCGGAGACCGGAACTGTCGCCATACCCCATCGTGATGTAGCCGGGCCGCGTATTGAGCAGCGGGCGGAGATGGGAGCAATGGCAGATTCCGGATCCGTCCTTGTGAAAATTATACGTGGAGCAGCCCAGCTCCTCATATTCCGCCGGGTTCCAGGGATAGCCGTTCCAGCGGTCGAATTTCTCTTTCCATTCAGGCTTGAAGTCGGGCCGCGAATGGTTGCCGTAGATCGTATAGGTAAAAGTGGAGGCCAGGACGCAGAGATCCGCCGTCCGCTTGCCTTTCGGCGGGCAGACGAAGAACGGAATCGCATCCTCGTGGCCGTTCTGGCTAATGCGCAGCACATAGATGCCCGACGGCAGGTCGTCCGGCACCGTCCATTCGATATCCGTTTCCCAGCCGAAATCGTATATGTCGTCGCGATGGAAATGGATCGCGCCATAATGTTCCGGCTTGTGCCGCCAGTTCATTTCCGATCCGTCCCAGGCCGATCCCGTCATGGCGCGGGCGGGATGGTTCACGAGGCGGCCATGCAATCCGTGCGGGCCCGCATCCTCGATCCGCAGGGACGAGGTCGCGCGGGCGAAATCCCAGCGCGCCAGCAATTTCGCCGGGTCCGCGCTTGCGGCGGCATAGACGGCCGGCGCTTCGATCTTGCCGTCGAAATGACGTTCCGCCTGACCGTCCCGCAGGGCGGCGGCAAACGTCATAGGCCCGCCGAGAAGGGGTTCGAACCCCGCCACATTGCCTTCCGCCCGGGCAGCCGCGCCCCAGATGTCGGACGGGTCCTCCTCGACGGTCAGAAGCCCGGCCGCACAATCGAAGGAAAGCCGCGCCGCGTACCATTTCCGCGGCGACAATTTACGGCCCGTCGTCACCACGGCGCCGCCCGCGCGCGCCGCCAGCGCCCCCGTCTCGTCGAGAATGAGTTCCAGCCCGCTGAGGCTCATGATCACCTGCTCTCCGTCGCCGGGCAGGGTCGGCCAGATCATCGCCGTGAAAGTGACATCCTCGGTCACGGCCGGCCCCGTCGAGACGATGCCGTACGAGCCCGGATTGAAGGCCTGGCGCCGTGCCGGGTAGTCGCCGGCGATCGAGGCTTGCACCGCCTCCTCGACGATGCCGGGGCCGGCCGGGTTCGGGTCTGCGCAAATCGACCGCATCAACCGCGCGGAATAGGACCCTTCGCCGGAAGCCGAAATCTTGAAGGAAACGGTCCCGCCAGGCCGGACGGACAAAGGATCGCAGTAGCCGATGATGGGAATGCGAGGGTACTGGTGGGTCATGTCGCGGTGCTCATTGGAATTGTGGAACAGGGTGGGTGGTTTCTGTCCCGATCCTAGGCCAAGCTGATATCCGTTGGAAACATCTCCTGCGGAAACAGCGCTTTGCGGCAGGCCCCGGAAACCGGCACCCGCATCGGCGAGGGCGTTATCAATTCCTTAACCGGATTGAGGGTAAAATCGCTGCGCTACCAATCCGGACCCGGGCCGGTAGGGAATTCAGTAACGGACTTTGAAATGCTAATGTTTTCAAATGCAAAGCCGCTTATAGTCGCGGCGACCACCGCCATACTCGCCGTGGTCTTATTTGGAGGCCTGCCCGGCGCGGCGAAGGCCGAAATCAAAAAACCGGCCGGCGACGTGGTCCTTGTGATCACCGGCAAGATCAGCGAGACGAATGCCGGTGCCGAAACGCATTTCGACCGAGAGATGCTGACCTCCCTCGGCATGGAGACATTGAAGACGACCACCCCCTTCGAAGAAGGCGTCCAAACATTCGAAGGACCCCGCGTCGACGCGCTGCTGAAGAGCGTCGGCGCGACCGGCGAGCTTCTCGTTGCAACCGCCCTGGACGGATACACGGTCGAAATTCCGATGCAGGATGTCGTCGACTATCCGGTGCTGCTGGCAATGGTTTGGAACGGGGAGACGATGGGTGTCAGGAACAAGGGCCCGCTTTGGATCATTTACCCCATCGACCAATATCACGAATTGGCGCGTGAACGTTTCAGTGCAAGAAGTATCTGGCAACTCAACAGGATAGACATACGCTGAACGCTTCGGCGGTTTCCGCCGGGGCACAGCCCAAAGCCACCATGCTAAACAGGCATCTCTCACTCATTTTCAGTCTGTTGACCGCGGTCTTCCTGGCCTTGAGCGTGGCTTCGGCAATGTATTCCCTCACCGCATTGCGGCAGGTGTCGTCGACCAGCTACGACACCAGCGGTCTCGCCGCCATCCAACTGCGGATGCACTACAATCTATTGCTGGCGCAACTTCGCGCGCACGAGTCTGGGAATATCCCAAAGGCCGGGCAGGACGCGATGCTGCAATACGATATCGTCTATCAACGGCTTAAAAGCCTTCCGCATCGTCCGCCCTACAGCGAAATCCTGACCCAGGAAGAGCGCGCACCGCTGGAGACGATTTTCGCACAAGTGAAATCGGAGGCGCCGCTGTTCGACAAAGCGGCGATGATGAACACGCCGCTGCCCGAGGGTATCTATGGCCGCCTCAACATTTACGCCGATGACATGAACTATCTCGTCGGACGCACCGTTCAACTGGCGCAAGAATATCGGGAAACAAGACGGTTGGAGGTCATCCAGTCCACGAAGTTTCTAATCGCATCGACGGCCGGCCTGGCGATCACAGGTGCTGTGTTCGCCTATCTGCTGTGGCGCAGCCGGCTTCGTCTGAATGTCCAGAAACAAGCCCTTGAGCAGACCAGGGATCAGTTGCTGCAGGCCAACGCATCCAAGTCGCAATTCCTGGCCCATATGAGCCATGAGTTCCGAACGCCCCTGAACGCCATCCTCGGATATTCCGAGATCATCAAACTGCGCGTGTTCGGCGGCGCCATCGACAAGCGTTACCTGGAATATGCCGGATTGATCAAGTTGGCGGGCGATCATCTTCTGGAAATCGTCAACGACATCCTCGACATCTCCAAGGTCGAAGCCGGAAAATACGACCTGGAATACACGGTCTTTCCCCTTGCCGACGTGATCCAGGAATGCTCACTGCTGGCAGGTCCCGAGCGCGACGTTCAGGACGACATCATCTCCATCGAAATTCCTGGAAACTGCGCGCAACTTTACGCCGACATGCAGGCCTTCAGGCAGATCATGGTCAACCTGATCCACAACGCGATCAAGTATTCCAGCGACGGCGGCAAGGTCCTCGTATCGGCCTACAAAGAGACCGACGGCGAGACCATCATCACCGTCTGTGACAACGGCCCCGGCATTGCAGAAGCCGATCTGGTCAAGGTGATGGAACCTTTCGGTCAGGGCCGCAACAATGTCGAACTGGCGCATAAGGGAACCGGCCTCGGCCTGTCTCTCTCCAAGAAGCTTATGGAACTTCACGGCGGCGATCTGAAAATCGACAGCGCCCTCGGCCAGGGGACGAAGGTCACCTTGACCTTTCCCGTTCCCGCATAGAGCGGACCCGCCGGCGCACCCTACCCTCCAAGCCTGACGGCCACATGCCTCCTGCCGCCGGAATCGAAGACCGAAACCGGCGCGCCAAATACGCTGCCCAACACGTCTTCCCGCACGACCTCCGCCGGTCCGCCATCCGCGAGGACCCTCCCCCCTCCCAGCAAGAGGATCCGGTCCGCCACGGCCGAGGCGAGGTTCAAGTCATGCAGGACGACGACGACGCCCAGCCCTTGTTCCGCGAAAGACCTGGCCTGGTTCAGGATCAGCGCTTGATATGCCATATCGAGGCTCGCGGTGGGTTCGTCGAGAAACAGGTAGCGCGCGCAGTCCAGGTGATCGGACGACCGGATCTGCGCGACGGCCCGGGCAAAGGACACCCGTTGCCGCTCCCCGCCGGAAAGCCGCGTGACCGGCCGGTCCCGGAACGCCGTCATGTCGGTTTCCTGCAGCGCGCGATCGACGAGGAAGGGTCTTTGCCGTTCCGGGACGTGATCGAGCACCCCCATCTCGACGATGTCGCGCACCCGGAAAGCGAAAGATATGTCGAAAGACTGGCGCATGACGGTTCGCAGCAAGGCGCGTTCCCTCGGCATGATCGACCGGATATTCCGGCCGTTGAGCGCCACATCTCCGCGCTCGACCGCAAGATCGCCGGCCATTGCGCCGAGCAACGTGGATTTCCCGGCGCCGTTCGGACCGACAAGGGCGGTCACCTGTCCGGGCAGGATCGTTAGGTCGATATCGTGAAGCACCCGCTTGCCGGAAAGCCCGGCGCATACCTGCCGCAGCGAAATGGTCATAACACCCGCCATTTCCGGGCCAGCAGCAGCCAAAGGAAGAATGGGCCGCCCACCGCCCCCAGGACAAGGCCGATGGGGATGTCTTCCGGAATGGCGACGGTCCTGGCGACCAGATCCGCGAGCACCATGACCACCGCCCCGCCGAGGATGGAGCCCGGGACGACAATGCGATTGTCCGGCCCGGCAAGCAGGCGCAGCAGATGCGGCACGACCAGGCCAACGAACCCTATCGCGCCGGCGAAGGAAACCGCCGTACCGACCGAAAGCGCGACGGAGAGAACCACGAGGCGTTTCAACCGGCGCACGTCGACGCCCAGATGCGCGGCTTCCACGTCCCCCAGAAGCAGCCTGTTGAGGGACGCCCCCTTAACCGCCAGCAAACCGACCGGCAAAAGAATCGCGCAGGCGATCACCGGCAGGGCATCCCACCCCGCGATGGCGAGGCTTCCCAATGTCCAAAAGGTCAGTGTGCGAAGCTGCTGGTCGTCGGCAATGAACATCATCGCCCCGACGCCCGATTGCGCTATGGCGTTGATCGCAATCCCCGCCAACAGCATCAGGGCGACATCCACCCGGCCGTTCACCTGCCCGATTGCAACGATCAGCACGGTCGCGGCCGTTGCCCCCACGAAGGCCATTGCCGGAACGGCATAGTAACTCGCCCAGGCCATGAATCCCGGCGCCAGCGCGCCGCCAACAACGATGGTCGCAACGGCGCCGAACGCCGCCCCCGAGGATATTCCGATCAGCCCGGGGTCGGCGAGCGGGTTGCGGAACATCACCTGCAGCGCGGCGCCGCTTCCGCCGAGCGCCGCCCCGACCAGCAATCCAAAAACGATCCGCGGCAGCCTGACCTGTGCGATGACAAGCCCCGCCCGGTCCACATCCCCCGTCAGGAGGGAGTGGATAACCTGAGCCAGGTTCACCGGATAAGCGCCGAAGGAAAGCGCGGTCATGCCGGCAACGATCATCAAAGCGAACAGCGACCCCAGAAGGACGGCGCGTTTGCCTGCCCCGGACCTGACGGGCAGCCTTTCGGCGATGCTCATCCCGGTAGCAGGGGTTCGAACAGCGCCGGCACCGCTTCTTCGCCATGCAGGCGGCGCGCAAGGGTCTGAACCGCATCCGGCGTACGCGGGCCAAAGCCCAAAAGCAGCAACCCGTCCACGTCGACGACCCGCTGATCCCGGGCAGCCCTGAGATGGGACAGAACCGGCAGCCCGGCGACGGCTTCCGCACCGCCCAGCCGATCGCTGACATGCCGCATCAGCAGGATGAAGTCCGGGTCAGCATGCTGGACGGCCTCCGCCGTGACCGGCCGAAACCCTTCGAACTCATCGAAGACCAGCTTCCCGCCGGACAAACCGACAATCGCTTCGACCGCGGTGTTCCTGCCTGCGGTCAGGAGGGCGCCGTCCTTGACGTCGAACAGGAACAGCACGGTGGGCCGCCTCTTTACCCGGCCCACGGTCTTGCCGATCGCCTGGGCGCGAAGGCGCACCGAGCGCGCAAGTGCTTCGCCTTCCGGGCCGGCATCGACCAAAGCGGCGACATGCTGGATCTTGTCCAACACGCCCTGGATGGTCATGGCATCCGCGATCTGTTCGATGCGAAGGCCGACGGACCGCAAACTGTCCAGGGCAACCGGCGGCCCCGACCCTTCCTCCAGCAGCAGCATCGTCGGCTCAAGGGAGAGCACCCCCTCGACAGACAGGTTCCGCATATAGCCGACCTTCGGCAATTCCTTGGCGGCGTCGGGATAACTCGACGTCGTGTCCGACCCGACCAGCAGGTTTTGCCGGCCGAGAAAGTAGATCGTCTCCGTGATCGAACCGCCGACCGATACGATCCTGGTCTGCTGCACCGCCATCGATGCGCCCGGCAGCAGGGCCGCCGTCGCGGCCAATCCCGCCAAGACGCCCCGCCGGCTGAAACGGTCTATATCCATTTGAAAAACTCCCTTCCGCCCGGTTCGAAGCAGATCAAGCCACCGTCATCTCTCCGGCCACTTCTGCGGCCAGATTTCGCCATGACTCCAGTTCGGGCTTGCCCGGCTTGCGCGCCCCGAAGACCGTCAGGATCAGTTCACTGTCGGAATCATAGAGTTCCAGCGCCGTTATCGTGCCGTCCTCGGACGGCTTGCGCACGATGAAGGCGTCGGCGATGCGGTCTTCCCGAAGATGGAGATTGAAGTCAGGGTCCAACACGTTGAGCCAATCGCCCATCCGCTTGATGTTTTCGACAGGCCCCGTGTGGATCTGAATGCACCCCCGGTTCCCGACGAATACCATGATCGGGATTTTCTGTTCCGATGCCTGCACGAGGACATCGAACATCGCCGTATGAGGCGCGCGTTCGGTGAAACGGCCTTCGGCCAAGCGCATGGCCTGGTGGCGGCCGGCCCCGAAATTCAGAAGGATTTGCCGGAAGTCGTGGACATCCTTCAACGCACTCCATTCCTTCAGAAGGCCCGGTTTGTCGATAGCGTCATCCGGACGTCCCGCCACCCTTTCCGGCACCGGGGCGATGTCCGGCAAGGCCGGTGCCTGATCCGCGGCAAGGAAACCGTTCACCAGGGAGTCGAAGGCCTGCCGGTCGCTGCCGTCGACAAGATAGATCTTGTGCACTGCGTCGCCCGCGGCGTCGAAGAATTGCAGGCTGGTCCGCAGGCCGCTGCGCGCTTCTTCCTGCACCCGGAAACCGAACCGCCAATGTTTGATGAAAATGCGCAGATCGACCGTCTCGTTCAGGACGATCCCGACATGGCTGTTGAAACCGATCTTGCCGAATTCGCCATGACGCTCGTGGACAACATGCTCGTTTCGCGTCAGCACCATCACGCGCCCAACCGCAGGCATCCCTTTGATCAAGGCCTTGAAGTCACCGTCCAGCCGGGCGACCCCGTCGCCGCAGCGCACCGACAGCAAGGCGCATTCGCTGACCCCGAGTTCCGCCGCGGCGTCCCTCGCCCGAACGGACGGGTTTGCCGCCTTCAGGGTCGACAGTTTCTCCCGCAGCCCCTTGGTTTCGTCATCCATCTCAAACCGCTCCATCGTGTTGTCCTTCCATCTCAATCGCGCGCCGCAGGGTGCGGGCCGGTCTATTTCGTCAGAATGAGTTTTCCTTGCCGTGTGTGCCGCAGCCGGTAGAGATCGCCGTTGTGTTCGATCAACACCTCCAGACGGCCATCCAGCAGTTCCTCGCTTGAGAGGACCGTGACCGACTTCGCGGATTTTTTTCGCGAACCCGCCTCCACGCGGCCGTCCTCGTTTGCCAACTCATTCATCAACATGCCTATCCTCAGAATTTGTAGCTCAGCGACAGTTTCGCGTTCCGGCCGGCTTCCCGCAGATCCGACAGGAAACGCTGGTAGTCCTTGTCAAAGACGTTATCGACGCCGAAATCCAGGCGGAGACCGTCCAGGTCCTTGTCTTTCGGGGTCCAGGAAACGAACAGGTCATGGATGAACTTGTCGCCCTTTACCGGGACCGTACCCGCCGGCACCCTCTCCTGACCGCCGTAGTAGATGGTGCGCCATCCGGCCCGCACGCCGTCGACCGGCCATTTGTATCCGACCGTCACGCTGGCCTTGTCTTCGGGGATACCGCCCAAAGGCTCGTTGTCGGTCAGATCGTCGCCGCGCAGGCGGGCATAGGTCATCGCGCCGAACACCGTCTTCGATTCGTAGCCGGCCTCGAGCTCGACACCCTCGACACGCGCGTCGGCGACGTTCACATTCGTGCTTGTTCCGAAAATGCCGCCGACGACCTGAAGCTCGATCAGGTCCTCCACGTCGTTTCGGTAAACCGAGCCTTTCATGCGCAGCGCATCGCCCTCCAGCAGCACGTCACTGAACGACGTCGCCAGCCCCACTTCCTTGTTGCGGGCGAATTCCGGACGCAGGTCCGGGTTGGCGACGAAGGTGTTGAAGACGAAATGCGTGCCGCCGACGAACAGTTCGGTCAGGGAGGGCGCCCGGAACGCTTCCGCATAGGACCCGAATGCGGTCAACCAGGGCGCGACCCGGTAGGATACCGAGAACTGGCTGGAGAACTCGCCTTCCTCATTATCCGACTGCCCGTTCGCATTCAGGTGGTAGTAGTCGAAACGGGTGGACGGCGTGACCGTCAGGTCTTCGTAAAGTACGAATTCGGCTTGCAGGAAATATCCCTGCGTGTTGCGTTCCGCCGACGGAAACTCTTGGCGCGGAGCTCCGTTTGTCGTGCCGAGCTGGCGATCCTGAAATGCTTCCAACCCCGCGGTCAGATTCAGTTTCGCCCAGTCCGCCATGTCGAACCGGCTGGTGTTGGCCGCGTCGATACCGATGGTGTCGAGCTCCGTCGTCTGGTGACGCCTGTCGGAAAGCCGGATCTCCCGAATGTCGGTCCTCGAATAGTAGGCGGTCGCGCGCGTATCCAGCCAGTTTCCCAAGCCTTCGTAGCTATAGGTCAGCGCGGCGGATTTT
>Ga0209475_10002068_pt1 | contig 21663 bp, 26 predicted proteins | sample tdDd471_FD_187128 | JGI IMG/M metagenome (GOLD analysis project Ga0209475, IMG submission 187128) | Marine sediment microbial communities from the Atlantic coast under amendment with organic carbon and nitrate - tdDd47.1 (SPAdes)... | ecosystem: Environmental > Aquatic > Marine > Coastal >... | reverse complement strand
CTTCGGTGGCCAGCACCGCGCCGAGGGGGAAGCCGCCGCCGATGCCCTTGGCCACCATCATGATGTCGGGGGTGATGCCGGCCCATTCATGGGCGAAAAGGCGGCCGGTGCGGCCCATGCCGCATTGCACCTCGTCGAGGATCAACAGGCAGCCGGCCTCGTCACAGAGCGCGCGGATCGCCTTCAATTCGTCGTCAGGCAGCGGGCGGATGCCGCCTTCGCCCTGAACCGGCTCCAGTAGCACAGCGGCGGTGTTGTCGTCGATCGCCTCTTTCAGCCCGTCGAAATCGCGCCACTCCAGGTGCTTGAACCCCGGCAGCAGCGGGCCGAAGCCCTTGGTCATCTTTTCCGACCCGGCGGCGGCGATACCGGCCGAGGACCGGCCATGGAACGAGCCGGTGAAGGCGATGATATCGGTCTTCTCGGGCGCGCCCTTGTCGTACCAGTACTTGCGCACCATCTTGACCGCCAGTTCGCAGCTTTCGGTGCCGGAATTGGTGAAGAAGACGGTATCGGCAAAGGTCGCCTCGACCAGCTTGTCGGCCAGCGCCTGCTGCTGCGGGATCTGGTAAAGGTTGGAGACGTGCCAGAGGTTTTGCGCCTGCTCGGTCAGCGCCTTGACCAGTGCCGGATGCGCATGGCCCAGCGCATTCACGGCGATGCCGGCCCCGAGGTCGAGAAAGCGTCGGCCATCCGCCTCGATCAGCCAGGAGCCTTCGCCCTTCACGAAGCTCAGCGGCGCGCGGTTGTAAGTCGGCAGAACGGACGGGATCATCGGATCCTCCTTTCAGGGTATGACAGGCCCAAGGGAGTGCCCCAGCTTGGGCGGTTTCGTCAACGATTTGAGAGAGAGAGGCGCCGGATGTGTGGCGCAAAGATCGAACGGGGCCGTTACGCGGTAATGCGTCGGCGTCGCGATGCGGCGATATGGCGGCGTTTGATCATGCCAGCCGCATAGACCGGCGCGCGGCAAAAGGGAAGGGGAAAACGCCGCGCGGCACCCGCCCCCCCCAACATCCGCCCCCGCACCGGCGCATGAGGTTCGGCCGGGACGGCGCGCCGTGGCGGATCCGATTCGCGAATCACCTTCGGCTTGTATATCGGACACCAGTGACTAGTATATCCACCGGTACGGAATTCCAAAGGCGGCCGCGTCAGCGCGGGCCGCTTTTCAGCTTTGAAAGGCAGACCATGTCCTGGACAGACGAGCGCGTTGAACTGCTCAAGAAAATGTGGGGCGAGGGCCAGTCGGCCAGCCAGATCGCCAAGGAACTGGGTGGCGTGACGCGCAACGCGGTGATCGGCAAGGTGCATCGTCTGGGCCTGTCCAACCGCAGCACCGGCGCGGCGCCGACCAAGGCCGAGGCCAAGGCAAAGCCGACCGAGGCGGCCAAGCCGCAACCCGCCGCCAAGCCCAAGACCGAGCCCAAGGCAGACCCTGCGCCCGAGGCGAAACCCGCCGCCGAGACTCGCCCGGCCGTGCCCGCGCGCAAGCAGATCATTCCCGCCGGCCAGCCGCTACCGCCGCAACCCTCGGCCAATGAGATCAGCCCCGAGGCGCTGGCCAAGGTCAGCGAGATCGAGAAGAAGGCCAAGAGACTGACGCTGATGGAACTGACCGAGCGGACCTGCAAATGGCCGGTGGGCGATCCCGCGACCGAGGATTTCTGGTTCTGCGGCTTGCCGGTGCAGCCGGGCAAACCCTATTGCGAGGCGCATGTGGGCGTGGCGTACCAGCCGATGAGCGCCCGGCGCGACCGCCGCCGCTGAGACGCAACACCTGTGCGGGCGGGCCGATGCCCCTGTGCGCCTGCGCAGCGCCCGCGCGCTTGGCAAGGCGCGGCCCGCCGCTTACCTCTAATTTCGACGAACCGATCAACAGGAAAGCGAGCGCGAATAGATGACAGACCCCGCCCCCTATACCCCGCCCGAAGTCTGGACCTGGGACAGCGAAAGCGGCGGCCGCTTTGCGTCGATCAACCGCCCCGTCGCCGGTGCCACCCGTGACAAGGAGCTGCCGGTCGGCCAGCACCCCTTCCAGCTCTACTCGCTGGCCACGCCGAACGGGGTCAAGGTGACGGTGATGTTCGAGGAATTGCTGGCGGCAGGCCATGCGGCGGCGGACTACGACGCCTGGCTGATCAACATCGGCGACGGCGACCAGTTCGGCTCGGGCTTTGTCGGGGTCAACCCCAACTCCAAGATCCCGGCACTGGTGGACCGCAGCGGCGAGGCACCCGTGCGGGTGTTCGAATCCGGCGCCATCCTGCTGCACCTGGCGGAGAAGTTCGGCGATTTCCTCGGTGCGCCGGAGGACCGGCCCGAGATGCTGTCCTGGCTGTTCTGGCAGATGGGCAGCGCGCCCTACCTGGGCGGCGGCTTCGGCCATTTCTACGCCTATGCGCCGGAAAAATGGCAATACCCGATCGACCGTTTCGCGATGGAGACCAAGCGCCAGCTCGACGTGCTGGATCGAAACCTGGCCGAGCGGCGCTTCATGACCGGCGAGGATTACACCATCGCCGACATGGCGATCTGGGCCTGGTACGGGCAGTTGGCGCTGGGGCGGCTCTACGAGGCGGGCACCTTCCTCGACGTGGAGTCCTACGCGCATGTGCAGCGTTGGGCGAAAGAGATCGACGCCCGCCCGGCGGTGCAGCGCGGCCGCATGGTCAACCGCACCTTCGGCGCGCCGGAGACCCAGTTGCGCGAACGTCACGACGCCGGCGATTTCGACACCAGGACGCAGGACAAGCTGGAGCCGGAGGCGGACTGAGCGCCCCTGACCCGCTCGGATCTGTTCCGCTCTTTTTCTGGCGCGGAAATACTCCGGGGGGGGGGGCCGCAGGCGACGGGGGCAGCGCCCCCTGCCCGGTCAGCGCAGGATCGGCGGCTTGTCGGGATCGCGGCCCGGCGCGGCGGGCGCCAGGCGTTCGGGCATCTGTGGCTGCGGCAGGTCGAACCGCAGCCCGACAGCGGCAAGCTTGGCGGTGATTGCCGCGTCGCCGTCGAAGAAGCCCACGTCCATCGCACCCGCCTCGATGCCGGAAAAGGTCAGCGCCTCGCCTGCCGCCTTGGCGAGCGCCCCCTGCGCCGCCTCCGGCGCGCCGACGAATCCCAACAGGTGGCCGCGTCGGCCGCTGTCATCGACGGTGCCGACGAGATAGGCGGCCTGGGCCAGCCCGGCGGCGCTGGCCAGCTTGGCATCGAGCGCCCGCACCAGATCCTCGGGCAGGCCCTTGGGCGCGGTGAATTCCGACAGCCGCGCCTCGGTTTCCTGCGGGGCATTGCCCAGCGTGGCGTGCAGCCAGTCCACCGCCTCCGCGGGCACCAGGATCGCCGAGGGCGCGACGTCGAGATTGAGACCCAGCCCGATGCCCTGGCCGGCCAGCATCTGCGCCAGCACCCGGCCCGACAGCGCGACATAGGGCGCGGGGCGGCCGGCGAATTGTGCCAGCCGGTCCTCGCGGTCGAAGGCGAGGACGAAGCGGCCGACGTCGATCTCGAACAGCTCGGGCGAGATGTTGTCGCCCTGCGCCTCTTCGGTCAGCAGCAGGTACAGCTCGCAATCGGCCACCCGTTCGTAGAACCGCAGGCGCGCCGGGGCGTGGTCCGGGGCGGCCTCCATCGCCGCATGGGCTGTGTCGATCGGGGTTTCAGCGGTCATCCTTCAGCACCTCCTGCACCCGGGCGCGCAGCACCGGCAGCAGCTCGGTCGCGAACCAGGGGTTCTTGTTCAGCCATGCGGTATTGCGCCAGGACGGATGAGGCAAGGGAAAGACGCGCGGCGCATGGGCGCGCCAGCCCCTGACGGTTTCGGTGACCGGGGTCTTGACGCCCAGGTGCCAACGCTGGGCGTGGCCGCCGACAAGGATGGTCAGCTCGACCCTGTCGAGCGCCGCCATGACACGCGCGTGCCAGGTGCGGGCGCAGAGCGGCGGCGGCGGCAGATCGGCCTTGCGATCGTTGTAGCCCGGGAAACAAAAGGCCATCGGCACCACCGCAACGCGGGACAGGTCATAAAAGGTGGCCTCGTCCACCCCCAGCCAGTCGCGCAGCCGGTCGCCGGAAGGATCGGTGAAGGGCCGCCCCGAGGCATGCACCCGCGCACCCGGCGCCTGGCCGGCGATCAGGATGCGCGCGCCGGGCCGGAACCAGACCACCGGGCGGGGGTCATGCGCGGTATGGGTGGCTGCGAAACGGTCGGCACAGAGCCGGCAGGCGGCGATCTGTTGCGCCAGTTGCGCGGCCCCGCTCATCGGCCCGGCCGCCGCGAACCGGGATAAACACCGCCGAAGCAGTGTTTCCAGGATAGAAACAAAGCCGCGGCGCTGGGCCCAGACCCGCGCGCCGCGGGACCAGCCCCCCGGAGCAACCCCGACTGGAGGCCCCGCCTTGTTTCGGCCCTAATCATGTTGGCTTTTTGTTTCACATTTCGACATAATGTGGCCCAAATCCACAAGTAAGCCATTCATACTCCTCTGATAAGGAGTGTAGGCCAGAGCAAAACCAAGAACGACAAGAAATACAGGGATCCCCGCGCCGCGACCGGCGGCACCGGATAGAAAAATGCTTGAATTCGTCAATGTGAGCAAATCCTACTGGACCGGCACCCGCCGCAAGGTGATCCTCGACCGGGTCTCCTTCCGGGTGGAGCTGGGCCGCAGCATGGGCATTCTGGCGCCCAACGGCACCGGCAAGACGACGCTGATCAACATGATGGCCGGGCTGGAAAAGCCCGACGAGGGCGAGATCCGCCGCGGCTGCAAGATTTCCTTCCCGCTGGGGTTCATGGGCGGGGTGGTCAGCCGGGTCTCGGCGATGGAGAACAGCCGCTACATCGCCAAGCTCTACGGCATGGATCCCGACTACATCGAGGCCTATTGCCGCTGGCTGTGCGGCCTGGGCGAATATTTCGACCAGCCGATCGGCACCTATTCCTCGGGGATGCGGGCGCGGTTTTCCTTTGCGCTTATGCTCGCCCTGGATTTCGACATATACTTGATCGACGAGGGCATGCCGAGCACCACCGACGTGGAATTCAACCGCAAGGCCGGCGCCATCCTGCGCGAACGGCTGCGCACGACTACCATCGTGATCGTGTCGCACCAGGCCGCAACGCTGGAGAAATTCGCGCACTCGGCTGCGGTTCTGATGAACGGCAAACTTCACATGTTCGACACCTTGGAAGAGGCAAAGCAGCTTTATGACTACGAAACCCAAGGCTAGAAAGTTCCGCATCCGCCGCAGCGCCGCCCCCGGGGGTGCCACCGAACGCCCGGCGCGCGAGGATACCGCCGCCGCCGAGACGCCGGCGACCGAACGGCTGCGCCCGCGCGTTGTCGCCTCCGGCGGCGAGACACAGCCCCCGGCGGAACCGCCGCGCCCCGCGCCCGCCGCCGATCCCGCGCCCGCGCCGGAACAGGCCGCGCGCAGTGGCGAGGTGTCCTCGGCCCGCGAAACCAGTGCCGAGGCCGAGATCGACGCGATCCGGCGCGAGGCGCTGACCGGGCGCCAGTTGCGCATGGCGCGCCGGGTGGCGCAGAAACACAACCTGCCGGCCACCTCGGATTTCGACGCGGTGCGGCTGCTGCGCCAGCACGGGATCGACCCGTTCCAGCGCGCCAACATGCTGGAACTGGTGGTGCCCAACGTGGCCTCGGAGAAAGCCACCGGCACCGCCCCGAAGGACCGCGTGCAACTGCCGCAGACGGTGCCGAGCGAAAAACAGACGCTCCCCTCCACCGAGATCAGCCCGGCGCAGGAACGCGAACAGGAGATCATGGAGATCCAGCGCGACATCGCGCGCCGTCGGCGCAAGAAGCTGGCGCTGCTGCTGACGCGGCTGATGTTCTTCGTGCTGCTGCCGACGGCGATGGTGGGCTACTATTTCTACGCGGTGGCGACGCCGATGTATGCCACCAAGTCGGAGTTCCTGATCCTCAAGGCCGACAACGCCGGCGGCGGCACGGGGCTGGGCAGCCTGTTGAGCGGTACGCAGTTCGCCACCAGCCAGGACTCGATCGCGGTCCAGTCCTATCTGCAATCCAAGGACGCGATGCTGCGGCTCGACCGGGACGAGGGCTTCAAGACGCATTTCGCGCAGCCCTGGATCGATCCGATCCAGCGACTGGACCCGACCCCCTCGAACGAGCAGGCCTACAAGCTCTATTCCAAGTTCGTGCAGATCGGCTTCGACCCGACCGAAGGGGTGATTCGGATGGACGTGATCGCCGCCGACCCGGAGGTGAGCGCCAATTTCGCGCGCAGTCTGATTTCCTACGCCGAGGACCGGGTGAACCGGTTGAGCGAACAGAAGCGGACAGACCAGATGCGCGATGCGCTGGTCGGGTTCGAGAATGCCCAGGTGGAGCGGCGCAAGGCGCAGGAGGCGCTGGTGTCGCTGCAACAGAAGGGCGCGATCCTCGACCCCGAGGGGGTGATCGCGGCGCTGCGCAGTCAGATCAACAATATCGAAGTGCAGCTTCAGGAAAAGCAGCTGACGCTCGCCGCGCTGCTGGACAACCCGCGCCCCAACGCGGCCAAGGTAGATGGCGCGCGCGGCGACGTGCGCCGGCTCGAGGCACTGCTGGCGCGGCTGAACGAGCGGATGGTCGATGCCTCCAAGGGCGAAAACTCGCTGGCGCAGCTTTCGGTGCGGATCCAGATGGCCCAGGCCGATCTCGCCACCCGCGACATGATGTTGCAATCGGCGCTGCAACAAGTCGAGCAGACGAGGATGGAGGCGAACCGGCAGGTGCGCTATCTGACCACCTCGGTGCAGCCGGTGGCCAGCGAAGAGGCCAGCTACCCGCGCAAATTCGAGAATACGATTTTGGCATTCCTGATCTTTTCCGGTATCTACCTGATGATCTCGCTCACCGCGTCGATTCTCCGGGAACAGGTAACCTCTTAATCGCATGACACATGTAGACGTCGCCGGTCTGACGATCGGCAATGACCGGCCCTTGACCGTAATTGCGGGCCCCTGCCAGCTTGAGACCGCCGGCCACGCCCGGATGATCGCCGGCCGGATGCAGGAGATTTGCGAAGCCGCCGGTGCGCAATACGTCTTCAAGGCCTCCTACGACAAGGCCAACCGCACCTCGCTTTCCGGCGAGCGCGGGCTTGGCATCGACGAAGGTCTCAAGGTGCTCGACGGCATCCGCGCCGAATTCGGCGTGCCGGTGCTGACCGATGTGCACAGCGAGGCGCAATGCGCCCTCGCGGCCGAGGCGGTCGACATCCTTCAAATTCCCGCCTTTCTGTGCCGACAGACCGACATGCTGCTGGCCGCCGGCCGCACCGGCGCCGCGATCAACGTCAAGAAGGGCCAGTTCCTGGCGCCCTGGGAAATGGGCAATATCGTTGCCAAGATCGAAAGCACCGGCAACCGTCGCATCCTGCTGACCGAACGCGGCGTCTCCTTCGGCTACAACACGCTGGTGGCCGACATGCGGTCGCTGCCGATCATGGCGCAGACCGGCTATCCGGTGGTGATGGATGCCACCCATTCGGTGCAGCAGCCCGGCGGGCGCGGCGGATCGTCCGGCGGGCAGCGCGAGTTTGCCCCGGTGATGGCCCGCGCCGCGGTTGCCGTGGGCGTGGCTGCGGTCTTCATGGAGACCCACCAGGACCCCGACAACGCGCCCTGCGACGGTCCGAACATGATCTTTCTGGACCAGATGCCGGCGCTGATCGACACGCTGATGCGCTTCGATGCGCTGGCCAAGGCCAACCCGATTGAAATCTGACATTTGTAACTGAGGACAAGTTTGCATGACGCGCCCACTCTACGAGGTGACGCCCAATACCTGGGATTTCCTGAAACTGCCGATGATCACGCCCACCGGCTTTCGCGAGTACGATGCGCGGTGGAAGTATCCCGATGAGATCAACCTGCCCGGCGTGACCGCGCTGGGCCTTGGCCTCGGCACCCAGATGCGCCGGCGCGGCATCAAGCCCGAAATCGCGGTCGGCAACGATTACCGCGACTATTCGCTGGCGATCAAGAACGCGCTGATGCTGGGGCTGATGCAGGCGGGCATTCACGTCAAGGACATCGGGCCGGCGCTGTCGCCGATGGCCTATTTCGCCCAGTTCCACCTGGACGTGCCCGCCGTGGCCATGGTGACCGCCAGCCACAATCCGAACGGCTGGACCGGGGTCAAGATGGGCTTTGACCGGCCGCTGACCCACGGGCCGGACGAGATGGGTGAACTGAAGGAGATCGTGCTCTCGGGGCACGGCGTGCAATCCGCCGGCGGCGGCTACGAGTTCGTCGAAGGGGTGAAAGAGGCCTATCTCGACGACCTCGTCGGCGATTTCAAAATGACCCGCAAGCTCAAGGTCGTCTGCGCCACCGGCAACGGCACCGCCAGCGAGATCGCGCCCGAACTGTTCGAGCGGATCGGCGTCGAGGTGGTGCCGAGCCATAACGACCTCGACTATACCTTCCCGAACTACAACCCGAACCCCGAAGACATGCACATGCTGCACGACATGGCCGAATCCGTGCTGGCCAGCGGCGCCGACCTGGCGCTCGGCTTCGACGGCGATGGCGACCGCTGCGGCGTGGTCGATGACGAGGGCGAGGAGATCTTTGCCGACAAGGTGGGCGTGATCATGGCCCGCGACCTGGCCAAGCTCTATCCCAATTCCACCTTTGTCGCGGATGTGAAATCCACCGGGCTGTTCGCCTCGGACCCCGAGTTGCTCAAGCACGGCGTCAAGGCCGATTACTGGAAGACCGGGCATTCCCACATGAAGCGCCGCGTCAAGGAGATCGGCGCGCTGGCGGGCTTCGAGAAATCCGGCCACTACTTCCTCGCCGAGCCGATCGGGCGCGGCTATGACTGCGGCATGCGGGTAGCGGTCGAGATCTGCAAGCTGATGGAGCGCAACCCCGAGATGTCGATGTCGGACCTGCGCAAGGCGTTGCCGAAAACCTGGTCGACCCCGACCATGTCGCCCTATTGCGCCGACACCGAGAAATACGAGGTGCTGGAGCGGCTGGTGCAGAAGCTGGTCGCGAAACACGAGGCGGGCGAGACCGTCGCCGGCCGCCCCATCAAGGAGGTGGTGACGGTGAACGGCGCGCGGGTGATCCTCGACAACGGGTCCTGGGGGCTGGTGCGGGCCAGTTCCAACACCCCGAACCTCGTCGTGGTCTGCGAAAGTGCCCAGAGCGAGGAAGAGATGCGCGCCATCTTCACCGATATCGACACGGTGATCCGCTCCGAACCCTCGGTCGGCGATTACGACCAGCGGATCTGAACGCCAAGGGCGGGCCGCCCGGCGGCCTGCCCCCCCTCAGTTGTTGCCGAAGAGCTTTTTCAACTGCTTGGCGGCCTCGTCCTCGAGCCGGTCCTTGATCGCCTCTTCGGTGCTCTGACCCTCCTCGATCGTCAGGTTCAGTTTGTCCTGCAGCGCCTTCTTGGCCTTCTCTTCCAGCTTGTCCTTCTCCTCCTCCAGTCGCGCCTTGCTGGCGGCGTCCAGATCGGGGCGGATGCGCGGGCTGTTCCACGGGCCGGTGAAACGCACTGGCACCTGCAGCCCGGCGCTGTCCTCGCTTTCGAAGGCCAGCGGGGTGACGAGATAGTCCAGATCTTGCGCCCCAAGACCGATGCGCCCGGCACCGTTCACGCGAAAGCTGGAAAGCAACAGCGCAAGGTCATCGTTTTGCAGATTGCCGCCGGTGATGGTGAAACTGCCCTTGAGGCTGTCAAACACGGTGGTTCCGCCGGTGACGGCGCCAGAGCGAAACAGCTTGTCGAGGTCGATCCCCGAGATCACCCCGCGCCCCACGTCGAGCCGACCGGTCCCGCTCAGCGAGCGCATGATCGCATCCACCGAGGCGCCGGATCCAAGAAACGCAAGCTCCGCTTCGGCGGCGCCGGAGAACCGGTCGATCCCGACCAGATCGGTGAGCAGCGCGGTCATGTCGATGCCCTCGGCCTTGAGGTCGCCGCGCACCGAAAACCCCTTGCGCCCGTTGGCGACAAACTCGCCGCGCAGGCTGCCGCCAAAGGCGGTGGCCGGGGACAGCGTGACAACCGCGCGCGACCGCTCCAGCGCAAGCTTGGCCCGGGTCGCCCCCAGTTGCGTGATCCCGGTGTCGATACTGTCGGCCTTCAGCGTGACCGAGGCGTCGGCAAGGCCCAGCGCGCTGACGTCGATCGGGGTTTTCGACCAGCCCGAGTCGCTACTGCCAGCGCCGGAACCGCCGCCATCCGCCCCGCCCAGCGCCGAGAGATCCAGCGCCCCGGCGGAAAGCTCGGCCACCACCCGCGGCTTGCCCGAAAGGTCGATATCCGCCGCCCCGGTAAAGCTGTTTTGATCCAGCACCGCCGCAATCTCGCGCAGGGACAGCCGACCGTCAGTGGTATAGGTCGCCTGCGCCGAAACCTTTGCGGCCCGGCCCAGCCCCCGGGGCAGATCCGCCGCCGCCAGCCCCAGCGCCGCCATCAGCGCGCCCGTGTCGGGGCTGTCGGCCTGAACCCGCCCGGCGACCTCGCCCGCGATGCTGGCGCGGCCGTCAAAGGTTAGCGCCGCCGCGCCCAGCCTGGCCGAGGCGGTCAGTGGCACCACCTTGCCGGCGAGCATCTCCTCCATCGCGGTGATGCGCGCGGTCAGGTCGATGGCGCCCCCCCCATGGGCGAGTCGCACCGAGAGATCGGCGGCCGTCCGGCCCTGCGGCCAGTCCAGCACCAGGTCGAGCGGCCCCAGCGCCACGGGCGCCGCTCCGGCGGCAGAGTAGCGCAGGCGCGCGCCGGACAGCTCCAGCCGCTCCAGCGTGGCCGGCGGGGCGGTGCCCCCGGCGGTTTCGCCCGAGGCAGCGGGGGCTGCCTCGCCAAAGACCCAGTTTCCCTGCCCGTCGGCGCGGGTTTCCAGCATCAGCTCGGGCGATTTCGCCACGATCCGGGTGACCCGGACGGTTCCCGACAGCAGCGCGCGGGTGTCGATGCCGATCGACAGGCTCTCGGCCCGCAGCATCGGGTCCTTTCCGGCCCAATCGGCATTGGCGAGCGTGACCGGCCCGGTCTCGGCCCCCAGCACCGGCCAGACCGAAACGCTGACGCCGCCCTCGAAGCTGACGGCGCGACCGGTGCGCGCCTCGATCTGGTCCGCGGCGATGCGCGCGATCTGCTGCGACGGCAGGAACAGCACGCCCGCCACCGCCACTGCTGCCGCGATGAACACCACCCCGATGATGCGAAAGATCCATCTCATCGACTGCCCCCTTGCCCGTTTGCCCGACCGGTCCGGCCCCAGCTTAGCCCCTGTGCCTCGGGGCGCAATCGCATGTCCACACATCTTTGCCCCCTTTGCACCGGACGCCGGCACCTTTATATGCGCGCAATGAGTTCCAATCCGCCCGATCTTCGCCCCGACCTCGCCCCGCGCCCCCGCCTGGCCGACCGCGCCCGCGCGGGACAGCCCAGTATCGGCATGGTGTCGCTGGGATGCCCAAAGGCGCTGGTGGACAGCGAACGGATCCTGACCCGGCTGCGCGCAGAGGGCTATGGCGTGTCGCCCGATTACGCCGGGGCCGATGCGGTGATCGTGAACACCTGCGGTTTTCTCGACAGTGCCAAGGCGGAATCGCTGGAGGCGATCGGCGAGGCGCTGCGCGAGAACGGCAAGGTGATCGTGACCGGCTGTCTCGGCGCCGAGCCGGACTATATCCGCGAACACCACCCGCGCATCCTCGCGGTGACCGGCCCGCACCAGTACGAGCAGGTGCTCGACGCTGTGCACTCTGCCGTGCCGCCCGATCCCGATCCCTTTGTCGATCTGCTGCCGGCGGCGGGGGTGAAACTGACGCCGCGCCATTTCAGCTATCTGAAGATCTCCGAGGGCTGCAATCACAGGTGCAAGTTCTGCATCATCCCCGACATGCGCGGGCGGCTGGCCTCGCGCCCGGGTCATGCGGTGCTGCGCGAGGCCGAGAAACTGGTCGAGGCAGGGGTGAAGGAACTGCTGGTTATATCCCAGGACACAAGCGCTTACGGCTTGGATCGCAAGTATGATTCGAACCTGTGGAAAAACCGCGAGCTGCGCAGCCATATCACCGATCTTTCGCGCGAACTGGGCCAGCTGGGCGCCTGGGTGCGGCTGCATTACGTCTATCCCTATCCGCATGTGCGCGAATTGATCCCGCTGATGGCGGACCCGCAAAGCGGCGTGCTGCCCTATCTCGACATCCCGTTCCAGCACGCCCATCCCGATACGCTGAAGCGCATGGCGCGGCCTGCGGCGGCGGCAAAGACGCTCGACGAGATCGCCGCCTGGCGCGCGATCTGTCCCGAGATCACCCTGCGCTCGACCTTCATCGTCGGCTATCCCGGCGAGACCGAGGCAGAGTTCCAGACCCTGCTGGACTGGATGGACGAGGCGCAGCTTGATCGAGTGGGTTGTTTTCAATACGAAAACGTCGCGGGTGCGCGGTCGAACGACCTGCCAGACCATGTCCCCGACGAGCTCAAGCAGGAGCGTTGGGAGCGGTTCATGCAAAAGGCGCAGGAGATTTCCGCGGCGAAACTCGCGGCCCGGGTCGGCACCAGCTGCGAGGTGATCGTCGATGCGGTCGATGGCGAGGCCGCCACCTGCCGCACCAAATCGGACGCGCCGGAGATCGACGGCAACCTGTTCATCGACGAGGATTTCGAGGCGCTCAAACCCGGGGATCTGGTCACTGTCGAGATCGAGGAGGCCAGTGACTATGACCTTTGGGGACGGATTTTACGAAAGTGAACCGTTGATTTACCCACAGGTTCAGGGGTAGCGGTTTACAATTCCCGATATTCTCCGTGCCTATCCACAAAACAATCCGAAAGATATCCACACGCCGGCACGAAAACCGGGCTGTGCGGACGGGCGGATTGACCTAGGTTGCCGGAGGCGGCAGCGTTGCCGCAGCCACCGAAGCAGGAGCCATCCATGCCCGATACGCCGATCATCGCCCAGAAATCCCCCTTCCCCGTCGAGGTCGAGGCCGGAAAAACCTATTTCTGGTGCGCCTGCGGGCGCAGCGCGAAACAGCCGTTCTGCGACGGCAGCCACAAGGACACCGCGATCACGCCGGTGAAATACACCGCCGAGGCTGATGGAAAGGTGTTCTTTTGCGGCTGCAAGGCCTCGTCAAAGGCGCCGCTCTGCGACGGGACGCACGCCAAGCTTTAGCAGCGCCAAGGCCTGTTTCCGCGCCGCCACGCGGCGGATCAATGCGGCGTCTGAAGCCGGCGCAAATCCTCCAGAATCCGAACATGGGCGCAATACGGCGGCGGCGGCGCGGGCCAGACCGCCTGTCTGGCCAGCCAGTTTTCGCACATGGCGCGGCAGGGACAGGTGCGGCAGCGTTCGACCATGTCGACATAGTCGTCGAGGTCGAGCGCCCCCTCGACCATTGCGCTGGACAGGTTGACGCCCGACACCCGCGCCACCGAGCGGGTCAGCCAGAAGTGCTGGTCGACCGTGTCGATCTCTTCGGTTCTCACCCCGTCGTGCATCCTACCCTCCCGTATCCTCATGCGCTTCGGCGCGCTGCCGCAGGGCGGCAAACCTGGCCCGGTTCGGGCAGGTCTCAGGCGCGCAGGGCGCCGCTTCATGCGCCTCCAGCCAGGCGTCGCAGTCATCGGCCCAGGCACAGTGTCGACAACTCTGGACCATCTCGGCCCACTCCTCCTGGCTCAGGTCTCCGGTCTCATAGGCGCCGACCAGATCCGCGTCGGTGGTCTTGGCCATCCGCGAGATCAGCCGCACGTGCCTCATGATCCGTCCCAGAACCGCGGTCATGACAACTCCCCTTCTCTCCTCGGGGTCCGTGCCGCCACCAGCCGCGAAAACATCCTGCGGTTCGCGCAATACACCGGTGCCGCAACGCCCGAGGCAGGCGTGCCCGAAATCTCGGCACACCGCACGGCGCCGACACACCCGGCACAGCGCAGAACGGCATCGGCGATCTCGTCGAAGGCCAACCGCCCGGCGAGCGCCGCCTCCTCCAGATCGATACCCAGAGCGGAGGCCATCCGGTCCACCAGCGCGGCGTGACGTTTGAGCGTGTGGCGGTCGTGCATCTCGGCCCCCTGCGGCGGTGAATGACCCAAGAATAACAAAGCCGGCGCTGCGCCCCTTTGATGCAGGTCAACCGTCGGACAACCCGGTCTGTTCCAGATAGGCGCGCACCGCATCCTGCACCCGGCGGAACCGGTCGCCACCCAACTTCTTGCCGCCATACCAGCGGGTGACGATCACCAGGTGATCCTCCAGCCCTGCGCGTTCCAGCATGCGCAGAATCACCATGCCGGCCCCGGATTCGCCGTCATCGGCCTTCAGCGCGCCGCTGGCCGAGAGCCTCACCGCCCAGGTGTTATGGGTGGCCCTGGCATAGCTGCGGTCGGCCTTCAGCGCCGCGAGAACCGCATCGACCTCGGCCCGGCTCCGCACCGGCGCGCCGCTGACCGCGTAGCGCGACCCACGATCGCTGAGCACCACGCCCAGGCGCGTCAGCTCCGGCCCGCTCACCCGGCCACGCCCGTGGTCTGCAGGAGTTTCACGGTTTCGCGCACCACCCAGATCCGCGCCGCGTTGGGCGGATGGGTGCCGAGGAACCGGTCGCCGGGATCGGGCAGCCGGGTGAAATACCCGGCCCCGCGCAGCGGGTCGAACCCGGCACGATAGGCGATCACGGTGCCAAGCTGATCGGCCTCGAGCTCGAAATCCTTGGAGTAACTGCGCGCGCCCACCTCCGCGCCAATCTCGCGCGCCCGCACCACCGCCGCGGGACTGGCGCCGTCCAGCGTGGCGAGATCGCCGAAGATCTCGGCGCCGACCGCGGCATGGCGCGCCTGCCGGTCGAGATGACCGAGGATGTGATGCGAGGTCTCGTGGCTGAGCACGAAGGCCAGTTCATCGGCGCTGCGCGTGCTGTCGATCAGCGCCACGGAGAACAGGATCACCGGCCGGCCGCGCCGGTCGACCGACTGATAGGCATTCGGCTCGGCGCGCGGATCGGGATCGACCAGAATCAGGAAATCGCAGTTCACCCCGCCGGCCTGGCTGCGGCAGACCGCCTCGGCCACCGGTTCGACGGCCGCGACAACGGTCCGGAAGTCGTGCCTTGCCTGCAGCACCGCTTGCGTCGGCGCCGGGGCAAGATCGCAGCCCGCGGCGGCAAGCAGGGCCATCAGCATGAGAAATCGGCGCATCGCGCGGGCCTTTTTCCGGGTTTGTCGCGGTAAAGGTTAGCACAGTGCGCCGGACCCGCCAGCCCCGCCCCGGTCGGGTTCGATCCGGCTTGCATTGGGGGGCGCGCGGCGGCACAGTTCGCCCATGTTTACCATCGAGCATGAATTCGACGCCACCGTCATCACCCTGGTCGACGAAGGCGAACTGCCGCTGCAGGAGGACGTGACGATCAACGCCTTCGCGGAATGCGTGACGCTGGAGCAGATCGACCCGCGCACCGACCGGCTGCAGACGATCACCCTGTCGCCGGAGCAGCTGCGCGACCTGGCTGCGGCGCTGGATCTGCCCGAGGGGGTGTACCAGTTGCGGCAGGTCGACGGGGAGGACGCGGACGGCCCGGACGGCGACGCCTAGCTAGCCCGCACCCTCCTAGCCCAGAAAGACAAAGACCTTGTCGCGCGCGGTCTGGCCGCGTCGCAACTCCAGGCGCGAGGGCGCGACCTTCATCGCCGCCGCCAGCAGCGCCTGCACCGCCGCGTTTGCCTTGCCGTTCTCCGGCGCCACGGTGACGGTGGCGCGCAGGGCGTCGCCGTCGCGCGTCAGGCTGGTGCGCGCAGCCTTGGGGGTGACGCGCAGGGCGATCTCGGTGCCCGGATGGGCCAGGTCCGAGAGATCGGGCAGGTCGCGGAGCTTGGGTTTCGCCATGCCTTTCTATAGCGCCGCCGCCGGGACGAACGCCAGAGGCCGCGTGACGCGCCTAGAACTCGTGGCCGCGCGGGCCGCGGTAATAGGCGCGCCGGGCCGCGCGGTCGGGCGAGATCACGCCGCCGTGCGCGGGTGGCGCCCCGGCGTAATCGCCCTGGCCGAGCGCGGGATCGGCGGCAGCGTCGCGCGACATGCCGGGCCAGGATGCGCCGACGGGCGTACAGGCCGACAACAAACTGGCCAGCAATATGCAGGCAAGGCAGGCGAAGGCGAAGCGCATGGTCTCTCCTGTTTCAGGCGCGGCCGGTTTCCTGCCGCGCCCGGCGCAGTATAGCACCCCCGAACTGCCCTGGCCCGCACGTTCGCGTGAGCATGGCCCCGGCTTTGCTCGGATTCTCCCTTGAAACTTGCAGCCCCCGCCCTGAGATTGGGAGGGACAGATGTAAACAGGTTTCACATATGCCCGATCCCAACCCTTCCGCGCTCGACTTTCTGCTCGGCCGCCGCTCGCGCCCGGCCAAGACCCTGCGCGCCCCGGCGCCCACGCGCGCGGCGCTGGCGCCGCTGCTGCGGGCCGCCGCGCGCAGCCCCGATCACGGCAAGCTGGAGCCCTGGCGCTTTGTCGTGATCGAGGCCGGCGCAATGCCGCGCCTGGCCGATCTGGCCGAGGCCCGGGCGCGCGCGCTGGAGCTAGACGCCGGCGACATCGCCAAGGCCCGGCAACAGTTCGACCAGGGGGTGCTGGCGGTGGCGGTGATCGAGGTGCAGAAACCCTCGGACAAGATCCCGGCGATCGAACAGAGCTATTCCGCCGGCGCGGTTTGTCTGGCGCTGCTCAACGCCGCTCTGGCCTCGGGCTGGGGCGCCAACTGGCTGACCGGCCGGGTCTCGCACGACCGGGTGTTCTGCGAGACCGGCCTGGGGCTCGCGCCGCATGAGAGCATCGCGGGCCTTATCCATATAGGCACCGAAACCAGCGCGCCCCCCGAACGACCCCGCCCCGATCTCGACGCCATCACCGAATGGGTGAGCCGGTGATTCTGAAATCCTTTCTGCTCGCCCTCTCCCAGATCGGCGACCGCCGGTTTCGTCGCGTGCTGTTTCTCGGCATCGGGCTGACCTTCGCGCTGCTGGTCGCGGCCTATGCCGGGTTTCTGGTGGTGATCGAGGTCTTCGTCGGAGCGGAAGCCACCCTGCCGGTGCTGGGCGAGGTGCGCTGGCTGAACGACCTGCTCAGCCTGTCGTCCTTCATCTTCATGATGGTTCTGTCGTTCTTCCTGATGATCCCGGTCGCCTCGGCGATCACCTCGATGTTCCTCGACGAGGTGGCCAAGGCGGTGGAGGATCGCCACTACCCGCAGCTTCCGCCGGTGCCCTCGGTGCCGTTCTGGGACGCGCTGCGCGACACGGTGAACTTCCTCGGCGTGTTGATCGGGGCCAACCTGCTGGCCTTTATCCTCTACGCGCTGTTGCCGGTGGGGTCGGTGTTCATCTTCTGGGGGCTGAACGGGTTCCTGCTGGGGCGGGAATACTTCACCCTCGCGGCGATGCGGCGGCTGGGGCGCAAGGGCGCCAAGGAGCTGCGGGCGAAGCATATGGGAACGATCTGGCTGGCCGGCACGCTGATGGCGATCCCGCTCTCGGTGCCGCTGCTGAACCTGGTGATCCCGATCCTCGGCGCGGCCACCTTCACCCATATCTACCACCGGCTGGAGTCGCGGCGGTAAGGCGTGGCTCGGTTCACCGCCTCAATTCACCGGCGGCAGGCTCTTGGTCCAGTCGAAATCATCGACCGAGATCCAGCCGGACAGGATGATCCCGGCAATCGCCGCCCAGAGCACAGCGGCGACAGCGGTGGTGATCCAGGCCTTTTTCTTCAGGTTGTGATGCGCCGGCGCACCTGTATGGGTGCCCTCGACCACCTCGCCCATGTCGCCCTGCGTCTTCAGCCGGATCGGGATGGCGATGAAAAAGGTCATGAACCAGATCACCGCGTAGAGCACCAGGGCGGATACGATCGACATGGGAAACCTCCGGGCGTTGGGCGGGCAAGGGGCGGCCCCGGCGTGGGGGCCTGGCGGGCGATCTAGCTCAGACCTGTTCCAGCTCCACCAGGCAGCCGTTGAAATCCTTCGGATGCAGGAACAGCACTGGCTTGCCGTGGGCGCCGATCTTGGGCTCGCCATTGCCCAGCACGCGGGCGCCGGTTGCCTTGAGATGGTCGCGCGCGGCGAGGATATCCTCGACCTCGTAGCAGACATGGTGGATGCCGCCCGAGGGGTTCTTGTCCAGGAACCCCTGGATCGGGCTACCCTCGCCCAGCGGGTAGAGCAGCTCGATCTTGGTGTTGGGCAGCTCGATGAAGACCACGGTGACGCCGTGGTCGGGCTCGTCCTGCGGCGCGCCGACCTTGGCGCCCAGCGCGCTGCGGTACTGTTCCGAGGCCGCCTCGAGATCGGGAACGGCGATGGCAACATGGTTCAGGCGTCCGATCATGGCGGGTCTCCTCGCGGCTGGAATGGCGTTGCCGGGGTTATGGGCGTTTGCCCGCGCGAGGGCAAGTGGGCGCTGCACTTGCCGGCGTTAACCGCCCGTTAGGCCGATCGCGCCTAGCCTGCCGTCGTCGCCGAAGGGAGAAACCAGTCATGCCGGCCATGGAAGACCGCGAGCCGTTTGCCCTGTCGCACCCGCCTGCCAGCCCCGGCCGCCCGCTTCTGGGTCTCACCGTCCTGGTGGTCGAGGACAGCGCCTATGCAGCCGAGGCGCTGCGGCTGCTGAGCCTGCGCAGCGGCGCGCGCATCCGCCGGGCCGATTGCCTGAAATCGGCCCGCCACCATCTGCAGGTCTACCGCCCGTCGGTTCTGATCGCCGATCTGGGCCTGCCCGATGGCAACGGCCTCGACCTGATCGAGGAGGCCGCCGGCCGGTTCCCGCGGATCGGCGTGATCCTGGGGCTGTCCGGCGACAGCTTCGGCGAGGAGACCGCGATCGCCGCCGGGGCCGACGGGTTCCTGGCCAAACCGATCGCCTCGCTGGCGCGATTCCAGTCGGAAATCCTCACCCATCTGCCGGCCGATCTGTCACCTGGGGGGGCGCCAGATCGCGCCGAGCAGGACATCATCCACCCCGATCCGCTGGCCTACCGCGACGACATGGCCCATGTCGCCGACATGCTGAACGACGGCCACGAGGAAAAGGTGCTGGATTATGTCGCGCAGTTTCTGCGCGGGGTGGCCCGCAGCGCCGAGGACGGCGCCCTGGCCGAGGCCGCCAGCGGTCTGGCGCGGGCGCGGGCGCAGGGGGCGCCGCTGGCCTCGCCCACGGCGCGGCTGGCCGGGCTGGTCCAGCAGCGGCTGCGCGGGGCGCGGCCGATCTGAGCCTGCGCTCAGAGCGTCGGGTCGGAGCCGACCCGCACCAGCCGGGTCAGATCGCCCAGCCGCTCCCGCTGGCGGCCCGCGGGATCGAAATTCGCCGGCGCCAGCCAGGCGGCAAAGGCTTCGCGCAGGGCAGGCCAGTCCCGGTCGGTCACGGCGAACCAGGCGGTGTCGCGGTTGCGCCCCTTGATCACCATGTGCTGCCGGAACACCCCCTCGAAGCTGAACCCGAGCCGTTGCGCGGCAGCGCGTGAGGGGCGGTTGAGCGCATCGCATTTCCACTCGTAGCGCCGATAGCCCGCGTCGAAGGCCCAGCCCATCATCAGCGCCATTGCCTCGGTCGCCGCACGGGTCCGCTGCAGCGCGGGCGAGAGGGCGATGTTGCCCACCTCGATCACCCCCATCTGCGGCTTGATCCGCAGAAAGCTGGCCACGCCGCCGCAGATCCCGCTGTCCTTATCGCAGATGGCATAGAACAGGTGGTCGGGGTTCGCCACGGTGTCGCGGACCCAGCGATGGTATTGCGCGGCCGAGTGGAACGGCCCATAGGCCATGTAATCCCACAGGGCATCATGGCCCGCGTAGGCGCGAAAGAGCAGCGCCGCATGGTCCTCGGCCGAGAGCGGTTCAAGCCGGGCATAGCGCCCCTCCAGCAGCGCGCCAGAGGGTAAGGGCGGCGGGGTCCGGTTTGCGACCGGCGAACCAAGCGGGCGGGCGGGATCGGAGCCGGTCATCGCAACAGCCGCGGGTCCGCACCCATGTCGAGACCGGGAAAGACCGTGCGCTCCAGCCCGGCCCGGTCGAGCCCGGCCACCCCGCGCAGCACCCAGGCGGCGGCGGCGCGCACGTCGCCCGTGGGCATCAGGTCGCGGCGATCATAAAGCGCGGCCTCGTCCAGCCCCGGCCAGCGCCCGTGCACCATGCCGCCACGCAGGGCGCCGCCGGCCATTACCATCACCCCGCCGGTGCCGTGATCGGTGCCGCCGGTGCCGTTGACGCGCACGGTGCGGCCGAACTCGGTCATGGCGAGGATCGCGGTCTTGCCCCAGACCTCGGGGCCAAGCCGGTCGTGCAGGGTGGTCACGGTCTCGGACAACTGGCCCAGCGCCGGGCGCAGCGTGCGCGCCTGGTTGCGATGGGTGTCCCAGCCGTTGACCGAAAAGGACACCAGCCGGGCGTCGCCGCGCAGCTGCTCTGCGGCGAACTCGGCCACCGGCACCATGCCGCCGCCGCTGGCGCGCGGCGGCTCCATCGCCGGGCGGTCGCCCTCCCCGGCCATCCCGCCCCCGCTCATTTCGCCGCCTTCGGAGAGCATCAGCGCCTCGGTCAGCGCCGGGTGGAACAGCGGATCGTCCTGCATCACCAGCTCCATCAGCCGGATCGCCTGCGGGCTCATGGTCAGATCTGCCTCGGGCGACCAGTCGGCCACCGGGGCGGCGCCGGCCAGCACCTTCATCTCGCCATGACCCAGCGCGAAGGCGGTCTGCGCCTCGACGCCCGGGACCAGTTGCAGCATCCGGTTGAGCCAGCCGTCGCGCGCGCCGGAAAGCTCGCCGGTCCCCGCCTCGAGCAGGTCCTGCCCGTCGAAATGGCTGCGCTTGTCACGGTAGGGGGTCGAGACCGCATGCATGAACCCCAGCTCGCCCCGCGCCCAGAGCGGCATCAGCGGCGCCAGCGCCGGGTGCAGGGCAAAGAACCCGTCGAGGTCGGAGGCTGCCCCGCCGCCACCTGCCAGCGCCCCGCGCAGCGCGGCGTATTCCGGCGCGCCACGGGGCTGCACCACGTCGAGCCCGTCCATGCCGCCGCGCAGGATGATCACCACCAGCCGCGTCTCCCAGGGCGCAGCCGCAAAGCTGACCCGCGTCCAGAGCGGGCTGGCCGCCGCCGAGCACCCCAGCACGGCGCTGCGGGTCAGAAAGGCACGGCGGGAAAGATCCTTGGTCATCACGGCCTCCTATCGGCGCTGGAATGCCGGCGCGGAGAGCACGAGCCCCACCGCCTCGGCCCGGGTTTCGGCGGCCCGCGCGGCAAAGCGCACCGGCTCGGGTGCCGCCGCGCCCAGCGCGGTATCGACAAAGGCGCGCGGGTCCGGCAGGTCGGGCAGCAGCCGGCGCGGCACCGCCATCGCCCAGCGCAGCCGCGCCGAAAGCCCCTGCGGGGTGATCCAGGCCGCATCCGCCTCGGGCCAGCCGTCCGGGCCATTGGGCCGCTGCCAGAACTGCCCCATGGCGCGCGCCGGTTGCAGGATCAGCCGGTTCATCTGACTGTCCTTCGCGGTCTCGATCCGCTCCGGCGCCACCGCCAGCGCCCGACAGGCCGAGGCGATGAAATCGAACGGCGGCTTGACGTTGCCGGGCCCGTCGGCCCAAGCCGCCGGATGCTCCAGCATCGCGGC
>Ga0209475_10002061_pt1 | contig 21782 bp, 20 predicted proteins | sample tdDd471_FD_187128 | JGI IMG/M metagenome (GOLD analysis project Ga0209475, IMG submission 187128) | Marine sediment microbial communities from the Atlantic coast under amendment with organic carbon and nitrate - tdDd47.1 (SPAdes)... | ecosystem: Environmental > Aquatic > Marine > Coastal >... | reverse complement strand
CGTTTTTTCGTCCAATATACTGGCTGGATCAAGAGGGTTTCCGACCATGGACGTGGGCACGCTCTGCCTTGGAGTCCTGAGCTTCGGCGACACCAGCGGCTACGGAATCCGCAAGGCCGTGGAGGACTGGTTCCGGCATTTCGGGCAGGCCAGCCTGGGCGCGATCTACCCGGCCCTGGCCAAGCTGACCGCCAAGGGCGCGGTCGAGGTGATCGGGGCGCCGGACGCGCCGCTGGAGAAGCGGGTCTTTCGGATCACCGACGCCGGCCGGCGCCAGCTCGCCGACGCGGCGGCCGCCTGCGACGGCAGCGAGGCCGTGCGGTCGCCGTTCCTCGCCGGGATGTTCTTCGCGCACCTGCTGAGCATGGACGACGTGCACCGGCTGGTCGACCAGCGGGTCGCCGGACTGCGCGGCGAGCAGCGGCGGCTGCGCGGCCTGCCGGCCGAGGCGATGACCGAGGGCCAGCGCTTCACGATCCGCTACTCGCAGGCCGTGATCGCCGCCGCGATCAATTTCCTGGAGCATGAGGGGCGCGCCATCGTCAATGCGATCGAGCGCGAAAACCCGTCGATAGAACAATAAGTTAGAAAGTCACTACCGCAGCGCTACCAGGGGACTCCGGTAGCGATGCGGCGGTTCTAGTCGCGCAGATCGTCCCACAGCTCCTTCACCTTGTCGAAGAAGCCGTGGCTCTGCGGGCTGGTGGTGTCGTCGCCGGCCTCGGCCTTGAACTCCTCGAGCAGCTCGCGCTGCCGCTTGGTCAGGTTCATCGGCGTCTCGACCGCGACCTCGACGTACATGTCGCCGCGCGCCGGGCTGCGCAGCACCGACATGCCCTTGCCCTTGAGCCGGAACTGCTTGCCGGACTGGGTGCCGTTCGGCACCGTCACCCGGGCCCGCGAGCCCTCGATGGTCGGGACCTCGATCTGGCCGCCGAGTGCGGCGGTGACCATGGCGACCGGCACCCGGCAGTGGATGTCCGGGCCCTCGCGGTGGAAGATCGGGTGCGGCTCGATCGACAGGAACAGGTACAGATCGCCCGGCGCGGCGCCGCGCATGCCGGCCTCGCCCTCGCCGGCGAGCCGAATCCGGGTGCCGTCCTCGACGCCGGCCGGGATGTTCACCGACAGGGTCTTGTCCTTGCGCTGCCGGCCGGAGCCGGTGCAGGCCTTGCACGGGTTCTCGATGACCTGGCCGACCCCGCCGCAGGCCGGGCAGGTTCGCTCGATCGTGAAGAAGCCCTGCTGGGCGCGGACCTTGCCGGCACCGTGGCAGGTCGGGCAGGGGACCGGCTTCGAGCCCTTCTCGGCGCCGGTGCCGTCGCAGACATCGCAGGCCGCCGAGGTCGGGATGCGGATCTCGGTCTGGCGGCCGCGGAACGCGTCCTCCAGCGTGATCGTCATGTTGTAGCGCAGGTCGGAGCCGCGGCCCGGGCTGGCGCCGCGCCGGGCGCCGCCCATGAACTCGCCGAACATCTCCTCGAAGATGTCGGCGAACCCGCCGGCGAACCCGGCACCGCCGGGGCGCGGGCCGCCGCCGTTCTCGAACGCGGCATGGCCGAAACGGTCGTAGGCGGCCTTCTTGTCGTCGTCCTTGAGGACGTCGTAGGCCTCGTTGAGTTCCTTGAAGTTCTGCTCGGCCTCGGCGTCGCCCGGATTGCGGTCCGGGTGGAACTGCATCGCCAGCTTGCGGTAGGCGCGCTTCAGCTCGTCCTTGGACGCACTGCGCGAGACACCGAGGACGTCGTAGTAGTCACGCTTCGCCATGGGTCCGTCACCGTCCGGAAGTACAACGCGCGAAACCCGCCCGTCCGACCGCGGGGAAGCGGGGACGGGCGGGGGCGGCCGTCATAACGGCGTTCTCGGGTATCACGCGGACTTGTTGCGGTCCTGGTCGTCGACTTCCTCGAAGTCGGCGTCCACGACGTCGTCGGCACCCTTGCTCTCGGTACCGCCGGCCTGTTCGGACGAACCGGCACCGTCCTCGGCGGCGCCGGCCTCCTGCTGGGCCTTGTACATCGCCTCGCCGAGCTTCATCGACGACTGCTGCAGGGCGTCGATCTTGGACCGGATGGCGGCGATGTCATCGCCCTCGACCGCGGCCTTCAGGGCGGCCACGTCGTCCTCGATCGCCTTGCGCTCGGCGTCGCCGACCTTGTCGCCGAATTCGGCGAGGGTCTTCTCGGTGGTGTGCAGGGCGTTGTCGGCCTGGTTCTTCACCTCGACCAGCTCACGCCGCTTCTTGTCGTCGGCCGCGTTGTCCTCGGCCTCGCGCACCATCCGCTCGATGTCGGCGTCGGACAGGCCGCCGGACGCCTGGATGCGGACCTGCTGCTCCTTGCCGGTCGCCTTGTCCTTGGCGGACACGTTGACGATGCCGTTGGCGTCGATGTCGAAGGTGACCTCGACCTGCGGCACGCCGCGCGGCGCCGGCGGGATGCCGACCAGGTCGAACTGGCCGAGCAGCTTGTTGTCGGCCGCCATCTCGCGCTCGCCCTGGAACACCCGGATGGTGACCGCGGTCTGGTTGTCCTCGGCGGTCGAGAACACCTGGCTCTTCTTGGTCGGGATCGTGGTGTTGCGGTCGATCAGGCGGGTGAACACGCCACCGAGCGTCTCGATGCCGAGCGACAGCGGGGTCACGTCGAGCAGCAGGACGTCCTTGACCTCGCCCTTCAGCACGCCGGCCTGGATGGCGGCACCGGCCGCGACCACCTCGTCCGGGTTGACGCCGCGGTGCGGCTCCTTGCCGAAGAAGGTCTTCACGGTCTCGAGGATCTTCGGCATGCGGGTCATGCCGCCGACCATGATGACCTCGTCGATCTCGCCGGCGGTGACCCCGGCATCCTTCAACGCGGCCTTGCACGGACCCTCGGTGCGCTTGACCAGGTCGTCGACCAGCGCCTCGAGCTTCGAGCGGGTCAGCTTGATGTTCAGGTGCTTCGGGCCGGACTGGTCGGCGGTGATGAACGGCAGGTTGACCTCGGTCTGCATCGAGCTCGACAGCTCGATCTTGGCCTTCTCGGCGGCCTCCTTCAGGCGCTGCAGGGCCAGCCGGTCCTTGCGCAGGTCGATGCCGTTGTCCTTCTTGAACTCGTCGGCCAGGTAGTCGATGACGCGCTGGTCGAAGTCCTCGCCGCCGAGGAAGGTGTCGCCGTTGGTCGACTTCACCTCGAACACGCCGTCGCCGATCTCCAGCACCGACACGTCGAAGGTGCCGCCGCCGAGGTCGTACACGACGATGGTGCCGGACTGCTTCTTGTCGAGCCCGTAGGCCAGCGACGCGGCGGTCGGCTCGTTGATGATGCGCAGCACCTCGAGGCCGGCGATCTTGCCGGCGTCCTTGGTGGCCTGGCGCTGGGCGTCGTTGAAGTAGGCCGGGACGGTGATGACCGCCTGGGTCACCTTCTCGCCCAGATAGGCCTCGGCGTCCTCCTTCAGCTTCTGGAGGATCATCGCGGAGATCTCGGCCGGGCTGTACTTGCGGCCGCCGACCTCGACCCAGGCGTCGCCGTTGTCGCCGGCGACGACGTTGTACGGCACCAGGTCGTTGAACTTCTTGGAAGCGGCGTCGTCGGACCGGCGGCCGATCAGGCGCTTGATCGCGAACAGCGTCTTTTCCGGATTGGTGACCGCCTGGCGCTTGGCGGACTGGCCGACCAGCCGCTCGTCGCCCTCGGTGAAGGCGACCATCGACGGCGTCGTGCGCGCGCCCTCGGCGTTCTCGATGATCTTCGGGCTGGAACCGTCCATGACGGCGACGCACGAGTTCGTGGTGCCGAGGTCGATGCCGATAACCTTGCTCATGAACCTACCTCTTTCTTCGGCAGGCGGCGGAGGCCCCTAAGGCACCATCGACCGCCCCCATCGGGTGATAACTGGAGCTAGCGGGTATATAGGCGCCGCCCGGACGCGTGCAAGCGGCATGGCTGGGCGATTCGCCGCCCCGCTGGCCGGATCAGGCGGTGGTGTCGACCCGCGAGTGGTCGGCCGGCGCCGGCCCGCCCTTGGCGACGCCGACCATGGCGGCGCGCAGCAGCCGGTCGTGGATCACGTAACCGGGCGCCAGCAGCTGGACCACGGTGCCGGCCGGCTTGCCGGTGTTCTCGACCTCGAACATCGCCTGGTGGAGGTTCGGGTCGAAGCGCTCGCCGAGCGGCTCGATCTTCTTGATGCCGGCCTTCTCGAACGCGGTCAGGACCTCGCGCTCGGTCATCTCGACGCCGACGATCAGGTTCTTGACGGTGTCGTCGAGCCCCTCGCGGTCGGCCGGCGCGGCGTCGAGCGCGCGACGCAGGTTGTCGACGGCGTTCAGAAGATCCTTGGCCAGGTTGCCGGCGGCGTAGAGCCGGGTCTGCTCCTTCTCGCGGTCGGTCCGGCGGCGGACGTTCTCGGCCTCGGCGAGGGCCCGCAGGGCCTGGTCGCGGAGCTGGGCGACCTGGTCCTCGAGCTCGGCGATGCGGGCGTCGCGCGGATCCCCGCCGCCGGTGTCGATGGTGCCGTCGGCGTCGAGGCCGACGTCGAGCCCGGCGTCGTCGGCGATCGGCGACTCGTTCTGGTGGTCGGGCTTGCTGGTCTCGTTCGACATGCTGACTGATCCCCGGTCTGACTGATCCCCGGTGTACAACGCAAATGTGCGTGGTCCGTCCTGATCCGGCGGTATGTAGGACGTGCGCGGCGCCATGAAAAGCGTTCAGTCGAGCAGGCGGCCGATCAGCTTGGCGGTGTAGTCGACCATCGGGATGATCCGCGCGTAGTTCATCCGGGTCGGCCCGATCACCCCGATGGCGCCGACGATGGTGCGGCGCTGGTCGTGGTAGGGGGCGATGATCATCGAGCAGCCGGTATGCCGGAACAGGGCGTTCTCGGCGCCGATGAAGATCTGCACGCCCTCGGCCTCGCCGGTGGAGTCGATCAGCCGCAGGGTGCTCTCCTTCTCCTCCAGGGTCTCGAACAGGCTGCGGATCCGCTCCAGGTCCTCGAGCGCCGACACGTCGGTCAGGAGCTGCGCCTGGCCGCGCAGGATCAGCGCCGGCCCCTGCGGGACCTCGCCGCGGGTCGCCAGCCCGGCCTGCACGACGCGGCTGGTCAGCTCGTCGAGCTCGGCCTGGCGCTGGGCGATCTCGGTCTCGACCTGCCGGCGCAGGTCGCCGAGCAGCTGGCCCTTCAGGCGCGAGTTCAGGTAGTTGCTGGCCTCGGTCAGGGCCGAGGTCGGCAGGCCGGCCGGCAGCTCGACGATCCGGTTCTCGACCAGCCCGCCCTCGGTGACCATCACCACCAGGGCCCGCTGGTTGCCGAGCGGCACGAACTCGATGTGCTTGAGCGGCGCCTCCGACTTCGGCGAGGTCACCAGCCCGGCGCAGCGCGACAGCCCGGCCAGGGTCGACGACGCCTCCTCCAGCATCTCGGCGACCGTGCGGCCGGCGGCCGCGCACTTGCCGTCGATGTTGGCGCGCTCGTCGGCGCTGATGTCGCCGCCGATCTCCAGCAGGCCGTCGACGAACATCCGCAGGCCGGCATCGGTCGGCAGCCGCCCGGCCGAGGTGTGCGGCGCGTACAGCAGCCCGGCTTCCTCGAGGTCGGCCATGACGTTGCGGATGGTCGCCGGCGACAGCACGATGCCGAGCCGGCGCGACAGGGTGCGCGACCCGACCGGCTCGCCGGTCTCGACATAGGCGTCGACGATGTGCCGGAAGATCTCGCGCGAGCGGTCGTTCAGCCGGCTGACGGCGCCCGAGGTGCTGTCGTGGTTGGTCATGGCGCCAAGAATCTAGGTAGCTGCCGGGGACCGGTCAACGACCGGCGCATCCGGGCCGGGCCCGGGTCGATAGCGCGGGTGGACGGCCCGGGTGGACGACCCGGCGGCGCGGGGGTAGGTTCCCGGCCGCCGCCTCGCCGCCAGCCGTCCCCAGGAGCCTTTGCATGACCCAGTCCTCTTCCGGCGCCTTTCACGGTCGTCCGTCCGGCCGAGCCGTCGACGCCCTGCGCGAGATCCGGCTGGAGCCGGGCTTCGCCAAGCACGCCGAGGGCTCGTGCCTGGCGCGCTTCGGCGACACCCACGTGCTGTGCACCGCGACCATCGAGGACCGGGTGCCGCCGTGGCTGAAGGGCGGCGGCAAGGGCTGGGTGACCGCGGAGTACGGCATGCTGCCGCGCTCCACCCATACCCGCACCGACCGCGAGGCGGCGCGCGGCAAGCAGTCCGGCCGGACCCAGGAGATCCAGCGCCTGATCGGGCGGTCGTTGCGTGCCGTTACCGATCTCGCGGTGCTGGGCGAGCGGCAGATCCGGATCGACTGCGACGTCATCCAGGCCGACGGCGGCACCCGCACCGCGGCGATCACCGGGTCGTGGGTGGCGCTGCATCACGCGCTGTCGACCCTGGTCCGGTTCGGCGCCGTCAAGTCGATGCCGCTGACCGACCACGTGGCGGCGATCTCCTGCGGCCTGTACCGCGGCGAGCCGGTGCTCGACCTGGACTACGCCGAGGACTCCGACTGCCAGGCCGACGCCAACTTCGTGCTGACCGGCCGCGGCGGCATCGTCGAGATCCAGGCGACCGCCGAGACCGATCCGTTCGAGGAGGCCCAGTTCGACATCCTGCTGAAGCTCGCCCGCAAGGGCATCGGCGAGCTGACGGTCCTGCAGAAGGCCGCAGTGGCGTGAGCAGCGGAACGGCCCGCAAGCTCACCGGCCCGATCCTGCTGGTGGCCTCCCACAATCCGGGGAAGGTTCGCGAGATCCGCGAGCTGCTGGAGCCGTTCGGGCTGGAGATCGTGTCGGCCGGCGACCGCGGCCTGCCGGAGCCCGAGGAGACCGGCACCACCTTCGTCGCCAACGCCGAGCTGAAGGCGCTGGCGGCCGCCCGGGCGGCGGGCGTGCCGGCGCTGGCCGACGATTCCGGGTTCTGCGTCGACGCGCTGGGCGGCGATCCGGGGGTCTACTCGGCGCGCTGGGCCGGGCCGTCCAAGGACTTCGCGATCGCCATGGCGAAGGTCTGGGAGGCGGTGCAGGCCTCCGGCTCCGACGACCGCGGCGCCCGGTTCGTGTGCGCGCTCACCCTGGCCTGGCCGGATGGCCACAGCGAGACCGTCGAGGGCGAGGTGCACGGCCGGATCGTCTGGCCGCCGCGCGGCGACAAGGGCTTCGGCTACGACCCGATGTTCGTGCCCGCTGGTCACGACCGCACCTTCGGCGAAGTCGATTCGGATTGGAAACATACGGTCAGCCACCGGGCCGACGCCTTCGCCAAGCTGGTGGAACGGTGCTTCGATGGCGGCCGGGCGCGCTGATCCCGTCCTCCTCGGCGACCATCCCGTCGACGAGCCGATCGGGGTCTACGTGCACTGGCCGTTCTGCCTGTCCAAGTGCCCGTACTGCGACTTCAACAGCCATGTCGCCGCGGCGGTCGACCACGACCGCTGGCGGGCCGCCCTGGTCCGCGACCTGGAGGGCCAGGCCGCGCGGATCGGCCGGCGCCGGGTCGAGAGCGTGTTCTTCGGCGGCGGCACGCCGTCGCTGATGGCGCCGGAGACGGTGGCGGCGGTGCTGTCCGCCATCGGCCGGCTGTTCCGTCTGTCTAACGATCTCGAGGTCACGCTCGAGGCCAACCCGACCTCGGTCGAGGCCGGCAAGCTCGAGGCATTCCGCGACGCCGGGGTCAACCGGGTGTCGCTCGGCGTGCAGGCGCTGGACGACGCGGTCCTGACGTTCCTGGGCCGGGCCCATTCGGCGACCGAGGCGCTGGCGGCGGTGGCGACCGCGCGCGAGCGTTTCGAGCGGGTCAGCTTCGACCTGATCTACGCCCGCCCGGACCAGAGCCCGGCCTCCTGGCGCCGCGAGCTGACCGCCGCGCTGCGGCACGCCGCCGGCCACCTGTCGCTCTACCAGCTCACCATCGAGCCGACCACGCCGTTCCATTCCCTGCACGTCCGCGGCGCCTTCCGGCTGCCGGACGAGGACGGGGCGGCGGCGCTGTGGGACGTTACCCAGGAAACCCTGGAGGCCGCCGGGCTGCCGGCCTACGAGGTCTCCAACCACGCCCGGTCGGGCCAGGAGTGCCGGCACAACCTGGTGTACTGGAGCTATCGCGACTACCTCGGCGTCGGGCCCGGCGCCCACGGCCGGCTGACCGAGGGCGGCCGCAAGGTCGCGACCCGGGCGCACCGGGCGCCGGCGCTGTGGCTGGAACGGGTCGAGCGCGACGGTCATGCACTGGTCGACGACCGCCGGCTGGACCGCGACGAGACGCTGATCGAGGCGACGCTCACCGGGCTGCGGCTGGCCGGCGGGCTGCCGCGCGAGCGCTGGCAGGCCCTGTTCGGCACCGGCCCGGAAGACCTGTTCGAGCCCGGAACGATCTCGCTTCTGACCGGCGGCGGGTTCCTCGAGCTCGACGCCGAGGGGCTGCGCGCGACCGCGGCCGGCCGCACCCGCCTGGACGCCGTGACCGACCGCCTGCTGCGCGGGGCCAAACTGGCCGGCTGACACCGCGAAACCGGATTGCCGTCTGCCCCGCCGGGGCGGATAAGCCTGCGCACCGCTTGCAGGATCGAAGGGGAGGGCGGATGGCATCGCGTCTGGCGCTTTACTGGCCGGGCACGCGCATCGGCGTCGGCGCCAACCTGGTCGGCGTCCACGTGGCGAATGTCGGCCTGTTCCGGGCGCTCGCCCGGCACGGCGGGTTCGAGCGGCTCGACGTGCTGTCGCACGCGACCATGAATCCGGCCGAGCTGGCCGAGGACCTGCTGGACGGCGACGAAGCGGCCGGCACCCTGGCACCGGGCAGCGTCCTGGACGTCCAGAAGCTGGCCGAGATCGGCACGATGCTGCGTGGCAGTCCCGATCTGGTCGATCTCGCCTGGCTGCGCCGCCAGACCCTGGGCGACCGGGCATACAGCCTGATCGGGATGATCCACACCATCGCACCGCCGGGGGTGCGGGGCCAGATCGCCGGCGCCGCCGTCGGCCCGATCCAGCCCTGGGACGCCCTGATCTGCACCTCGCCGAGCGTGCAGAGCGCCATGGAGCGGATGTTCGAGGAGTGGGGCGCCTACATCGCCGAGCGGTTCGGAGGGACCCGGTGGTCGCGGCCGCACCTGCCGCTGATCCCGCTCGGGGTCGACCGGGCGAAGCTGGCGGCGCTGGCCGATCGGCCGGCGGTCCGGGCGGCGGTCCGCGAACGGCTCGGCCTGGCGCCCGACGACGTGCTGGTGCTGTGGGTCGGGCGGCTGTCGTTCTTCGAGAAGGCGTTCCCGCAGCCGATGTTCCGGGCGGTCGAGGAAGCCACCCGGGCGGCCGGCGTGCGGGTCCACTTCGCCATGGCCGGCTGGTTCCCGGACCCGGCGAAGGACCGCGGGATGTACGAGCAGGCGGCGCGCGCCTACGCCCCGACCGTGCCGGTGCACTTCCTCGACGGCAACGACCGCACCGGCGTGGCCGACCTGTGGGCGGCGGCCGACGTGTTCCTGTCGCTGGTCGACAACATCCAGGAGACCTTCGGCATCACCCCGGTGGAGGCCATGGCCGCCGGCCTGCCGGTGGTGGTGAGCGACTGGGACGGCTACCGCTACACCGTCCGCGACGGCTCCGAGGGCTTCCTGGTCCCGACCCTGATCGGGCCGGCCGGGCGGTTCGGCCGGACCCTGGCGATCCGGCACGGCCTGCAGATCGATTCCTATCAGAGCTATGCCGGGATGGTCGCCCAGTCGACCGCGGTCCATGTCGGGCGGGCGGCGGCGGCCCTGTCGGAACTGATCCGGTCGCCGGAGCTGCGGCGGCGGATGGGGCAGGCCGGCCGGGCCCGGGTCCGCGAGGCGTTCGACTGGCCGGTGGTCGCCGCCCAGGTCAACGCCCTGGTCGACGAGCTGGCGGCGATCCGCGGCGCGGCGCCGGCGGTGCCGGGCGAGCGCGTCCTCAATCCGGTGGCGGGCGACCCGTTCCGCGCCTTTGCCGGGTTCGCGACCGGCGTGCTGTCGCCGCGGACCCAGCTGGCGGTCCGGCCGGGGGTCGACCGCGGCGACCTGGAGCGCGCCGCCGGGGTCGCGCTCGACAACCTGTATCCGTTCTGGCGGGCGTCCCCCGACGAGACTGCCCGGATCTTCGACCTGATCGCCGGCGGCGAGGTGCGCACGGTCGGCGAACTGCTGGCCCGGTGCCCGGAGCCGCAACGCCACCGGTTCGAGCTGGCGGTGCTCTGGATGGCCAAGCTCGGCCTGCTCGACTGGCTGCCGGATGGCGAGGCGTAGCAGGCCCCGGACCGCCGCCGGTCAGTTCAGCAGCGGCTCGAAGCTGGTCGGGGCCGGGTCCTCGATGTCGATGCCGTGCGGGGTAAGGGTCAGGATCGCCAGGCCGCGCTCGTTGCTGCCGTCCGGCATCAGGCGGAACAGCCCGTCGACCCCGGCGAAGCCGCTCGGCTGGGTCAGCGACTGCGGGTCGAAGGCCGGCCCGCCCGGCTGGCGCGCCAGCACCGCCGCCAGCGACACCGCGTCGTAGGCGAGCGAGGCGAGACCGGCCGGCGGCGATCCGAACACCGATCGGTAGCGCTGCTCGAACGCCTGGCGGGTCTGCGGCGACGGGGCGGCGAACCAGCCGCCGGCCAGGGCCGGCTCGCGGCCGAGCTCGGGGTCGTTCCACAGCGTGCTGCCGAGGTAGCGCACCTTGGTGTTGTCGATGTCGTAGTAGGCCATCAGCGGCGCCAGGTTGCGGATCTCGGACCCGCCGTCCGGGACCACCACGGCGTCGATGTAGGGCGTCCCGTCCTCGCTGGCGCCGATCCGCCGGGCGAAGCGCTCGACCAGCGGGCCGTTCTCGGTGCCGCGGCCGGTCGGGTAGCTGTCGGAGGCGACCACCGAGCCGCCGGTCCGGGCGACCGCGGTGTTGAGCGCCTGCAGCACGGTCGAGCCATAGGCGTTGGCCGGTACCAGGGCGCCGAACCGGGTCAGGCCGCGGGCGCCGGCATACAGCACCACGCGCCGGATCTGCTGGCCGGGCAACAGGCCGAACACCCACACGCCGTTGCCGGCGACCGAGCGGTCGTTGGAGAACGCGATGACCGGCACGCCGGCCGACCGGGCGACCGGAGCGACCGCCGAGACGCCGGTGGCGAACAGCGGCCCGATGATCATCCGGGCGCCGCCGGCGATGGCCTTCCGGGCGGCCGCGGCGGCGCCGTCCGGCGTCGAGCCGGTGTCGTGGACCGACAGGGCGAAATTGTCGTCGGCGATCTCGAACAGCGCCAGCTCGGCGGCGTTGCGCATGGCCGTCCCGACACCCGATGCGCGGCCGCTCAGCGGCACCAGCAACGCGACCTTCGGCGGGCCGGCCGGCAGGGCGAGTCCGGTGTCGGGCAGGGTCCGCCCCAGCTCCAGCGAGCCGGCCGGCGGCACCGACGGCGGCGGCGCCGGCGGGGCCGAGGCGGTCGGCGACGGGGCGGGCGACTGGCTCGGCGGCACCGGTACGGTCTCGCCACCGGCACAGGCGGCGAGCCATAGTGCCAGCAGCGCGGCACCGGCTCCGACGGCGGTCCGGCGCACGGACCGCGGGTGGAGCGACGGGAGACGGAGCGGCTGAAGGCCCATGGATCAGTTCCCCGGTGACGGACGCCGACGGTGACGGACGCTAATCGAGCCCGCCGGCCAAGTAAACGTGCACGCGGTGGCGGGAATGCGGCGGCGGCCGGCGACCAGCGCCCTGACTTTGGCGTGGCCCGGCGCCGGGCGGCCGAACGGCGCGGCCTGCGGGCCGAGGCCTGGGCGGCGGTCTGGCTGACCCTGAAGGGCTACCGGGTACTGGCGCGGCGGGTCCGGACGCCGGCCGGCGAGGTCGATCTGGTGGTCCGGCGCGGTGCGACGGTGGTCGCGGTCGAGGTCAAGGCGCGGCCGAGCCTGGCGGCGGCGGTCGAATCGGTCTCGCTGCGCCAGCGCCTGCGGGTGGCGCGCGGGCTGGAGAGCTTCCTGGCGCGGCGTCCGGATCTCGCCGGCCTCGACCGACGGTTCGACCTGGTGGCGGTGCTGCCGTGGCGGCCGCCGGTCCATCTGGTCGACGTCTGGCGTCCCGGCCGGTGACAGGAGGGCCAGCGAGAGGGGGCCGGTGACGGACGCCGCCGAAACGCCTAGATAAGGGGGACCGCTCGCCGCTCTTCCGACCGGATCAGGAGACCTCGATGCCGCGCAGCACGCCTTCGGCCCCGTTCATTGGACTGCTCGCCGCACTCGCCGTCGGCGCGGCCGGCTGTACGCCGGTCGGCGTGGCGATCGGGGCGGGCGCCGCCGGGGCCACCGCCACCCAGACCGAGAAGGGCTTCGCGGCGGCGGTCGACGACGCGCGCATCAAGGCCGAGCTCAACGGCCTGTTCTTGAAGACCAATGCCGACCTGTTCCAGGAGACGACCTTCAAGGTCGAAGAGGGCCGGGTGCTGCTGACCGGCGTCGTGCCGAAGCCGGAGGACCGGGTGCAGGCCTCCAAGCTGGCGTGGTCGATCGACGACGTGCGCGAGGTGCTCAACGAGCTGAAGGTGTCGGACGAGACCAGCCTGACCGACAAGGGCCGCGACATCACCATCGCCGCCAAGCTGCGGGCCCGCCTGCTGGTCGACGACAAGGTGTCGCTGATCAACTACTCGATCGATGTGGTCAACCAGACCGTCTACATCATGGGCGTGGCCCGCTCCGAGGCCGAGCTGCAGCGGGTGCTCGGCACCGCCCGCGACATCACCTATGTGCGCCAGGTGGTCGACTTCGTGCGGGTGGCGAAGCCGGCATGAGCGGGCTATCCGTGAGTCCTCCGCGATGAACCCGGAGACCGCCCGCGCTGCCCTCGACGCGGTGGCGGCGGCCGGCGACGCGCCGCTGGCGATCGCCGAGACCGCGCTGGCGCTGGCCGTGCTGGATCGCGCCGACGCCGGGCTGCCGGTGCCGGAGACCCGGGCCTGCCTGGAGGCGCTCGACGCCACCGTCGTGGCGGTCGCCGAGGCCGAGTCGCGCGGGATCGAGCCGGCGGCGGCGCTGGCCGCCGGGATCGCCGGCCGGCTCGGCTACACCGGCGATGCCGAGACCTACGACGACCTCGCCAACGCCGACCTGATCCGCGTAGTCGAGCGCCGGCGCGGCCTGCCGGTGGCGCTCGGCATCCTGTACATCCACGCGGCCCGGGCCCGCGGCCATCGGGCGGCCGGGCTCAACGTGCCCGGGCACTTCCTGATCGGCATCGAGGCCGGGGAACGGTCCGGCGAGGGGCGCCAATGGGCGCTCGACCCGTTCAACGGCGGCCAGCCGCTCGGCTCCGAGGCCCTGCGCGACCTGCTGCGCCGGGTCAATCCGGGTGCCGAGGTTTCGCCCGCCGCCCTGGCCCCGGTACCCGACCGGGCGGTCTTGTTGCGCTTGCAGAACAACATCAAGCTGCGGCGCCTGCAGGCCGGCGACACCGCCGGCGGGCTGGCGGTGCTGGCGCGCATGCGGCGGATGGCGCCGGAGCTGCCGGAGCTGGTTCACGAGCAGGCCGCCGTGCTGTCCTCGACCGGCGCGCTGAAGGCGGCGAGCGGGGTGCTGCGCGAGTGGCTGGACGCCGGCCACGGCGATCCGGCGACCCGGCGGGCGCTCGAGGACCGGCTCGCCGGTATCGGTTCCCGGCTCAACTGACACAAGTTCCGCGCCGCCACCGTGCAAGCCTCTTGCGCGGCGGCCGGCCGCGATGGATGGTCGGCCAGCCTCACGCAAAGTTCGCCCCGGCTCGGGGCGAGAACAGTTCAGGGAGACCGCCCATGGCCCTCGAGGTCGCGATCCAGATGGATCCCATCGAGACCGTGTCGATCCACGGCGACAGCAGCTTCGCGCTGGCGCTGGAGGCGCAGAAGCGCGGGCACAAGCTGTACCACTACCTGCCGCGCCACCTGACCTTCAAGGACCGCAGGGTCACGGCGAAGGCCGCGCCGCTGGAGGTCCGGCGGGTCGAGGGCGACCACTTCACCCTGGGCGAGCGCTCGTCGGTCGACCTGTCGACCATGGACGTGGTGCTGCTGCGCCAGGACCCGCCGTTCGACATGAGCTACATCACCACCACCCACGTGCTGGAGCACATCCATCCGAAGACCCTGGTGGTGAACGACCCGGCCAGCGTCCGCAACGCCCCCGAGAAGCTGTTCGTGACGCATTTCGAGGGCCTGATGCCGCCGACGCTGATCGCCCACGACCCGGACGAGATCAAGGCGTTCCGCGAGGAGCACAAGGACATCATCGTCAAGCCGCTGTTCGGCAACGGCGGCGCCGGCGTGTTCCACATCAAGCCGGACGACGAGAACCTGAACTCGCTGCTGGAGCTGTTCACCCAGTTCTACCGCGAGCCGGTGATCGTCCAGCGCTACCTGCCGGAGGTCCGGCAGGGCGACAAGCGGGTGATCCTGGTCGACGGCAAGGGGGTCGGCGCCATCAACCGGGTGCCGGCGGCCGGCGAGGCGCGCTCCAACATGCATGTCGGCGGCAAGGCCGTGAAGTGCGAGATGACGAAGCGCGACCACGCGATCTGCGAGGCGATCGGCCCGGAGCTGAAGCGGCTCGGCCTGGTGTTCGTCGGCATCGACGTGATCGGCGACTACCTGACCGAGATCAACGTCACCTCGCCGACCGGCATCCAGGAGCTGTCGCGGTTCGACGGCATCGACGTGCCGGCGATGCTGTGGGACGCCATCGAGGCGCGGCTGTAGGGATCTGCTGGGTCCCGGCGCCGCCACGCGTCCGGCGCGCCGGTCCGGGATGAGGCCATAGGGCGGTGACCGCCATTCTTCCCTCATCCCGGTCGCAGCGGCGGAGCTGCGGAGAACCGGGATCCGGCCGGCGCGTCACTCCGGTGCCGCTTCCTCCCGCCCGAGCAGCAGCGCGTAGCGGCGGACCAGCCAGACCGTGCGCTCGAACAGCGCGGTGGCGGCGTACAGGGTGTCGTGCTGCTCGGCCGTCAGGCTGGTCTCGGCGGCGATCCGGCGGCGCAGCGCGTCCATGGTCTCCGAGCGGTCGCCGCTGAGCGACAGCAGCATCGCCACGTCCTCGGCCGGCACGCCCCCCACCTGCCCCGCTTCATGGTCGAGGGCGTCGGCGGCGGTCGCCAGCAGGGCGTGCTGGCTCTCGACCAGGGCTTCCAGCAGGCCGTGCAGCCGGTCGCGTCCGGCCGAGCCCCGCACCGCTGGGCCGAGGTCGCGATAGGGCGCCGAAAGCTGCCGGTCGACGGTCTCGACCAGCTCGCCCAGCAGCTGGTTGCGCTTCTCGAGCTGCAGCACCGTCGTCATCAGCTCGCGCGACGAGGTCGCGTCGAGCAGCTCGGTCAGGAACACCTCGCAGCGCGCCACCAGGGTGCGGCTGGCGTCGAGCAGGGCTCCGCGATCGGCCGGTCCAATCGCGTCTGGCCCAACCGCGTCCGGCCTCACCGCGTCGAGCAGCAGCGGCAGGTGGGCGAAGATCCGGGCCTGCTCGCGCCGGACCAGCTCGATCGCCGACTCCGGATCCTCGACCGCCTGGTCGTACAGGTAGCGCGGGCGCGACAGCCGCTCTTCCTCGCTCTCCGGTGCCGCCCGCGCGGCCAGTGCGAGGGCCGGGCGGACGAGCGGCAGCATCGCCAGGGCGGCGGTCAGCTGCAGGGCGAGGTACAGCAGCGCGACCGCCCGGTCGGGGGACGCCGCCGCGGCCGCCCGCACGGCGTCGCCGCCGGGGATCTGGAAGGTCATGTCGGCGGCATAGAGCGGCAGCAGCAGGACGACGCCGGCGACCTTGGACATCACCTGGACCAGGGCGATCTGCCGGCCGCTGCCGGTCAGGTTGGCCGACAGCAGCCAGACGCTGAGGCCGGAGCCGACGCTGGCGCCGAACACCAGCAGCGCGGTCTGGTCGACGGTCAGCAGGCCGGCGGTGGTCAGGGTGACCGCCACCACCGACACCGTGGCCGAGCTCTGGGCCACCAGGGTCAGGCCGGCGCCGACCATGAAAGCCAGCGGCGGCCAGCCGGCCGCGAAGGTCAGGATGTCGGCGACCGCCGGGATCGAGCGCAGGTGGCTGCCGCTCTCCTTCACCATCACGATGCCGAGGAACAGCAGGGCGACCCCGAGCGCCGATCCGAGGGCGTGCCGCCAGCGCGGCGCCCGGTCGAGGTTCAGGAAGTAGCCGAGGCCGGTGGCCGCCAGCAGGTAGAGGACCAGCAGCCGCAGGTCGATCACCGCCAGCAGCACCAGCACCGAGGTCCCGACATTCGCCCACACCACCAGCGGCACCGCCCGGCGGACGTTCAGCAGCCCGGCCGAGATCATGCTGACCACGATGAAGGTGATGGCGCTGCTGCTCTGGGTGACCGCGCCGGCCACGGTACCGACCAGGGCCGCCAGCGTCGGGTTGCCGGTGGCGCCGCCGATCAGCCGCCGGAACCAGCGGCCGCTCAGCTCCTTGAGGTTGCCGCCGATCAGCCGGATGCCGATGAAGAACAGGCCGAGCCCGGCGGCAATATCTCCGGCGAGTTCCATGGCGGGGCCGGCGGTCAGCGCCGCCGCAGCGCCCTGAGGGCGAGCACCAGCGTCAGCAGCACCAGGGCGATACCGGCGGCATGCACGCCGATCAGCACGTTGCGCTGCAGCGCCGTCATGGCCTCGACCTTGGCCTCGACCGCCTGCCGGCGGGCGGCCGCGAGCTCCCGGACCTGGGCGACCAGGGTGTCGAACGCCTCGGTCAACGGCCGGTCCATGCCGCGCACCGAGCGGTCGGTCGCCCAGGCCGCTTCCGGCGTGCCCAGGTCGAGCGCGTCGAGCGCCGCGGCGTACCGGGTCTTCAGATCGGCGTGCAGAGCGAGCACGTCGTCGACCGCGTCGGTCGACATGCCGAGCCCGGCGACCCGCTCGCGCACCTGGCCGAGCCGCTGCTCGACGAGCCCCTCCTGACCGTGGAAGGCGTCGCGGTAGCGCAGCAGGTCCTTCGGATCGTGGCCGCGCAGCAGCACGTTCTTCCATTCCTGGACCTGGGTCTTGAACGCCACCTGGGCCTCGCGCGCCAGGTCGGTGGTCTCGATCAGCCGCTCGGTGACCTTGGCGTAGGCCTCGGCCTCGCGCCGGATCCGGTCGAGCCCGTACAGCGCGATCACGTTGATCACCACCAGCACCAGCACCAGGGTGCCGGCCAGCTTCACCAGCTGCCGCCGGGCGGCCTGGCGGTCGCCGAATCCGGTCTCGGTCGCCGACATGCGTGTTTCCTCCCCGCCGAGGGCCTCTCCCGCCGGCGGGTATAGCACGGATCGCGGCGGCCGGGCGCTGCCGGAATGGTCAAGCCCTTGATGTGCAACGCTTCGATGGCGATCGAACGGAGCGGCCGGGTCAGCCGGGCAGTTGGGCGGGCAGCAGCTCGATCAGCCAGGCTTCGTCGCCCGCGATGGTCAGCCGGAGTCCGGCGGCCCGATCGACCCGCAGCGCGTCGTGCCGGGCGAGCTCGACCGGCGCCGCGTCGCCGGCCGCGACCCGGCACGGCGCCTCCGCGAGGACGAACGCGACGGCGGTGGCGGCGTCGAGGGTCGCCGGCCCGGCGGTCCGCCGGACCCGGCTGCGGAACCGGCCGCGCCGGGTCATCACGTTCAGGTCGGTGATCGGGCCGTCGACGAGCGTCGCCGAGACCGCCGCGTCGGCCGGAAAGGCGAACGGCGCGGTCGCGCGCTCCAGCCGCACCGGCCCGTCCGGCAGGCCGTGCAGCACCAGTCCGTTGCCTTCCAGGACGGCGAGCGCGCGGTCGACCGCCGGGAACGCCGAGAACGGCCCGTCGGCGGCGACGACCGCCATGCTGATCCGCCAGTCGAAGTCGTCGAGGCCGGCGCCGTCGGGCGCGACCGCGATCTCGGTCGTCGACCCGCCGCCGTTCTTCCACGGCATGGTGCGGTGCTGGGCGGCGCGGAGGATCTGCATGGTCGGGCGACCCGGGGATGGTTCATCTGCCTTCACGATACCCCAGCGCCTCGGCGACATGCACGCGGGAGACGCCGTCGGATCCGTCCAGGTCGGCCAGGGTGCGGGCGACCCGCAGCACCCGGTGGTAGCCGCGGGCCGAGAGCTTCAGGCGCTCGGCGGCCAGCCGCAGCAGGTCGAGCCCGGCCGGCTCCGGCTCGGCGACGGCGGCCAGCACCTCGCCGTCGGCCTCGGCGTTGGTCAGGGTCGCGCCCGACGGATCGAGCGCCCGGTAGCGCTCGGCCTGCAACGTACGGGCACGGGCGACCCGGGCGGCGACCTCGGCGGAGCCCTCGGCTGGCGGCGGCAGGGCGAGGTCGGCGGCCGAGACCGCGGGCACCTGGACGGTCAGGTCGAAGCGGTCGAGCAGCGGGCCGGACAGCCGGCTCTGGTAGTCCTGGGCGCAGCGCGGTGCCCGCCCGCAGCTCCGCGACGGGTCGGCGAGATGGCCGCAGCGGCACGGGTTCATCGCGGCCACCAGCTGGAACCGCGCCGGGTAGGTGACGTGGTGGTTGGCCCGGGCGATCACCGCCTCTCCCGTCTCGATGGGTTGCCTGAGGGCATCGAGCACCTGTCGCGGGAACTCGGCGAGTTCGTCCAGGAACAACACGCCGCGGTGCGCCAGCGACACCTCGCCGGGCTTGGCCCGGGTGCCGCCGCCGATCAGCGCTGGCATCGAGGACGAGTGGTGCGGGCTGCGGAACGGCCGGGCGCGGTCGATCCGGCCGCCTTTCAGCTCGCCCGCCACCGAGCGGATCATCGAGGTTTCCAGGGCCTCGGCCGGGGTCAGGGCCGGCAGCAGGCCGGGCAGGCGGGCCGCCATCATCGACTTGCCGGCGCCGGGCGGGCCGACCATCAACAGGTTGTGGCCGCCGGCCGCGGTCACCTCGAGCGCCCGCTTGGCGGTCTCCTGGCCCTTGATGTCGCGCAGGTCGGGATAGCGCGGCTCCGGGCCGGCGCCGGCGCGCGGCGGATCGGGCAGCACCTGGACGCCGCGCAGGTGGTTCAGCAGCGACAGCAGGTCGGGCGCGGCGATCACCTCCAGGTCGTCGGCCCAGCGCGCCTCCGGCCCGCAGGCCTCGGGACAGACCAGCCCGCGGTGGCCGGCCGCCGAGGCCGCGATCGCCGCCGGCAGTACGCCTGCCACCGCGGTGATACGACCGTCGAGCGCCAGCTCGCCCATCGCCACCCGGCCGGCCAGGTCCTCGGCCGACAGGGCGCCGAGTGCCTGCAGGATGGCCAGCGCGATCGCCAGGTCGAAGTGGCTGCCTTCCTTCGGCAGGTCGGCCGGCGCCAGGTTGACGACGATCCGCTTCTGCGGGATCGCCAGGCCGAGGGCCGACAGCGCGGCATGCACCCGCTCGCGGCTCTCGCCGACCGCCTTGTCGGGCAGGCCGACCACGTAGATGCCGGGCCAGCCGCCGCCGCCGACATGCACCTGGACGTCGACCGCGAGGGTCTCGATGCCGCGGAACGCGACCGTGGCGACGCGGGCGGGCATGCGCCGGCTCCCTTCGGGTGATCCCTCGGGGGGCTATGGAGCGGCCAGGGCGGTTTTCGCCCGGCATGTCGGAAGTTCCCGTTATCTCAAGGTCTTGGGCGGCGATCTGGAAGCCGTGTGGCGGCAACCGGGATTTTCGCCCGGGATCGCAAGCGGTTAGGGGGATTCGATCAGGTAATATCGTACTTTAACAAAACACGCTGGAACTTCGCGTTAAATTGCACCGAAGTCGCAGGAAACCCCGGTAACCATTTGAAGACCGGGGATGGCCGCTGCCGAACCCCTACGGCCGGTCGGCGGTCACTCCGCCGCGCTGGCGGTCGACGCCGCGAGGCCGGTGGCGTCGGTCCAGGAGCACTCGATCATGTCGGCGCCGTTGAACCCGGCATAGCTGAGGTCGGCGTGGTCGAACACCGTGTGGTGCAGCACCGCGCCGCCGAAGTCGACCTTGTCGGCCTTGGCGCCGACCAGCGACGCGCCGGTCAGGTCGGCCGGCCATTCGCGCTGCACCTCGAGCGTCGACGGCTTGAGGATCTGCATCGGGGTCAGCCGGGCATGGGTCAGGGTGGCGCCGTCCAGGCGGGCGGCCTTCAGGCGGGCGCCGCGCAGGTCGCTGCGCGACAGGTCGATCCGCTCCAGGCTGGCCCCGGACAGGTCGGCGAACCGCAGCGAGCATTGCCGCAGGTTGGCACCGTCGAGCTTCGCGCCGGAGAGGTCGGCGGCCGACAGGTCGGCCCCGGACAGGTCGATGCCCGACAGGTCGGCGCCCTTGAAGGAGGCGCGCGCGCCCTTCTTGCCGCCGGAGCTGATCCAGGCGAAGTGCTCGATCACCTTCTGCTGGACGTCGGGCGCGGCCTTCTCCAGTCCGGTGGCGATCAGGCAGGCGGTCAGGTCGGCACCCGACAGGTCGGCACCGTCGAGGTTGCACGATCGCAGGTCGGAGCCGGTCAGGTCGGTATCGGTCAGGACCGCGTCGGCGAAGTTCACGCCGCGCAGGTTGGAGCCGCGCAGGTCGCTGCCCTTGAACGAGGTCTTCGACAGGTCGGCGCGGCTGAGGTTGACGTCGCGCAAGACCGCCGCCTGGAACTCGGCGCCGGCCGCGACCACGGCCGACATGTTGGCGCCGGTCAGGTTGGTGCGCACGAACTTGGCACTGGAGACGTCGGCCTTCGACAGGTTGGCGGACTGCTCGATCGACCGGTTCATATCGACGATCTTGGCCGGCCGCAGATCGGCGTCGGTCAGGTCGGCGGCCATCAGCTTGGCGCCCTTGAGGTTGGCGCCGCGCAGGTTGGCGAACATCAGCTTGGCGCCGGCGAAGTCGGCCTTCTCGAGCTTGGAGGTCGAGAACTGCGCGCGCTCCAGATTGCCGCCGGCGAAGTTGGAGCCGCGCAGGTCGGCGCCGGCGAACAGCGCATGGCGCAGGTCGGCCGCCGCCAGCATGGTGCCGCGCAGGGTCTTGTGGCGGAAATCCGCCTGCTGACCGCCGGTGTACTGCTTCAGATACAGGCCGTGCCTGCGGACAGCCTCCGCCACGTCCCAGTCGAGGTCCTGGCTCGGTCTCATCTCGTCCCCACCCGCGCGTTTTGCGCGTCCCGTGCCCACCCACGACATGTAGCGGTTGGACACACGGAGCCCACGATCACTGGAGATCACGGGCCTTTCATTAGTGAGTATGCAGACAACTCCGCTGAAAAATCAAGGAAATCAAGGGTTTCCGGTATTTCCCTTAAATACCGCTTAACTCGGGACCGGGATCTGGCGACCGGATTACTTGCCGGCGGGCTTGATCATCCGGCCGAGATCGGTGCCGGCGAACACGTGGATGTGGAGATGCGGCACCTCCTGATGGGCGTCGCCGCCGTTGTTCGCCAGGATCCGGTAGCCCGGGTCCTCGGCCCCCAGGTCGCGCGCCACCTTGCCGACCGCGCGCACGAGGCCGACGATCTCGGCGTCGCTGGCCTCGGCCGAGAAATCGGCGAACGAGACGTAGGCGCCCTTCGGGATCACCAGCACGTGGGTCGGGGTCTGCGGGTTGATGTCGTGGAAGGCGAGCGCGTACTCGTCCTCGTAGACCGTGTTGTTGGGGATCTCGCCGCGCAGGATCCGGGCGAAGATGTTGTTCGGATCGTAGGCCATGCCTCAGCTCCCTTCCGCTGCGTCTAGTTCCCGGTCGTCTTGCGGGATGCCTTCTCTGCGAGGCCGGAGGTGCCCTCGCGCCGCTCCAGCTCGGCCCAGACCGTCTCGGGGTCGACGCCGGCGGCGGTCCACAGCACGGTCAGGTGGTACAGCAGGTCGGCGCTTTCGGCCGCCAGCCCGGCCGGATCG